>JGI2924J29684_1076769_pt1 | contig 11239 bp, 14 predicted proteins | sample BenlonsequencITS_FD_29684 | JGI IMG/M metagenome (IMG submission 29684)
CCATTATAATTTACACCTGCCGCCATAACATAAACGAGGACATCATGTTCACCCAATTCTGGTGTATCAACGACTTCCAGCTGCATGGATTGGTTAGGGCGGCCGTGTCGTTCGCGACGGATTGCCCAAGCGTGCATTTGTTTTGGCACATGATAAGGCGGCGGAAGCTCACCTAAATCGTACAGATCTTTCTTTGGTGTATCTAGCATGAAATTGTGTCCTAAGATTTGGCCGCACTGATTTTGTTTGTTTTTATGCGGTCAGAGCCGAATTTGTTTCCTCGTTTCCAACACTATATTGCGATGCAGCAAAAATATCAAGGGTGATTGTTGTGATGCAGCAAAATGAGCGACGTGCATAAAATAATCTTATCGTGTAAAAGGGGGTGTTGGCTGACAATTGCCCGTTGGTTTCAACACTGAATATAAGGAAACTTGCGTATGAAATTGGATATAAAAAAATCGAATTCGATTTGTTGCATTATGGCGATAGCTACCTCACTGGGTGTAGCAAATGCGCAAGTGAATCCTAAAAAAGATATTGTAATTCAAGATGTTTTGGCATGTCAGGCATTGCAGAGTGGTGTGGAGCGCCTAAGTTGTCTGGATGCGGCGTTGCCGGCTTTGGCCAGTGCTTTTCCTGAAGCTGCAATGTCACTTGAGGAAATCGCTGAAGCTAAAATTCGAAGAGAAGAACAACAGAAAGCTGCGGCAGAAGCAGCATTTGGTCAAACTTTAAAAGATGTCGAACCGCCTAAAGAGGTAGAAGAAACTGTTGTTTCAAATCGGCCTGCTGTGGTTGTGCCAGACGAGTTGAAACAGCTTGGTTCCAAGATTTCAAAAATCAAAGAAACAACGCGTGATCGTGTTATTGTCACGTTGGACAATGGACAAGTATGGCTTCAGACGAAAGCGACCAGCCGACGGATCAGTGCAAAAAAATATGAAGGTGCTGAGGCCGTGGTGACGAAAAAACGTTTGGGAAATTATTCTATGCGCATCCAAGACAATTTCAATATCGATGTAGAGCGCATTAAATAGTCAGTTTCTGTGCCAAACATCCTAATAAAATGATGTTTGGCTGTTGGTTTTATGTGCTTTTAATGCGCCGAGGGAAGGACAGATTGAACGTCAAAATCAATTGTATGACTTTCATTCTTTTTGCCTGATTTAGTGTTCAAAACTTTCATGGTGAGAATGCTTGCGGCCAGAAGGAATGTAATCAGGTTTGCAATGATCACTGGTAAGCTTATCACCATTAGGCCATAAACAAACCATAGAGCGACACCAAGAGTAAACAGAGCATACATCGCTAATGAAATACCGTCAGTGTTTCTTGTCTTTAGCGCCAATATGGCTTGCGGTAGGAAGGACCCTGTTGTTAAGCTGGCGGCGATTAGACCAATGATTTCTGAAATTGGCATACTTTTCTCTTCTCATTTTTGTGACGGATGCTCAATTTGCATCCGAGATGATAGCGCAATCATACCATAAGCGTAAGATATGCGAAAGTGAATAATTGTGCATATATACCCGCTAAAAATGCATGTCTCTACTTTTAGGCATAAGGGCTTGTTGTTTTTATAAATTCTGTCATGCTGCAATGCAACATGGAGGAAATGAGAATGGGTAATAAAACCTATCAACATGCCGCAGATAGACCGTGGATCTTCCGCACTTATTCGGGACACTCAACGGCAGCTAAGTCGAATGCTTTATATCGCAGCAATTTAGAAAAGGGCCAGACAGGTCTTTCTATTGCTTTTGATCTACCAACTCAGACTGCTTATGATTCTGATCATATTCTGGCGAAAGGCGAAGTCGGTAAAGTTGGTGTTCCGGTCGGTCATCTTGGTGATATGCGAACATTGTTTGATGGTATTTCTGTTGCTCAGATGAATACCTCCATGACGATTAATGCGCCGGCAAGTTACATGTTGGCGCTTTACGTTGCGCTTGCTGATGAGCAGGGGGCTGATCGCTCCGTTCTGATGGGGACAACGCAAAACGATATTATCAAAGAATATCTTTCACGCGGCACTTATGTCTTCCCGCCAGAGCCTTCCATGCGTTTGATTTCTGACATGGTGTCTTGGTGTTATACAGAAACACCCAAGTGGAACCCGCTGAATGTGTGTTCTTACCATTTACAAGAAGCAGGTGCGACGCCTCAGCAAGAGCTTGCTTATGCCTTGGCGACTGCTTGTGCTGTGCTTGATGCAGTCAAAGCTGGCGGTCAGGTGCCTGATGAAGATTTTGAAACTGTCTTCTCTCGGATATCCTTCTTTGTGAATGCGGGTGTGCGCTTTGTGACTGAGCTTTGTAAAATGCGGGCGTTTGTTGATTTATGGGAAGAGATTGGCAGAGAACGCTATGGTGTCAAATCTGAAAAAGCGCTGCGTTTTCGTTATGGGGTGCAGGTTAATTCGTTGGGTTTAACTGAGCAGCAGCCTGAAAATAATGTTTATCGTATTTTGTTAGAAGCGATGGCTGTGACGCTTTCAAAACGTGCGCGGTGCCGTGCTTTGCAATTACCAGCTTGGAATGAAGCACTGGGCTTGCCTAGACCTTGGGATCAGCAATGGTCATTGCGTATGCAGCAGATAATGGCGTTTGAAACAGACCTTTTAGAATATGAAGATCTCTTTGATGGCTCCCATGTTGTTGAAGGCAAAACTGATGAACTTAAAGGCGGTGCTCGCAAACAACTTGCTGAGATTGATGCGATGGGCGGGGCGGTCAATGCGGTTGAGTTTATGAAGGGTGAGCTTGTTGCGTCTCAGAAAAATCGCGTTATGGGAATTGAAGGCGGGGATCAGAAAGTCATCGGTGTGAATGCATTTACATCAACTGAACCTAGCCCGTTGGCGACAGGTGATGATGCGATAATGACAGTCGACCCAGCCGAAGAATACGCCCAGATTGAACGTTTAAAGCAGTGGCGCAAAGATCGCGATACTGCTGAGTGTGAGAGGGCTGTAGAGCATTTGCGCGCGGCGGCTTCTGAAGGACGAAACCTTATGCCGTCCACTATTGAAGCAGTCAAAGCGGGCGTTACAATTGGTGAGTGGGGAGAAACTCTACGGGGTGTATTTGGGGAATATCGCGGACCAACAGGCGTTTCGATTGTCATTTCGACTGAAGGTGATGAAGATATTGAGGCGGTAAAAGCTAATGTGGAACGCGTGTCTGATCTTCTTGGTCGCACATTGACATATGTATTGGGTAAACCGGGCCTTGATGGGCATTCAAATGGTGCTGAACAGATAGCGACGCGTGGGCGCGCATGCGGGATGAAAGTGATTTATGAAGGCATTCGTTTCACACCGGAAGAAATCGTGCAGCAGGCCATAGATAATGATGCGCATGTTGTGGGTCTGTCTATTCTATCAGGTTCTCATCTGGATCTCGCCCGAGAAACAGCGCGCTTGATGCGTGAACGCGGGTTAGAGAATATCCCATTGGTTGTGGGCGGTATTATCCCAAATGAAGATGCTTTAGCGCTTAAACAAATGGGCATTAAGCGTGTCTACACACCGAAAGATTTTCAGATAACAGACCTAATGGGAGATATTGTGGAGTTGGTTGAAAAAGCCCACTTAGCATAATTGTGTTTGGCTAGCGGCTGCGGCCTGCTAGCCAGACGCCGCATAAGATTATTCCAGCACCAGCAATTTGAATGGGTGCTAAAGCTTCATCAAATAAAGGCCAAGCTAAGACACCAGCGACAACGGGCTGAATAAGCAAAATAACGCCGCTTATGGCTGGCTTGGTAAGGCCTACGCCGTAGATGAGTAGCCCTTGTCCTATGCATTGTGCCATAACGGCGAGAAATAGTGGAGCGCCAAAATAGCTGATATCTGATGGAATTAATTGCTCTCCTGTAAAGAGTGCAAAAATAAATGTCACGGGGATTGCGCTTGCGGTTAGCCAGAATGCAGCCTGGAAGCCTGAGGCTTTATTACGGGCAATCGTGGCACATAATAGATATCCGGCAACACAGAATGACGCCAATAATGCAAGCCCATCACCAAGTAGGCCACTTTGTTGATCTGTAGGCGCACCTATTGCCATTGCAGCAGCGCCCGATAAGGCCAAAATGGCGGCTATTGGCCATATTTTACTCGGCTTTTGCTGTAAAAAGACCCACGCAAGTAGACCAACCCCTACCGAACCTAAATTGACGAAAAATGTCGCATTTGCCACAGATGTGTGTGTGAGGGCTGTATGCCAAAGGCAGATATCCAATCCAAAAAAAGCACCTGATGCAATGATTGCAGGAGAAGGGCGGCCTATGGTTTGTTTGAATATGATTCCAAAAGCAAATAATATTGGTAGCGCAAATGTGAAGCGCCACATGCCTGTAACGCTTGGCTCCATTTGGGAAAAACGTAGCCCGATAGGAGCAAGACCAATACACATGGCGGCCAATATAAGGACGAGCGGGCCTCTGACATTGTCTTGAATTTTAAGTGATTGCGCAACTGCGCCAGTTTTATTGTTTGTGAGTTGCATAGGGTATTATTTTCAAACACGAAAAATGGAAAAGACTGTTGAGAGCTAATTCATGTATTTCGCTTTTCAGCAATGTATAAGATTTATAGACTCAAGTAATGAGTGGTAGTTAATATTTTTGCGAAGTGATTTTATGCCGCCTAATGAAGTCCGCATATTTGGGTTATTCTTATAAAAATTAATATTTTCTCTTGATTGTCACCAGAGTGTCGTGAAGAATCGTTTACATCTAAGGAGACAGAGAGCAATTATCTGTTTTCTGCATGGTTTTCGGCTGCTAGCCGCAAACGCGGCGAAGCGGCCTCTAGTAAAGGAGGATCGTCGTGGCTGAGTTTCTAACTAAACAAATTGCGTCGTCACCTGCGCTGGTCTTGAATGCTGATTTTAGGCCGTTATCTTATTTTCCCTTATCGCTTTGGCCTTGGCAGGAAGCAGTGAAAGCTGTGTTTCTGGAAAAGGTGGATGTTGTGGCCGAATATGATTTCGTCGTACATTCACCCTCTTTTGAAATGCGGTTGCCTTCAGTGATTGCACTTCGTGATTTTGTGAAACAAGACAGATCACCGGCATTCACACGATTTAATTTGTTCCTGCGGGATGGGTTTAAGTGTGTTTATTGCGGTTCACCAGATGATTTGACATTTGATCATGTTATTCCTCGCCATAAAGGTGGGCGGACAACTTGGGAAAATATTGCAACGGCGTGCAGTCCTTGCAATCTACGAAAAGGCGGGCGTATGCCTTCTGAAGCGGGCATGGTTATCAGTCCTCCGCCGTCTTGCCCAGATACATATCATCTTCAGCAAATGGGCCGGAAATTCCCGCCAAACCATCTGCATTCAACTTGGTTGGATTACCTTTATTGGGATATTGAGCTTCAAAATGACCCCAATAATATGGCCAATGAACAAGTAAAAAGCTGAGCTTCGTTTCCTTTGTGAAATGAGGCTCTTTTTGTATGATGGTAAGCTCAGTTTTTGTTCAATAAGGGTGGATAAAGCTATGGCTTTGTTTTGCCTTTTTGTTTGGCTTTGGACTGTGCTTTGCCTGCGAGGCGCAGGAGCTTTTGGAATTTAGGGCATTCAATGTGGCTTGGTGCTTGGCATTCTGAGACATGGATCAAGCTATCGCGGACAGCTGTCATTCGTTTGATTTCATCAGTTAGTGTTTGGGCCTTTTCTTTCAATAATGAGCGGTCGATCTGGTAAGATCCATTTTTTGAAAACATAGCGGCAATATCTTCAAGGGAAAATCTTGCGATTCTGGCCAGTGCGATAAATTCCAATTGCTCAATAATATTGGGTTCAAACAGACGCGTAATGCCTTTGCGGCCAACGGATTGGATAAGGCCTTTTTCTTCATAATAGCGCAGCGTTGAGGCCGGCAAGCCTGATAATTTTGCTACTTTTGAAGTATCTAACATTTACAGCTCCTAAATCATTTGACCTCAAGTGTGGTTGAGTTTGTAGAGTGCATCCTACGCAATGAGTTTGAGAAAATAAAGACAATTTTCTTGGGCGCTAAATTTGCTATAACCTATTGAAATAAATGGTTATTATTAAAGTTAGGAGATTGAGGGTGTTGGATAGTTTTGAGATTTTTTCTTTATTTATAAAGTTGATGGGGTGCGTCATTTTCATAGGTATTGGTGCGACTGCTATTATGGATTTGTGGACGTTTTTTTTAAGGTGCGCATTTAATATCAGAGGGTTGGATTTTGCATTGGTGGGACGCTGGTTGGCGCGTATGCCGAGCGGAAAATTTATGCATCAAAGTATTGGCAATAGTCCTAAAATATCAGGAGAAGCCGTAATCGGCTGGACGGCGCATTATGTGATCGGGATTATATATGCTGCAATTGTTGTGCTTATATGGGGAGAAGCGTGGATAGATACCCCAAGAGCGATGCCCGGAATTATCGTAGGCGTGGCGACAGTTACTGTCCCATTTTTCGTGATGCAGCCTTGTTTTGGAATGGGAATAGCAGGCAGCAAAACACCAAATCCACTTTTTGTGAGAGTAAAAAGTGTTACTTCTCATTTTGTGTTCGGATTAGGTATATATGGGGCGGCATTGCTGATCAGCAGTGTCGTTTAAAAGGTTTCAAAACCCCACGAAAATCCTTGTTGAGGGGTTAAACCTTTTCGGAGATTTTGATCGCTGCGCGGCAACCTGCTTTTATGAAGGCTGAGAGAAGTGGGTAGGCTGGAGCTTCGTGGGCACCTTCTTCAACGGCCAAGTCTTTATGGGCGGCTTCTTCATCTCGAAATTGTGCAAACATGGGAGAAAGCTCTGTTTCTCCTTCAGCCTCTAATTCTTTGACCTGATCATCATAATGCTTTTCGATGACTGTTTCGACCGCTTCAGTGCAGGCGTGAGCGGCCTTTTCACCGAGCAATGCGGTTGCAACGCCTAGCCCGTATGCTGCAACGCCCCAGATGGGCGTCATCGCTGTTGGGCGCACGCCTTTGGTTTGGATGAGATCATCAAAGGCTGCGAGGTGGTGTTGTTCTTCAGCTTCCATCTCGGTGAGTTGTTCAACGATACGGGATTTACCGTGAAGCTTTTCAAAAACAGCACGTTGGCCCTGATAAATAGCGACGGCGGCATATTCACCAGCATGGTCAACACGCACCATTTCTTCTGTGCGTTTGGGAAGAGGTCTATTGCGAGGCATTGTGTTCACTCCCAGCTGGTGGTGTTGCGTTAGCATATGAAAGCTAGATCAATTTTTTTGCTTACGAAAGGCGCAAACAAAAGAGGTGAGCATTAATAGCATTGATCCGATTGCATTCATATTGGCCATAGTGACGCCCATAATAACAAGGGGTGGCTCGTCGCATTTGCCAACAACCATAGGGCTATCAAGCGCTAATGATTGTGATGGATCAAAATCCACGCTCTGGCATCCTGCATGGAAAATGCCCCATTCAACCCCGGAATGATAGAGCGCGTAACCAGTTCCATAAAGGAAGGTGAAACCAAGCAATATGCATGTTGTTTTAAACATTGGCCAGCTGGGTTTAGCGCGGGAGAGGATGATACCAGATAAGGCAATAAAAATCGCAACCCAGTATGGTTCTCTTTGCTTGAGGCACAAATCACAAGGATACATTTTGCCAAAAGTTTCAAAGACATGAGCGCTAGCCAACATGAATATGCTGGCCAAAAGGGATACATAAATCCATGTGCGCTGTGAGAGAATAGAATTCATCATGAGATAGTTTTTATTGCAAATGCCAAACAACGCAATGCATTATGTTGGCATTGTGATTTAACGTGATGAATATCGCAAAAGCTTAGCCGCCTAAACCTAGTAAGAGCTTAATTCCGGCGGTTCCGACAGTCAGTAATATGGCAATCCAGGCTGAACCTAAAATCAGACCGCCTGTCGTTAATAGGCCATCTCGCTCTAGCATACCAAAAGAAACCATCGCAACAGCAAAACCCGGAACTGTGTTTGTGCTTGGTAAAGGTGTAAGGATAGAGAGACAAAATACCATCAAAACAAGGCCAATAACGCGTTCGAGTTTGGAGCTAGTTAGGAAAGTTAGGCGCGGGCGGGAGAGTTTTTCAACCCAACCAAAATATTTGCGTCCGCCTTTGGCTGTTTTTTCTAAGCCTTCTTTTGAAATTTTGCGTTCTGCAAATTTTGAAGGAAGCCAAGGTTGTTTGCGTCCCATAACCATTTGCGCAGCAATGGCTGCCATCGGCAATGATACAATTTGAGGGACACCATAAAGAAAAGGAATACAACAAGGTAGAGCCAGAATGAAAAGCGCCGCGCCAAATGCTTGATCACCTAAAGCATGGGTGAGTTCTTTGAGGGAGATCCCTTCTTGGGGCGCTTCTTCGGCTAGTTTTTCGATCGCTTCAATAAGACTAGGTTTGTGAAGAGTGTCTTCAGTTGTGGTATTTGATGTCGTGTCTGAAGCTAAATTAGTCATCGCCTGATACTCATACTGGAAGTTAGGATTCACTGCGAGAATCCCCTTGTCGACAGGACTAAAACATCATTGTGACAAGAGAAAGTTAAAGGTCTTATTACCTGTTAAAATATGACCCCTAAGCATAAATAAAAAAAAGTCTATAAAATAGTTTGACCTTTGAGCATGTCTCTGCCATTTTCCCGCCTCGCTTAGGTTGCCTCTGTGGCGGAATTGGTAGACGCGCTGGATTCAAAATCCAGTTTCTTCGGAAGTGCCCGTTCGACTCGGGCCAGAGGTACCAAGCGAAATTCTCAAATCTGTGTTGATGTCGTGTGATCAAGCTGTCGAGTTAGTGTCGAGCTGGTGCCATTCTTTTGTGTCTTGAATGCAGATCTTTTGTTAGCTCGGTGCTGGTTTTCTATACATTCGATGAATGCCGCTTCAATATTGCGAAGGTGGCACGGTAATTGCTGCTTTTCAGATTGTTATGTTGCAATCTGGGGGTGTGGTAATGAATTTTCACGATCGACAATTTTATGCGTCTGGTTATAGCCAATCAAATCCAAAAGATTATGGGCGTTTCGGTGCACAAAAGCGGAGCATGTCTAAAACTATCTTTGTCGTCTTTGGATTGTGTTTTGTGTCGACGCTTCTCTATTTAAACAGAGACAAGCTGGAGGATGAGTTGCAAGGCTTGCACAAATTATCCTCGCAAGTAGAGCAGTTTATATCCCGTATTTAACTGAGTTGGAATAAGACTTAGTCGGCTGAAGATTTTCAGTTTGCTTTTGCTTGTAAAAATGCCCACATCCATTGCGCAACATTCGCATTGTCTTCTTTTGTGTCCTTCAGGGAGATGAGGGCTTCATCTACCATATCTGAATCAAATTTAGTTCCGCGCCGAATATTGTAGAGTGCGGCAGCATACTCATCACTAAATTCTGGATGACCTTGAAATGTGAGGGCGGGAGCATCTGGATAGTAAACGGCCGCTAATTCACAAAAATCAGATAAAGCGATGAGCTGGGCGTTTGCGGGAAGCGCGACAACTTGATCTTGATGGCTGACAGATAAACTAAAACCTTCCGCATCCGTATTCATCCATTCTGGCTTATGTACAAAATTATAGTGGTGGCGGCCAATTCCCCAGCCTTTGGGAGATTTGATAACCTCTCCGCCAAGTGCTTGCGCGATGGCCTGATGCCCAAAACAGACCCCAATAAGAGGTTTGTTTGCTTTTGCCGCTTCCTGAATGAATGTGAATAGAGGCTGCATCCAAGGCCAGTCTTCGTATACGCCAGCAGGAGAACCTGTAATCAGGAAGCCATTATATGCTTTTATGTCTGGAATATCGTTTGGCATAAATTCATGGTGACAAAAGCTGAATGTTTCAAATTCTACGTCTTGAGTAGCTAAACCAATAAGCTGTTTGAACATTTCAGGATAGGAAATGAAATCCGCACGAATATCTTCAGGAGGTAGTCCAGTTTCAATAATTGCGATTTTCATGACGATTCCCAAGATAATAATTTACGATCAGAGATTTCGTAGATAAGGGCGCGGCTAGCCTTTGAAAAGATGGAGTTTTTAAGAATGATCCGCAAGTAGAGAAATGTTAGCGCTATAACATGAAATATAGTGAAGACTATTTGGTTCTGTGACTTTGGAACACGTTGACACCTCTTTAAGAGCGTCTAATTACAGTAGACAAAAATGATGAAACAGCATTCGCAAATTCTTACGCGGAAAAGGGGCATTCATGGCCAATCAGGTCGAGGCAGACAAGCGTCCATTGTCGCCGCATCTTCAAGTCTGGAAATTCCACCCGACAATGTTAACGTCGATTCTACAACGTATTACTGGCGTTGGAAATGCAATCGGTGTTGTGTTAATCGTCGGTTGGTTGTTCGCAATAGCATCGGGCAGCGATGTTTTTAAATGCTTTGATGTGTTCTTCACATCTATCTTCGGCAAGATCATCTTGTTTGGTTTTACTGTTTCAGTCATGTACCACCTAGGGCAAGGCATTCGTTTCTTGTTTTGGGATGCAGGTAAAGGTTTTACACCTGCCGTAGCTAACTTCTGGTCATATTTCACAATAGCTTTTGGTCTACTCGGCGCGGTCGCTGTCTGGATCTTTGCGGGGCTTGTGCCCGGCATAGCGATTTAAGGGAGCGCTTTATTATGTCTAACTCTATGCGCACACCACTTGGTAAAGTTCGCGGTCTTGGGTCTGCACGTGATGGTGCAGGTCACTTTATTGGGCAACGCGTTTCAGCCGTCGCTCTCGTATTCTTAGTACCTTGGTTCCTGATTTCTCTTTTGGGCGCAACGCGCGGTGATAATACACTCGAGCGTTTTGCGAACGCGGAAGCTTGGCTTTCTCAGCCGTTGAATGCCATTTTGGTGCTTCTAGCCGTTTGCGGCACAATTTATCACATGCGTCTTGGATTGCAGGTTGTGATTGAGGATTATATCTCAGGTCACATGCCCCGCATCGTTTTGTTGATGCTAAACACATTTCTCAGCTTCGCGTTGATCGCTGCGACTGTGTTCTCCGTATTTAAAGTTGCAGTAGCATAATTTTTGATCGCCCCCATAATATTTGGCGCGGGCGCATGAAAGGCAAGACGAAATGAGCGAATATGAATGGGTAGATCACACATTTGACGTTGTGGTTGTTGGTGCTGGTGGTTCTGGTTTGCGAGCTGCCCTTGGTGCTGCTCAAGCTGGATTGAAAACAGCGTGTATTTCTAAAGTGTTCCCAACACGTTCTCACACAGTTGCGGCTCAGGG
>JGI2924J29684_1076768_pt1 | contig 11217 bp, 5 predicted proteins | sample BenlonsequencITS_FD_29684 | JGI IMG/M metagenome (IMG submission 29684)
GTAGAATCGTCCGTATTCATCGGCGAGGGGGGTGAGTTCCGGATCTTTATAAGGCTTCTTTCTCTTCCGCTCCCATTTCCTGATGAACAGCTTGAGAAAAGGTGTTAAGGGAAGGATCGGATTGCTTGTCAAAAGGGCCGGTGCAGCCAGAATGGCACTTTTCGGGGAAAGATAGGCTGCCAGAATTGCGGTGAGAACCCCACCCATCGAGAGACCCGCAATATGCACGGGAAGCCCCTCACTCTTAAGATCGAGAAAAGCATCAAGAGAGGCCCTGAGCCAATCGTGAGCATCGCTTTGCAGAAAGTCCTCAAGAGATGTGCCGTGCCCCGGAAGACGGGGAACAGATACCAGATACCCTGCCTCTTGCAATCGCTGGGCAAGATACCCCATATCGTGAGGGCCGCCTGTATATCCATGGATCAAAAGAACGGCCTGCCCCTTTGCTGCAGACGACTCCGGCATAAGCAGTCGTGGCCTTGCGATCTGCGCCACCGAGCTATGCTGCACCGCTGCCGCCATTTTTTGAAGATTGCTTGCTGACATGGTCCCATCATAGCAATCACCGTGGTCGGTGAACAGTAGGAGAGGCCGTAATGTTCTCCCCATTATCTGCCGAAAAATAAGATAGATACTGGTATATCCGGAATCGGGAGGTATGTTTGAAGCTGCTGCTGCTCCATCTTAGGGAAGATAAAGCCGTAGCAGAGGATTTTTGCCGGCAATTGAAGGCCATCGGTGTGGATGCGGAACTTCACGAGTATCGTAGTGACTGGGATTTTACTCTCCTTGGAGTGCTCGGAGAAACCACTCACCTTTTGATGCTTCTACGGCAGGAGAACCTCGAACGGAAAAGCTTCGCCTTTGTCCTTGGTTTTTCTCTTGGTCGGGAGATCCCTCTCTTTTTCTATTTCTTGGAGCCCGTGGGCCTTCCCACTCTTCCCTCCCAGGTGTTTAAGGCTGATAATCCTCAGGACGTACTTGCCTATTTCTCCGGTGAAAGGCGGATATGGGCACAGAGGCAGAAGAAGGAGCATGCAAAGGGTCAACTCATTGCCATGGGCCTCGGGGTGGGTGAGGAAACCCTTGTCAAGGTCACCGCCGAAGGCGAGATTGTTCCGTTGAAGCTTTTTCTCGAGGCCGGTTTCTCTCCCGATGTTCGGGATAAGAAGGGGGTCCCGCTCCTTTCTCTTGCCGTCAGGAGCGGGCACCGGAATGTTGTTGAACTGCTGCTTGATGCCGGTGCGGATATCGATGCGGTGAGCCTTGATAGAGGAAATACCGCTCTCATGGATGCGGCTGCGGATCAGCAGCTTGAAATTCTTCGCCTGCTGCTTGATGTCGGGGCTTCTCACCATTTTCAGAGCAAGAACGGGCAAACGGCTCTTGTTCTTGCGGTTGGGCAAAAGCACATAGAGGCGGCAAGTATCTTAATAGGTGCAGGTGCCGATGTCGAGGTTAAGGATGCCCTTGGGATGTCGGCAAGGAAATATGCCCAACTTTTTGGTTTAACGGATATTATAAAGATGATGGATGAACGTGATGGAAGATAAAGATTCGTTTCGAAAAGCAGTGATTGTGGTGGTTTTTTCCGCGCTCATCGCCGTTGTCGGGTTTCTGACGGAAATTCCGGCGGTTACCGCCGGAGGTCTGTTTATGACGTACATATGTTGTTCCCGACTCCTTTTTCGGGAACATCGATTTTTGAAGGGGGCCTGTGCCCTCGTTATATTGGTTCTTTCCTCGGCCGAGACCCTCTCAGGAATCGGTACCTTGCTTCTTTTTATCCACGGAAAGGCTGTTTCCTCTCCCGGCTCTTGGACCGTTGCTCTCTTTCTCTTGTGTATGGTGGTCGGTGAAATCGTTCGAAAATCGGAAGAACAGCGAGCCGGCATAGCGGTCATTATTGCCTCCTGCTTTTTACTTCTCGGCGCTTGTGCATCGGTCATGCTCAAGGGGCCTTATATCATAGCCTCCGACGCTAGCGCCCTTGTCGTAGGACTTTTCCTTGTCGTCCGTTCCGGCCTTTTTGCCTACCGCTTTATCCTCGACTATGTCGAAAAGATAACATCTTGACGTGGAGGCGCTCGCCTACTATCTTTTCCTCGGAGGGGTTATGAAAACAGAGATTAACATCTTCCATTTGCAAAGGTTGGGGGGAGTTCCTCTCTTTCTCCATCCCTTTGATGATCCTGACACATTGCTCAAGCTTGATGCCAATACTGTTATTGCGGGTCGTTATGGAAGAGAACCGCGTCCGGAAAGCGTAACAATGCTGAGAAATGAGCTTTATCGCTTAATTGAACTTGCGGTGAAAAATTGGATTTCGGAAAAGCGTTTTATCCCCCGGTTTCTGATTTCAAGTTTGCTCTTTCTTGTTGTCTACTTTTTCCTCTCCCTGGTTATCCGGGATCCCATTCCCATGATTGATGAGTTGGGAGGTTCCCTTGCGGCCTCTTTTTTGGTTTACTATCTGCTTTCCCGACGCGATACCGGTTCCAAGGCTGCAACTGCCAAACGAATCGCCCTTCGTGAACGAGTCGACGAAATCTACTTCGAGCATGATTCTTTAGTCGAGGAAGCCGAGGAACTCCTCCTTCGCCTTGAGGCGGAAGATACCCGTCAACTTGCCGAATCCCTGGCCGATGCCGTGGAGTTTTCCGTTACGGGAGAGAAAGAGCGGCTCGATCAGCTGGTTTCCTATCTCCGCCGCCGTTTTGCCAGCCGGGCTTATCGGAAGCAGGAAAAGGCGTTGCGAAGACGCAAACAACGGCAATCGGTCAAATTAAACAATAAGTTGGATCTTCCTCTCTTCGGTGTGTATCGGGCCTTGAAGCGCTAATTACTCTACGGTATTGAGCCTTCGCATATCGAGCAGCAGATCGAGGCTCCTTTGTGCCAAATCAAGGTTTTCACGAGCGGGTCTGTAGGTGGGATCGAGGTCGAGAACAGCTTCCCAATATTGGATTGCCCGCTCAAAATCGCCCTGGGCATAGGCTTCGAGACCGGCGATGTAGTACTCGTCGATACGTTGGGCTGTCATCTGTCGCCCATCATCCCCTAATGCCATTGTCGCCTGAAGACTGAAACGGTCGAGAGAGCTGAGCTGGGTGGTAAGATCGAGGGTGTAGTTTGCAATAATGGTCAAATCATTCAGGTCCACCGATCCCCCGAGGGTGAATCGCGGGTTTGAACCCCTGTGAGTAAAGCCTGTTTGCATGGCAAAATTGTCGGTGACAGCGACTTTCGCTCCGGTCGCAAAGTAGGGATGTTCCCACTGTTCGGCCGGAAGGGTCAGAGAAAAAGGAACGGTGTAATCAAAGCTTACGAGAAGCGGCCTGAGGGGGGAATAGGCAAAGCCGAGGCTGGCGTTAGACGGAAGATTATCGTCGAGGCTGGCAAAACCGATGTTTCGTACTGCAAGGCCGAGGGAGAAATTTTTGTCCCGCGATGGATACGGCTTCAAAAAGTTAAATCTGGTGAGGGCTCCAAGGTCGATCATCCCCGCGAAGGCCGATTGGCCGGAGGCTATCGATTCCGGTACATTTCTGTATGCTCCCTTGAGCGTGGCTCCCACAGAAAGACCCGAGAAGTCATAGGAGCGGAAGGCATTGTAGGAAGCGTTTGCGTAGAGTACCGTTTCCGAATAGTAGCCGCTTCCGGCTCGGTCTCCCCAGTCGTTGTAGGCGGTGAAGGGAACGTAGAGAAATTTCCCTCCGAAGCCGAACCCGAAGTTATCCTTTCTGGAGGTAAAGGCGGCTGATTCGATATTGGTATCCGCGATCCAGTCGTTGTGCATAAGGGATAGCTGTGTAACATCGATACGGCTGCTGCCTGCAGGATTTGCCTCCAGGAAACCGACATCGCTGGCAACGGCGGTAAAGGCCGTTCCCATCCCCTCATAGAGTCCTCCGAAAGGGATAAGAAGGGTGGTGAAGGCACTTTGGCCGGTATTGGGATCGGTGATGAAACCCGAATCGGCAAAGGAGGAATAGCCGCTGTAGAATTCCGAAAGATCGGCGAAAAGGATCGCCGGTACAAACAGAATGAGGAGGAAAAATAACGGTCTATTCCGAATATTCATCATCTTATACTATACTATCTTCCTTCTGGTTTATCCAGTAATTATCCTGCCGATAATGTGATACAGTGGGATAGAAACAGAGTAGCGGAGCAAATGGAGCCAGTACGTACGCGGCCTTTGAAAACATATATTTTTCTCATCTTTTTCGTTTTGTTGCCGGTTTGGCTCTTTGCCGGAGGGCAGCAGGAGGACCCTGTCGATACGGCTCGTCAGCTTATGGCCGAGCGGCGGTACAACGATGCCATCCTGGTTCTTACCCAGATGATGAAGGAGGATCCTGATCGCTTTGATCAGGCTGAAGAACTCCTTCAGCAGGTTCGGGCCATTCGGGACCAGTACAATCGCTATTATGCCGAATTGATAGAGGTTCTGGATCCTCCGGACGGCGGGGAGATCGATGAAGATCATGCGTATGATCTGATTACAAAGATGGAGGCTCTCGACAGTGATCCTAACCCGGCGGCCGTCCAGGCCTTTGCTCAAATGCGTGCTTCGATTGTGTTTGCCGTCAACGATAGAAAATTCCGTCGGATTATCGAGGAGGCATGGCAGCTCCTGGAAAAAAAGGAGTACGATCAGGCCGTTGCACTCTACCGATCGGGTTTCGATCTTCATCAAAAACTTTTTTTGGAGAAGGATTACGGTGACGATGTTTTCGAACAGGTTCGCACGCTTCGTCAGAGTCTGGAGAATCTTTCCGATGCCTTCCTTCTTGATCGTCCCGAGGCATCATCTTTTTACGATCACGTTGTGGAAGCTCTTCGGCAGGAAAATAAAGTGGATCTTACCAATACCATCGACACCTTCGGAAGGGCTATGCTGGCTGTAGACGAGCAGCGAGGGGGGATCCTCTACGATGCTGAGGAGCTCGAAAAACTCAAAGTCTCGGTGCAGAGCGAAGATGAAAACGATGTTCCTTATCTTTCCACATTGAGGGTTCTCGCAAGAGGGAGGGCGGATGCCGAAGCCCCCGAAGGAATTGCCGGAACCATTCTGCGCTTTTCCAACGGTTCCTACACCTCTCTCTTCGAGGGGATTGGTGACCTCGCCGAAAAGGAATACCAGTCGGGGGTCGCTTCATACCATGAAGGAAGAGAGGACGTGGCTGCCCGCTTTTTTCGATCTGCAGGTGAATATACACAGATGGTGGAGCAGCTGATTGCTTTTGAAAACGGAGGAACCGCTCCTACCATGGAGAATCTGGCGGAGAGCGGTAGTGAGATCACGGAGCAATTTCTTTTTTCTCGGGTTCTGGAAAGCGCCAGTGGTCAGTTTACGGAACTTGCTGCTCTGAAGGCTGAGCTGGGAGGAGAAAACGAAGCGTGGGAAAGCCTGGATACCGAAGCCCTGGCCCTGCGCAGAGACCGCATCCTCGATCTTCAGGCAAGGATCGAGGCCGTTGCCGATCCCGTGAAAAGCCTCTCTTCCTCTCTTGATGAGTACGAAGCCCCCATCGCCGTTGACCGCCCCAAGGCCCTTGCCGGGCAGTTATTGAGCGCCGTGGACGAGGCATCCGACCAGAGTTCTGCCATGGAGCTTGAGGCGGTTTCGCGTCGCGCTTCGATTATCATTGCTCAACTGAGCAGCCGTCTTTCGGAGAGGCAAAACAGCATTGAAAAAGCACAGGCTCTTATCGAGGGCAGCCAAGAGACAATTGTCGAGGGGGCCGATCCCATCGTAGTGCGGCGCCCTGATCAGGGGATCAGTATCGTTGAAGAGACCCTGCCGACCCTGGATGCCCTTGATCAGGATATCGCCTCCATCTCCGCCTCTCTTTCCGCCGAAAGCGATGCGATTATCGCTTCTCCTGCGATGAAAGAATCGCTCTCTTCGACAGATACGATGCGTGCCGATATCATTTCGCTTCGCAACACCGGAACAACACTCCTTGCACGGGGGGAAGCATTAAACCGACAGGCCGATCTTGCCCTTGCCGAGGGGGAGCTTCGTTTCAGTGAAGCGGAGAGCCGTCTCGACGACGAGAGTTTTGAGCAGGCAAGGGACAAGTTGGAGCAGGCAGGCACGGCATTGGCCCAAAGTCTTACCTATCGTGAAGATCAGCAGGTCAGGAGTCGTATCGATAACGATATACCGGATCTTGCAGACCGGATCATTGCGGCACAAAATCGGCAGATTGTTCGGCAGGTACGTGCGTTAATCAACCAGGGCCGTGATCTTTTCTTTCAGGAAAAATTTATCGAGGCCCAGCAGACCCTTCAAAGGGCCCAGGCACGCTGGCTGCAAACCAATACCGAAGAGGAACCCGAAGTCAACAGCTGGCTCGAACGGGTCAAGCGAGCCCTGGATACCACAAGTGGTGTGGAACTTGCGATTGCCGATCCCCTTTATCCCGAAATGACTCAGATGCTCAATCTCGCCCGCAAAGATTTTCTCGATGGCAAACGACTTTTCACCTCCGGCGACCGAGATAAAGCGCTTGCGCAATTTTCCGAGGCCGAACGTAAGATCGAATACGTGAAGGAGCCCTTCCCAAATAACAAAGATGCCAGTATCCTCTATCTTCAGATCTTGCAGTATACCGAGCCCGACGACTTCGATGCTATTTTTTCCAGTCGGTTCAACAATGCAAGGCGCCAATTGAATTCGACGCCGGAAGAGGCGTATCGGGAGCTCAAGGTTCTTGAAGCGATTCGACCCGATTTCGCCGGAATGGAAAAGGCCCTATACGATGCGGAAATTGCAACGGGTATCAGGCAGCCGCCTCCCGATCGGGCGAAGCTTGCCAGGGCCAGGGACCTTTACGGCGATGCCGAAAAGATTGTGGAAAACGACGTGCGGGCGCAATTTCCGGTGGCTATTGCCTATTTGAACGAGGCGATCAAGCTTAACCCCGATTATAATGATGCCATTGTGCTCAAGGACAGGATACAAGCCGGAAGCGGCGGAGCAGTTACCGTTGTTCTTTCCAGTGTCGCGCAGCAACAGCTTAAGCAGGCAGAGGACCTCTTCATAGAAGGGCGCTATTTCGAGGCAAGCGTTATTGTGGAGCAGCTGATGAACAACACGAAGAACAGGAATAATCCGAAACTCCTCGATCTCCAGAAGCGAATAGAGGCACGCCTGTGATGTACCGCCGAGCCCCTTTGCTCTTTTGCCTGGCGTTTGTGCTGTTCGCTGCCTTTCAGGCGGAGGCTCAGCAGTTCTACTGGGAACGTCCCGAGATTTTGGTTGATGCGAACGCCTCCTTTGTCCGAAGTAGCTCAAATGGCGAACGTTCTGCCTTTCTCTGGCATGAATATGGTGAGCCCTCCGATGGTTATCGTGATCTCTATATTTCACTGATGAGCTACAGGAATACATGGGAACGCCACGAGCGGGTGCTCGGACCCTTCCGCTATGTAGGAGAAAAGGTTCCCGTTGCTTCGATGGTGATCGATAAAGCCGGACATATCTTTATCGCTCTTGCCACCTCAGGCAATACCATCGCGATCTACCGTTCCGATGACGACGGAGCAAGCTTTGTAAAGGTTGCCGAGCCCGGAATCGGATCGGAAGAGAGGACTGTTGTTGCTCCCCGCCTCTTTTTGTCTTCTACAGGTTCCCTCGTGTTATTCGTTACCAGCCCTCTCATCTCAGAGGGGCTCCAAGCCCTTACCAGTGAGGTGAGTCTTGGGGCCGCTTTTTCCGTGAGCCGGGATGGACGGGAGTGGAGTGAGTTCACTTCCCTTGCAAAAGGAAGCAATCTTGCATACGTCTATTTGCCCTCGCTTGCCCACTACGGAGGAAAGGATTATGTGGCCTTTCAGGCCTCTCCTCAGGAAAGCCGTTTTTATCAGCTCTATCTCGTATCAAGCAGCGACGGAGGAGCGAGCTGGAGTTCGCCTCGGCTGATAAGCGATTTTGAGGATCGATCCATTTCCGATGATGGCGATCCCAACCTCTACGATAATCAACGCCCCTACCTGTACGGCAATGGAAAGGGGCTTGCTGTGGCATGGGAGCGCAGATACTCGGGAAGCTCCCCTCCCCAGATCTTCTACGCCGAATTGAGTCCCGAAGGGGCGGTTGTCGGGGTACCCGAGCGAATTTCCCAGGGCAGCAACGTCTGTAGGAATCCGGTCATTACCGAGACGGCGGGGGAAAGGGTCCTCTTCTGGTTCGACGATAGCAAGGGGGATAATCGTATCTTTTTCGCCCTCAGACGAGGCGTTTCCTGGGATGCGGAAGATGTGAGCGTCATGAACGGTGTCAGCGCCTTTCCCGTTCCCATGTTCCGCTCCGGAGAGCTCTCCCTGCTCTGGGAGAACAGCTTTGCGAACAGATCGCGTATCGCCTTCCTTGCCCCGGATAAGAGCGCTTCACCTCCCCAAGTCCGTCCCCTCAATTTCCGGCAGGGGCGTCCCGCCAAACAGGATAGTTTCATCGTATCCTGGAACCTTCCGGACGACTCTTCGGGTATCAGCGGTTTCAGCTATTCCGTCGATCGTGATCCGGAGGGCGATCCTCCTCAACGGTTGATGTTGTTGCGCAGGGAAGAGCGCCGTTTTTCCGCCTCCTTAAAGGAGGACGGCCCCTGGTTCTTTCATGTTGCGGCACAAGATTACGCTGGCAACTGGTCGAAAAGCGTGACCATTGAGGCTCTTCGTGATACCACACCTCCCTCTCCCGTTCTCTTTATTGATCCCGAGCTCGACGGCGACGGTTTTCTTCCTTCCAATACCGGAAACATCGCTTGGGAGCCTCCTTCAGAAACGGATGTTGCGGGTTACACATACCGACTTCAGTATCTTACGTCTGCCGATTATACAGGGGATCCCGAGGCCCTGCCCGTTCGTCCCCCTTCAGATAGTATCCGGCTGCAGGTTCCTTCCCTAAGCTTTCGAAATATCGATAACGGTTTGTGGGCCGTTACCGTGGCGCCTGTGGATCAGGTAGGAAATGTCGGCGAGGCCGTTTCCTTTCGGATGAGATTGAATAAGTATATTCCGGTCACCTATGTTACGGATATCTCCCTTCGGGAGGATGACCTGGGCCGCTATCTCATATCGATTGTAGGTCGTGGCTTTTCGGTAGGGGGCAAGATCGGGACGGTCCTGCTCGATAGGGATGGAAAACCGCCCTACGATTACAGCTTTGATGCGGAAAGCGCCGTGTATCGAGTGGTCTCCGACCGTCGAATCGAGGGACCGGTGATCGAAGACATCGACGGCGGCGACTATCACCTCGGGGTCATCCACCCGACCAGGGGCTTGTACCTTACCCGAAGAACGCTAAGCTTCTCCGACACCGGTACCGTAAAGTTCGGAGATTTTACGATTCTCCAGCGTCCAGCCCTGCATCTTATCCGGCTTCCCTTTTCCACCCTATCGGGAGGAACCGTCGCCTTTGTCCTTGTGATGGTTCTTTTAGGAGCAAGTTTTCTCTTCGTGTCCTGGCGTATCCTTCGCCTGGTTCAGGAGGGTAACCTGCTCCGGAACGAAGCCGTCGCCTTGCTGGAGCAGCGCCGCCTGCCGCATGAAGAACGAAAAGAGAGGATTATCACCATGGCTAAAGAACGAAAGGGGCTAAGAAGAAAATTTGCCCTGCTTGTTACATCTCTGGTCTTGATTGTTGTTCTGCTTGTCGCCCTGCCGATGGGCCGTTTTATGATTAATACACAGCAGAGGAGTCTTGCAGACGGCCTTTTGCAAAGTACCAGGGTTTTGGTGGAGAGCCTTGCATCGGGTGCGGGAAAATATCTTCCCGAAGAGAATACCATAGAGCTTGGTCGACTTCCGGCACAGAGTCGGGCGGCCGAGGATGCACTTTATGCTACCATTACAGGGGTACGCAGTACGCAGGTTCCCGATACCGATAATGATTATTTTGATTACCTCTGGGCGACGAACGACCCCTCTATCGCCGAAAAATTGACCGGCGAAGATGCCGGAGGAGGGCAGAACTCCTTTCGGCGCGGGGCTGCCCGGATCAAAGATGATGTTTCTCCCTTTATCGACGAACTTAGGGAGCGTATCGATGACAGGGCGGAGGCCGAGGTCGGGGCCCTTAGCCAGGAATTGGCAGAGTTGCAGGAAAAAGCCAGAGATGCAGCCACCAGATTGGTCACGCGGCGAGATGAGGATACGGCCCAGCTGCTCCAGGAGCTGCAGGATTCCATAGCTTCGGTCAGTGAGGAGATAGAGGCAACGTTGCAAGGTATCGGGAGCGAGGTCTCTTCCGTGCCCGCTTTCGATCCCGAAACCATCCTTACCGGGCCCAGCGAATATAGCTTTTACCGGCCCATTGTCTATCAGGATTCGAATCGTCCGGGAGTATATTACCACGGCCTGGTCCGGCTCGGTATCACAACAGAACGTATTCGCGGTGAAATCATTGCCAGCCGCGACAGGTTGATTCGGCAGACTGCCGTTATTGCCCTCGGTGCCGTTCTTCTCGGAATTTTGGGTTCCCTGCTTCTTGCGGCCATCATCATCATCCCGATTCGAACCCTGGTCCGGGGCGTTGAGGTCATCAGCGAAACCGACGATAAGGAAAAGCTCAAGGACCACGTCATCGTTGTAAAAACCCGGGACGAGCTTTCCCAACTTGCGGAGACCATCAACGAGATGACCCGCGGACTGGTAAAGGCGGAGAGTGCGAAAAAGGACCTTACCATTGGAAAAGAGGTTCAGAAGATGTTTATTCCCCTGGAGCAGGACTCCAGGGGCAACAAAAAAACCACAGCCTCGGACAACTATCCTGGACTCAACTTTTTTGGCTACTATGAGGGGGCAAAGGGTGTTTCCGGCGATTACTTCGACTATATGCAGCTGCCCGGAAATCTTTACGCCGTCATCAAGTGTGATATCGCGGGAAAGGGCGTTCCCGCTTCTTTGATCATGGTCGAGGTTGCGACGATTTTCAGGAATTTTCTCAACGAGTGGAAACGGGAGCAGGAGAGAATTCTATCTGTCGCCTCCTCGAAGGGAATTGCCCCCCGCAAGCAGGAACCGGCCATCGATCAGCTGGTGGCCAGTATCAACAGTCTTGTGCAGGAACGGGGCTTTCAGGGACGGTTTGCGGCCTTGATCGTCGTGCTTATCGACGGGGCAACGGGAAAAACCGTTTTCTGCAATGCCGGAGATAATCAGGTTCACCTTTATCAGGGAAAAGAGGAGTCCATGGAGATGATG
>JGI2924J29684_1076767_pt1 | contig 11216 bp, 7 predicted proteins | sample BenlonsequencITS_FD_29684 | JGI IMG/M metagenome (IMG submission 29684)
CCAAGCCGATCAAAAAGGACCATAGTTTTAAATCATTGAGTTGCTTAAGCACCGCACTCCGCGAAAGGACAGCCTTAATATAGCCTTTCACCTGACCTTGATAGTCCTTAAACGGAATGAGCAGAATGTTTGACTGTCCATCTCCGCTTACCACAAATTGAGACTGTCCATTTGCCAGCGCTTTTACCCTATCCTGGGCCACCGGATAATTATCTTTGCCGATGCCCGCCAGTAATCCCCCATTTGTCTTTACGCTTTTAACTAACGAGGCCGAGGGATCGAGGAGGTAAATAAAATAATCTCCGGGGTTCTTCGTCTGGAGAGTTTTTAAAAAATCTTCGCCAAAATCCATCCCATATTCTACACTACCAACCCACTGATCTTGATACTTTACAGGAACTACAACCCGAAAACCGTAGCCTTCGACTCCTTCTTCCAAACCTTCTATTATCTTATGGTCTGTATTGGCGGCCACCACCGTCGGCCGAATTTTTGAAAGGTCATCTCCGAATTTTTTGGGAGAATGTGCTCGATAGAAGGAGATCGCCGGAGCAAGATGAAACTGAAGCTGACTAAAGCCCTGCTTCTTAACCTCATTAAAAACAGGCTGAACTAACTGTGCCAAAGTCGTCCGGTCTCGTTCTGCCAAGGCCTTAGCTACATCCGGATTCATACTCAAGGACAACACTGAAGATTTAGCTTGATCCAGGCGGTTGCTGAATTCATCCCGGATTCCTTGCTGAGCAAGCTTTTCCGTTTGCAGTTCACTTGTTTGCAGCATCTTCTCTGCATTCCAAAGCCCAGCCGCCGAGAGTGCTATTACCACGAAAACAATTAAAATCCCTACTAAAAGAGTTACACGTGTTTTGATTGACATCGAACGTTGAAATCTCATTTCTGCTCTCTCCTAATCATTTCACTGCAATTTTGCAATTGTTCAATTTACGCGGATAGATTTCATTGATTAAATCAAATGGACAACCCACGAAACAGCAGGAATCGATAATTAATTTATATTTCTTCCAAATTATGATATTTCCGAACTCAGTCGTCAAATATTCACCTCCATATATCGAAAAAACACTGATATAGTCGATCAATTTTACTATATTTTTTGGCAAATAAATGAAATCCACATGACAAAAAAAATGTCATGTGGATTTCATTTTGCTCCTAATATCATATTATTTTCCTTAATCTTTGTTCAAAATGAACGTACTTTCAGTTTTTCCTCTTTAATTGCCTTAAGCAGCTTAACAATCGTTCGATTCATCCACATCAATACCGGCCATTTTTATTAGATACATAGCATTGCGTGTTGTCGAGATTCCAGGCCGCAGCTTATAGTCAAAAAAGATTTGCTCATTTTTATAATACTCCCGGAAATGATAATTCCGGATTTTGCGGCTGCTTTCACTTTCAAGATCACCCAGTTCTAAATCATGGGTTGATACCATGCCCATAGCTCCTGCTTTGCTTAATTGCCGAATTAAGATTTTAGCCCCGGCATGACGATCTTCTGAGTTTGTACCTTTAAAAATCTCATCAAGGAGAAAAAATATCTTCGCTTCTTGCTTCGAAGCCTCGACAATTTTTTTAATCCTTAACAGCTCTGCATAGAACGACGAAATGTTTTCTCCTAAATTATCACTGACTCGCATACAACTAAACAATTTGAAAAGCGAACAGGAAAATTCCCGGGCGCATACTGGAACCCCCGCATAGGCCAAAACGAGATTAATTCCTACCGTTCTGAGCATCGTACTTTTTCCGGACATGTTTGATCCGGTTATTAAGATAATTCCGGTTTCCTTATTGATGGTTAAATCATTGCAAACCGGGTTCTTTAAGAGCGGGTGAGCTATCTGTAAAGCTTTAACCCCGGTTTTCTCGGAAGTAAATACCGGGCGGCACCACTCCGGGTGATCTGCAGCAACGATTGCCAGACTGCTGAGGGCTTCTAATTCGCCCAGAGTATCCACCCATGACTCTAAAAATCGGCCTGACCTTTCTTTCCAGGCTTCCAAAGAAATCATACACTGGATGTCCCAGAGTGTTAGGATGTTGACAATCAGAAACATGGCGTTACCGCGATTAGCAATGAGATCTGCCAAGCGCGAAAGTTTTCTGATCTGTTCAAAAGCTGCTTTATCCTCTCGATTGCGCAAGCCATTTCTCAATTCTTGCAGATAATCTGCCTTAAAGAATCGTTTTTCAAATCTTTCCAGCATTCTCTCGTAGACCCGAATATCTTCCTTAAAGGTATGAACCGCATTAAGAGTTTTTCCCCTTTGTCTTCCTATAAAGAGAATTGCCGCTTGAATCACAAGTCCCGTCAAAGGGTACCCATAAGATACATTGTGCCTAAAAAAATATAAGAACAAAAATGATAAAGTTACTAAGGGAAGAGCCCGAGCCAACACGAGAACATCCCGGCGAAGGTAATTTGGGTTATAAGTTTTTGCCCAAGCAAACATTGCCGCAGGAGACGTCATGGGACGCTTTGCCAGAGTTGCCTCGGCTAAAAACCTCTGTCTCCAGGCCATTGTTCCGGCTAATTCAAGGATGGCCCTTTGTCTTTTTAATAGCTCTTCCTCTGTCTCCGGAGGTTCTGTCAAAACTCGCTTAAGTTTTTCCCGGCCTCGGAAGGTCTTAGCTGTGGTAATCCATTGATAAAGTGAACCATAGCCAACGATATCAAGGTCCAGGGCATAAGGGTGATCGGGGTCTTTAAAGTCGTCTCCCAGGTCGGCAAAGGATTTCCACTCTCCCTCCATACGCTTTACGGCCTGATCATAGTTTCCCCGGAGAACTTCAAGATACTTTTGCCTGGCCTTTAAGGATTGGTGCCAAAAGACCAAAGTTATAAAGCTCGCCACCGTTAGAAAGGCAATTCCCATTGTCCAAAAGGGTTTCTTGTTTAGATAAAAGCAGAGAGTTAATATAGCACCTGCGAAGAAAACAACAAGACGAAAATTGCTTAGGCGATTAAGGTCAACGGTTAAACTCTTTAGTTTGCGGCCATAAAACAGCTGCCGTTTATGATATAACTCTGACGGAGTTTTTCTATTTTCAGCCTCAGGCAAAATGACAATCCCCCAAACTATCCCCAAAGAAAGATTTATGTCATTATACACTAACCCGCCCTGCATAACCACTTTTTGGGAAGAGTCAGCGTCGAATCCCTTCTTTTCTTCTCTTTTGGGGAGTGCTATACTAGATTTAAATGTTTGTCCTTTGCCCCCTTACCCTAACCGGGCTAAGGGGGCGATTGATTAGAGGGACGATTTTACTGGAGGAATCATCTATGAATAGACGCCGCAGCTCAATCAATTTATTTTTATTGGCCCTTGATTCCCTTTCAGTTTACCGAGGCCTTTTAGAAGATTCCGTACTCCGGAAACTCAGAGAATTATTCATAGGTCTAGAGAAAGCTGATATCCAATTGCGTGATATTGTTAATGATTACAATGACTTCTACTACGAATTTGCAAGGTGCCCTGGTCTTTCGCTGGCTCATCATATTCTTAACTTAATTATATTTGAGGAAAACTCCTTTTCCTTGAATGCCCAGGCAATACACCCGTCAATGAGAGATAATACTCTTGATCAAGCTGTTTCCAGTGACCTCAGAAATCTCGAAATCATTGCCAAGCTTGATTCAAAGGCGATAAAAGCTGAAATAATAAAATGCTGCAAACTTCACGCCACTGGAAACGACCCCGCTGACATCCTCGACAGCGATCTTCAATCCATCCTCCAGAGTCTCCCGGATTGGGGATTTTCCTCTGCCCTTTTTGCCAACCGGGAACCAGAACATGTACAGGCCTTAAAGGAAACGTTTCTTACCAGTCCCCGCTGGGAAGATTGCCTGGAGGAACTGAAACAGTTTCATCGCCAATTTGGCTGCGGTATTTTTGCCCGCAGTATCGCTTTTATCTGGGAGCGATCCGAAGGCCAAGGCTATCTCAAATGTGTCGAACAGCCTGATCCCATCACCCTGCATGAGTTAGTTGATTATCATGATGAACGCTCTAAGGTTTTGGAAAATACGATGCAGTTTCTGAAAGGGTATCCGGCCAACAACGTACTCCTTTATGGTGACCGGGGAACCGGCAAATCATCCACCGTCAAGGCCATCCTCAATGAGTATCATCCTCTCGGACTGCGCATGATCGAAATCCCCAAAGCTTTTTTGGCGGATTTTCCCCAAATCCTTCGGATCTTAAATAATCGATCGCAAAAGTTTATCCTCTTCGTTGATGATCTGGTTTTTGGAGATAATGAAGAAAACTATACCTCCCTCAAAGCCGTCCTTGAAGGAGGCCTGGAAAGCAAAACCTCCAATATTCTTATCTATGCAACCTCCAACCGGCGCCATTTGGTGAAAGAGTATTTTAGCGAAAGAGCAGGCGTGCAGTCAGCTAATCGCGACGAAGAAGTCCATGCCGGAGACAGCATGCAGGAAAAACTGTCCCTTGCCGATCGATTTGGGATTAATGTTGTCTTCTCATCACCGGATCAAAAACAATACCTAAAAATTGTCGATGGTATTGCTTCCCACAGAAGATTAACCATTGACCAAACAACCTTGCACAAAGAAGCCTTGCAATGGGCCTTGTGGTATAACGGACGTTCGGCGCGTACGGCACGACAGTTTATTGACTGGATTGAAGGACATCTCGCGATTAATTAAAGCAAGCGAAAAAAACGGTTTAAATGCATAGTCATCCATGGGGCGGCAAACAATGTAAGAAAATGCAAAGGAGATGCCGCTGATGGATGACTATTTTAATTTTGACATTATCGGACTCAATTCTAATTACATTTTAGATCCTCAGGCAGGAGTTATTAAAGTCTGCAAATCCTATAATCGTTTGACTAATAAAACTTATGACATTAAAGACTTAACCCCGACTTCAGGATTTCCTGAAACTATGACCGGAGTATTAATCTTAAGAAAAATACTAGAGGTAACCTGGGGATTCAGTTTGCACAAAATGACAGAACATATCGGAGCAAGGTCATTTTAAACTGAATAGGTTCATAAAACTATAAGCTTCATCAATATTATTAAGCATATAGGCGCTTAGAATTCCTTAAACTTTTGGGAGACCCTTTTTAGGAAAAGGCTTGGACAGCTTTACTTAGAGGGATGGGTTTTGCTGTGTTACTATTATTTTTTGATTTAAAATGTTATAATACGTTTTTAAGTCAAAATTCTTGATAAAGGAACGATATTAATGATTAGTACCAGCGGAATTACCCTTAGGTTCGGAAAACGCGCTTTATTCGAGGATGTTAATGTAAAATTCTTGCCCGGGAACTGTTACGGCTTAATTGGAGCCAACGGGGCCGGCAAATCTACATTTTTGAAAATTCTTTCTGGAGAGCTGGATTCCAGCAGCGGAGAGGTCATTATAACACCGGGAGAACGAATCGGGGTATTAAAACAGGATCACTTTCAATTCGAAGAGTTTGAAGTTCTGAAAACTGTAATCATGGGGCATGCCAGACTCTATGAGATTATGGAAGAGAAAGACGCTCTTTATGCGAAACCCGATTTTTCCGATGAAGACGGGCTAAAGGCCTCTGAATTGGAAGGAGAATTCGCCGAACTTAATGGCTGGCAGGCAGAATCCGAAGCTTCCGAACTCCTGATGGGCTTGGGAATCCCCAAAGACCTGCAAAATAAAAAGATGAAGGATCTGTCCGGTAATGAAAAAGTTCGCGTGCTCTTAGCTCAAGCGCTCTTTGGCAATCCGAATATTCTTCTCTTGGATGAGCCTACTAACCATTTAGATCTCCAGTCCATTATTTGGCTGGAAAATTTCCTCTATAACTATGAAAATACTGTGATCGTTGTCTCCCACGACCGCCATTTCTTAAATAAAGTATGCACTCATATTGCTGATATCGATTTCGGAAAAATTCAGCTCTATGTCGGAAATTACGACTTCTGGTATGAGTCTAGTCAATTAGCCTTACGCTTAATGAGAGAAGCCAACAAAAAGAAAGAAGATAAGATAGAGGAACTGCAGAAATTTATTCAACGCTTTAGTTCCAATGCTTCAAAAGCAAAACAAGCCACCTCGCGCAAAAAGCAACTCGAAAAATTAACCCTGGAGGATATTAAACCCTCCTCTCGCAAATACCCTTACATTGCCTTTACCCCTGATCGCGAGGCAGGTAATAATATCTTGTCGGTCAGCAACTTAACCGTTCGTATTGACGGCGAAAAAATCCTTGACAACATCTCCTTCCTCATGAATAAAGGAGATAAAATTGCCTTAGTAGGTCCTAACAGCACTGCTAAAACAACATTATTTAAAGTTTTAATGGGGGAAATTATTCCCGATGAAGGAGAGGTCAATTGGGGGATTACAACGACTCAAGCCTATTTCCCTAAGGACAACTCCGCTTACTTTGACACTGATCTCAATCTAGTTGATTGGCTCCGGCAATTTTCCAGAGATCAAGACGAGTCCTTCGTTCGCGGTTTCTTAGGCAGAATGCTTTTTTCCGGAGATGAATCGTTGAAATCGGCCCGAGTTCTCTCCGGTGGTGAAAAAGTCCGCTGTATGTTTGCAAAAATGATGCTTAGCGGCGCTAACGTTCTCCTCTTTGACGAGCCAACCAATCATTTGGATATGGAATCCATTACAGCGCTGAATAATTCTTTAATGAACCTGGATGGAAACGTTCTTTTTGTTTCCCAAGACCATCAATTTGTTCAGACGATAGCCAATCGTATTCTGGAAATTACCCCCCAAGGAATTCTTGATCGCAGAATGACCTTTGATGAATACTTGGAAAACGAAGATGTTCAAGCATTGCTGCAATCAATGTACAGCTAAAGTTAGCGTAATACTCCGATTTTTGGTATATCTCAATACCCTAATATGACGTTTTTTATGCACAGATCCTTTGATTTAATTGACATATATAGTATTTTAAGCTATATTAATATAAACTCGTTAATTAGATGGATTTACACGAACCTTCTCTATAGCTCCGGCTCTGGGAAGAGGCTGCTGAACTTACCATGTAGCGGGTAAATTATAGTGGAGGTATTTTAAAATGTTTGCTGACAAAATTCTTACTTGCCGTGATTGCGGACGTGATTTCGAATTCACTGCATCTGAACAAGAGTTCTATGCTGAAAAAGGATTCACCAACGAACCCAGCCGTTGCCCAGAGTGCCGCGCTGCCAGAAAGGCTCAAACCAGAAATAACGGCGGCGGTTTTTCGCGCCAACGGGAAATGTTCCCTGCTGTTTGCTCTAATTGCGGAAAAGAAACCACTGTTCCTTTCCAGCCTTCCGGCAACAAACCAGTCTATTGCCGCGATTGTTATCAACCACGTACCCGCAGCAATTGGTAAACTATTGTTAAACCAAACCCTCCTAAGCTTAAATGCTTAGGAGGGTTTTTTAGTATAGTCAACGGCTTACTCTTTGAGGCACGATGGAAGCCATTCTCATCTTGATCATTAAGTCAAATCGAAGCGTTGTATTTTCTCATAAAGCCATGAGCGGGAGATTCCCAGCATTCGGGCAGCTTCCGATTTGTTTCCCTTTGTCTCAGTCAAAGCCTTTTTGATAGTATTTTTGTCTAGATTACGACGAGCAATCTCCAGGTTCCATCCTTTTTCATAATCTGTTGTTGGTTCTATTGTTTGCTCACGGAGATAAAATGGCAAATCTTCGATCTCTAAAAAATCCCCTTCGGCAAAGTTAACCGCTCTTTCAAGGACATTTCTGAGTTCACGCACATTGCCCGGCCAGCGGTGAAAATGGAGAACCCTTTGGACCGCTATGGATACTCCCTTAATTTTTTTACCGAAATCCTGATTTAAGCGTTCTAAAAAAACATGGACAAGCGGGATAACATCTTCTGAACGACGCTGCAATGGAATCAAATGGAAATTGATAACATTCAAACGATAATATAAATCACTGCGAAACTCCCCAACCTCTGCTTTTTTTAATAGGTCCTGGTTTGTCGCTGCAATAATCCTTACGTCAACATTTAGCGATTCATTGCTTCCGACAGGTTCAAAACTTTTATCTTCCAAAACCCGAAGTAATTTGCTTTGTAAATTCAGGGACATATCACCGATTTCATCTAAAAATAACGTCCCGCCGTGAGCAAGCGCAAACTTTCCCAGTTTTCCTCCCCTTTGGGCTCCCGTAAATGCTCCATTGGCATAGCCAAAGAATTCAGATTCCAAGAGATTATCCGGAACTGCTGCACAATTCACCTTAACAAAGGGGCCTTTGCGCCGTGGGCTCGCTTGATGGATCGCCTCGGCAAACAGTCCCTTACCCGTGCCGCTGGCTCCGGTAAGTAAGATCGTTGAATTCCCCCGGGCAGCCATCTCGGCTTCTTTCTTAAGACGCCGCATGGCAGGATTCACGGTAACAATCTGATTAAAGGTCACCGACGCGGGGATTGAGCCGACTTTTTCTTTATAGAGCTGTAATTCACGATCCATTTGAGCCAGTCGTTCTGCAACATCCTTTGCTTCCTCGATTTTCTGATAGACGATTTTTCCCACAGCTCCTATAATCTTCCCTTGTCTGACAATGGGGGAACGGGAAACAATACAAGTCTTTCCTTGAATAACCTGTATTTCATTCGTTTCTGCCAATCCGGTTTTTAACGTTCGCCGCAGGCGAATATTTTCAATAACCTCTTCAATTGGCCTATGAAGGATATCCTTTTCCTTCTTGCCAAAAAAACTGCAAGCGGCCTCATTGATTAGGGTGATCTTTCCTTGACTATCGACGACGACAATTGCTTCGTAAGCGATATTCATCACAGTCAATAGTGTTTCATAAAGGCGCTTGGTAGCTTCAAGTTCCTCTACAACGATAAGTCCATTAGGCATTGCCTGATAAACGGCATTAAGTTTCCCTGCCATTTGCTCTGTTTCGTGAAATAGGGCTAAAATCATATCAATCTTAGTAAAAATTCCCAGGACCTTTCTCTCATCATCAATGACAACTCCTGTCCCCACAGAAGTTTGCTTAGCTCGTTGTTCGATGACTTCATAGGGCGTATTGACTTCGACAGTTACAACCTGGGGGTTGAAATACCCTGCGATAGTTTCCCTTAAATCAACGCCAGCCAGAAATGCATCCAGAACGTTAGATTTTGTAAAGATGCCAATGAGGCATCCCTCTTCGTCCACCACCGGAAGCGCATCAAGTTTATTTCTGCGCAAAACCGTAACACCTTGCCTAAGAGTATCATGGGGATGGAGACACGGAACCTCACGCGTCATCATGTCACCCATTAACATCCCCGATCCCTCCCCAAAAGCCTTCTCCGAAAAAGTCAAACCCTAGCCTTCGTAGTATTCTCCCGATAAACATATTTTCCTCTAATTTTCAAAATTTTCTTTTTACTATTTACCTTGGCTGCATGCGTATTGCGCCATCGAGACGAATGGTGCTGCCATTCAACATTGGATTTTCAATAATACTGCGTACCAATAGGGCGAACTCCTCGGGGTAGCCGAGGCGCGATGGGAAAGGAACCATTGAACCTAAGGACTTTCTGGCTTCTTCCGGCAGGGAATCAAACATCGGAGTTTCAAAGAGACCCGGAGCGATGGTCATAACCCGAATACCATGAAGAGCCATTTCACGAGCAATAGGGAGCGTCATGCCAATGATTCCTCCCTTTGAGGCACTGTAGGCTGCCTGTCCAATTTGTCCTTCATAGGCGGCCACTGAAGCAGTGTTAATGATAACCCCACGTTCCCCACTTGGGTTAGGCAAATTTTCAGTCATTTTTTCCACAGCCAAGCGAATAACATTAAAACTGCCTATAAGATTTATATGGATAACCCGCGAAAAACTCTCCAGAGTATGCAGACCCTTTTTCCCCAGTATCTTTTCCGCAGCCGCGATCCCTGCGCAATTAACAACGACAGACACTCGCGCAAATTTTTCCTGGGCGCTTCCTAAGGCTGCCTGAATACTCTCCGTATCTGTAACATCTGTTTTTTGAAAACAAGCGCTGTCTCCCAATTCTGCCTCAAGCTTTTTCCCTCTCGCTTCGTCTCGATCGGCAATGATTGCCTTCCCGCCGTCATTGACTATTCGCCTAACCGTTGCTTCTCCTAAACCAGAAGCCCCTCCCGTGACAAAACCAACCACCTGTTTCATATCCATTGAACGCGGCCTCCTTCTCAAAAAATCTTAATTCAGTCGTTCAATAATCGTAGCATTTGCCATGCCATGCCCTTCACACATAGTTTGCAGTCCATATCTCCCTCCACTTCGTTCCAATTCATGCATCATGGTTGTCATCAAGCGAGCACCACTGGCTCCTAAGGGATGTCCGAGGGCGATGGCTCCCCCACAGGGATTTAGTTTTTCCCGATCAGCTCCGGTTTCTCTTAACCACGCAAGAGGTATGGCTGCAAAGGCTTCATTGACTTCAAAAACATCGATATCCTCAAGTTTCAAACCGGCTTTGGCTAAAACTTTAGCCGTAGCGGGAATAGGTCCCGTCAGCATTAAAGTGGGATCAGAGCCCACAACGCTGCGGGCAATAATTCGGAATCGGGGCTTAAGGCCCAATTCTGCCGCCTTATCGCCGGACATAATAAGGATTGCTGCTGCTCCGTCTGAAATTTGACTGGCGTTTCCTGCGGTGACTTGACCATTTTCCAAGAAGGGAGACTTTAAATTAGAAAGTTTCTCTAGATTGGTATCCGGCCGGGGGCCCTCATCCTTACTCACATCAATCTGACTTCCATCAGGCAGCTGAACAGGGATCGGCATAATCTCCCGCTCAAAGCGGCCTTCCTTTTGAGCCCTCAGCGCTTTCAAATGACTTTCGAGAGAGAATTCGTCCATTTCCTGACGGCTGATTTTCCATTTCTGGGCGATTCTCTCGGCTGAAAGACCCTGATGAATAATCTCGTAGCGTGAAGTTAACTCCGAAGATAATTCTGTCCCTTTAACATTGGAGCCCAAGGGAGTTCGGGACATATTTTCAACTCCGGCAGCTACAACAACGTCCATATCTCCTGCAAGAATTGCCTGTGCTGCGAAATGAACTGCCTGTTGGCTTGATCCGCATTGCCTGTCAATAGATATACCAGGTACATGAAAAGGATAATCAGCTATGAGAGCAGCTTGACGGCCAATGCAAAATCCTTGCTCCCCAACTTGAGAGACGCATCCCATAATGACATCC
>JGI2924J29684_1076766_pt1 | contig 11209 bp, 15 predicted proteins | sample BenlonsequencITS_FD_29684 | JGI IMG/M metagenome (IMG submission 29684)
TTCTGAGACTCAGGACGGGGTTTCCCCCATGGACAGTTTTTTAATATTTCATTCTCCATTTCAATGCGTTGTAGCTTTTTCTTCTGCTCGCGTATTTCGGGGGTACGGGGGAGGCTTTTGGCATTTTATCCTGTCGTTCATCCCGCAACGGCTTTACCCATCGCGTCATGGTAGAAAGACCCACATCTTATAGCTCCATCCTCCCGGACTTTATAATGGATAGCATCCAGCCGGACAAAGGGATACACCTTCTCCAGCGGGCGCTGCTGCCACTGTTTCAGTTCCGGGATAACTTTGTCTGTCACGGCGCTGATAGTCGCCGTCGAGACGCTGAGGGCATACAAGTCCTCAATCTCCCGGCTGATATCCTGACAGCTCATCCCCAGCGCGAACAGGCGAATAATTTTGTGTACGATCTCATCAGAGAGAGTGGTCTGGTGTTTTTTCACCAGTTGTGGCTCAAAAGTGCCGTTGCGATCACGGGGAGTGGCGAGTTCGAAGGAACCTGTGGCGGCCTTAATGGTTTTTTTGCCGGAGCCGTTTTTACGGTTGGCTTCAACATCCGAAGCGAGATGTGAGTCCAGTTCAGCAGCCAATGCAGCTTCTGTTAACGGTTTGATTAATGGAGTTAAGATCCCATCTTTACCGGTTAATGCCTGGCCAGACTGGAGTGCCTTAAGCGCTTTGTCGAAATCGAAGGGCTGGGACATGCGTCATTCCTTTTTGGTGTATATTACTGGAATGACACAGAATTTCTAACACTCCCCAGAAGAAGGCAAAGCGTATGCGGCCACAGGTGACAGAGTGCTGTGCCGTTGCCCAGATCACTATGTGTACGGTTCAGCCACGCAGTCTACCAGCACAGGCACCGGCTCTCTGACCTCCCGCAATACCAGTCAGTCGCCTGTCCCGGCGCAGCAGGCACAGGATTCCGGCGCCCGGAACTGTATTCGCTTTCAGTGCGCCGGTGACGATGGCCAGCTAATGGCTGGTTGCCGCTACACTCTGATGTTCCCGGACGGACGTTCTGAAGCTGGTGTTACCGATGAACACGGGGTTACCGGATGGCATTATGCTGAATCGGCAAAAGATATCAGCCTGCATATTCTTACGGACTAAGGAATAAATATCCCCTGATTGATGTGAAGCAACAGCCGTTTCTGGGAAGTTATGAAACACAAAGTCACATGACCGGAAATATAAATGAGCCACTATCGACTATTTATATTATGGAAATGAAACTTTACCGAAAAACCATGTTGCATACGCATTGTGTTACGCCCGTTCCGTTCACTAAAATGTATACACTGGAAGAATTTGCGTCAGGCAAAGCCTGGTCTCCGGTGAAGCGGGAGAACCCCTGTTACTTTGAGTCAAAAGGGACAATGAAACCTGAGAGTCAGGGGGGAGAAACAAAGCACATTAAAATTACTGTTCCGGAGCGTCCATTTATTGCAAAGGAATACCCCATTGGTAATCCCAGAGACCCTTTTGATAAAAATTTAATAGAACGTCAAATAGATGAAAGATTTAACGGATTTGATTTCCCTAATCAAATTGCAGCAAGTGTATGTGGACCTGCTGCATTTTTTTACTGCCTGCAAAAGGATCGCCCTGATGCATATGCGCAAGCTGCCCGTGAACTTTGGAGGTACGGGAAAACTAAAATAGGTGACTTAATCATCTCTCCAGGTGAAGGCTGCCGACATCCGACAGGTATATTTTACTATGATGACGGCAAGCCGAAGATAGCCGGTACTGACTGGATGACTCTGGCCGGGCTAAGGGATTCAGAGAATACTGTGCTGAGCTTTGATGCTCTCGATTCTCCCGTTGCGGGGATCACAATGTGGCAAACACTGACGGAATGGTTTGAGAAAGCCGGTTATGAAAGGATCTTTAGTAATGTAGGGATCACTCAGGCAGGTATCCAGGGCATCAGGGATTTAAATAAATATAAAGAGCAAGGTTATAAAGTCGTCACATTAATAAACGATGGGCTTCTTGTAAATAGTACAAACAAAACAACGTTACCTACACACTGGGTTGTCTGGGATGGTTTGGTCACACAAGACTCCAACGGATATATTAGTTTGGAATTGTATTCCCGGGGAAAACAAGAAACTGGATAAAGCCGAAAAAAGATTTGCAATTTTTCATTAACAGATTTTTTGGAGGGGTGGTTTTTAAACCATTGAAATAAAAATGAGAAGAATGTTTTTTGTTTTATCTTTGTTTTTACTATCTGCTTGTTCGTTACAGGCGGAATTTACTCCGGAAGGAGAAAATCTTAATGATGCAACTGTTGGAGTGCCCTATTATAACCAAATAAATATATTTGGCGGAATAGTTCTTTCTTATGATATTTATGGTAAACAAGTCATTGCAGGAGATATTCATCCGGATAATTTAGGTCTCCATCTACAGTATTGTGGTGATGATGAGTTCAATAATTGTATTCAGATTAGAGGGATACCAACAAAAGCAGGTATAGCTAAAGTACGAATACATGGCGGCTTAGGTGGCGGAATGCTTTCAAAATCAGGAGAATTCGACAAAACCTATACTGTCACGATCAAAGATTCAGAAGGATCTTCTTAAGATCTGTTTGAGTGTGCTATCAGCATTGATCATCAAGATACGAGACCCCGCTCAGAGAGCGGTTTTCTCACATCGCAGTGGTTAAAAAACGACCTTAACGTACAATAATTTTCGATATTCAAACTGACCCCTATGAGCAGTCATTTGAAAATGGCGACGGACGTCAGGCAGAAATCGAGCGAGCAGGCGAACGCTACCGGGCAACTGCTGAAGCAAGAGTTCGACAGGCTCGGGAAGTGTGTCAGCGAGGCACTGAGCTTAAGCGGGCAGAAAATCAGCGACGACATAGCCGCCCGGAACCAGGAGCTGAGCGATGCCCTGAGGCACCACAGCAACGGCATGACAGAGGCCATGCAGTCACACCGGGAGAGGCGTGATGCGCCTGGCAACGCGCCGGTGGCTGTCAGCGCTCATGACCTCGCTGCTGCTGGCCGGGACGTGCGGGGGCGTGCTGTGGCTCCTGAGCTGGAAAATAGCGGCGAACCTGGACGAAATCGCGGCGCAGAACGCCACGCTGGAGAAGCTGAACGCGAAGACGTGGGGCGTGACGTATCTGGAGGACAGCAACGGACGTTTTCTGGTGCTGCCGAAGGGTATGAAAGCCGAAGCGGGCTGGACGGTGGCGAACGGGAAGCGGAACGCGGTGAAGCTGGTGAAGGAGTAAGGGCTGATGACAGAGCTGGAAACGCAGTTGCTGAGCGCATTAGAGCAGCTACAGCAGGACTACTCGCAAAGGCTGGACGAGTGGGAGAGCGCCTTCGGGGAATTGCGGACGATGTGTGGTCTTATGCAAGGGGACAACGAGCGGCTGAGCGGGCAGGTCACGCGCTTGAGTCAGCAGGTGGAGCGCTTGAGCGTGCAACTGAGTCGTTTGAGCCGGTAGTTCAGCGGCACAAGTACGAGGTGGCGGCAGCGCGTGCGCAGGTGGTGCATGAGCAGCGCCAGAAGGAACTGGTGAAAGAGCGGGAGTATCCGGGACCGTCGTTGGAGCTGTAGCGGACTGATTTTGGTTAAGTTCCGTTCGGCGTATGATGCTGACATTAACTTTTTAACGTGCAAGGAATCAGCATGGAAATTATTGGCAACAATACCTGTGTCACCAGTCTCAGACCTAAATATAAAGCCGTTCAGTGTCGCGGAGAACAGCATAAATACTGGCTTGAACTCCAGTTCGTTGATGAGAACAATACCCCGGTTTCCGGGCTGAACGTGAGGCTGGAGTACCATCCGCTGGCGTCAGCAAAGGATGTGGAGATGTGGCGGAAATCCGGCTACGACTACAATCCGACGCCGCCGCCCAATCCTCCGGCGGGCGTTACCGACAGTCAGGGCGTGGTGCGCTTCGACGACCTGTACTGGATAGCGGTTGACGTGAACACAGACGGGCAACCACTGGCCGACGAGATGGAAAAACGCCCGCTGGGCCTGCGGCGTAACCCGAACAGCCAGCCGGTGAGCAACAACATGTTCCGGCCGGAAACCCGCGATCCCAAATGGCGCTCAGACGTGCAGGAAAAAGCCGAGGTTGCCGGGTACATCCATCACTATGTGACCATCGGGGAGCTTTGCGACCAGCTGCCGGAGATCGAGGGCTGGGCTGAGCCGGAGCCGCCCAAGTTTCATTTCCCACCGGGACGGTCCCTGAAAGGGACGGAAATCGCGCGGGATGCGCTGGATAAGCGGCACGTTATCGAGGTCTGTCCGTTCCGGGCGTGGGTGCTGGCGCTGCACGACACGAAAGAATATGACCTGGCGAATGCGCTGAACCTGAGCATTATGGCCGATCTGGTGTATGCCGCCGAGGTGAAGAATCCGACCATCGATTACTTTTTCCGTCAGAAGTGTCAGGATCTGTCCTGCCTCCCGCAGCTTGTGGAATACCCGAATTATTTTCACATGCTGGCGGTGGACGTGCCGTTCCGGGAGCGGTATCAGCCTCCGCTCTATATGAATACCGGGGAGGGGGCGCTGGGAGAAGGTGATACCCGCCTGTTTACGGTGGAGTGTACCTCGCACGTTCTGGTTTCCTGGTGCGGTACCGACAGTCTGCTGAATGTCCAGACCGACGTGTCATTCGGGCCGAAACGGTGCCCTGCAGAGCTGGGCGGGATGGGAGACGTGCACGGCGGTTTTCTGGAAGCTTATCAGCTGCCTAAACGAAAATTCGGGGATAAGTTGGATGCGGTGAAGGATTCTTTAGGTAAGAGAAAAACACTGTTTGTCTGCGGCCACAGCCTTGGCGGAGCGCTGGCGCTGCTGTATGCCGCCGAGATGAAAGCATTTAACCCAGTGCTGTACACCTACGGGATGCCGCGAACGTTCAGTCGTCTGGCCGCGTACCTGCTGAGGGGCATCATCCACTACCGTCACGCCAATGATAATGACACGGTGACACAGATACCGCCGGAGGTGGATCTGGACAGCGAGCTTTACGAGAAGCTGGGGTGGCTGGGTGACAAACTGGGCTTTGACTGGGTGACCACGTCGGCAATCGGTCTTTTACCGCGAACCTTCGGAGGAAATGCGGGTGTGGATATGGGGATTACACAGGAAAGAGATCCCTACTGGCATCATGGTAAAACGGTTTTATTTTTGCGTGCGGAACAGAGCGTCATGAGGTCCGGTGAGCGAAACGCGCTGTGGATAGGGGGCGGAACGGTAAGCTATACGGAAAAGGCGGCGGTCAAGCTGTATCTTGTTCCTGCCCTGAATGAAGAATGCCTGACATCCACCAGAGAGCATCAGGCGGCATTCATACAATGTCTGGCGCCGGGCGAGCTGGAGAAGCGGTTCCCTAAGGGGGAAAATACGGCATCATCCGGCTGGTTCAGTAAGCCATCAAACCACTCGATGGCGCACCGCTACCTGCCCTATATTCATAATCAGGTGCTGGAGCTTGCCGATCCGGCGCGGGATATGGACCGGAAAGCCATGCGGGCCATGTTCCGGGAGGGCGTTGAACAAAAGGCAAACTTCAGTAACCCGGATGAGGTTGAACGTAACCGTGAGTTTCTGGCCCTTCAGGACATGCTGCCAGTCGCCCTGAGGCTGACACAGGCAGAGGAAACCGGGAAAAATGCCCTGCTGCGCTTTGCGGCGGTAACGGAGGAAAAAGTTGAACTTTCTCAGTAAAACCGTCGTTGTCGTGTTGGCTGCAACACTGCTTTCCGGGTGTGATAACCGGCCTGACAAGACGCTGTCCCCTCCGGTGGGTGCAAAGTGGGTGGACGTCACTTTCCGGGTGCCGGAGGGCATTACACTGCAGCCAGCCGAGCTGCTGTACCGTTCGGCGCAGTGCAAATCCGTGCGTTATAACTCAAGCAATGAACCGCATGATATACCGGGCTACAACGACGTTGAGCGGCCATTCGGTGCGCCTGATGGTGACAATATCCGCCGTCTGCGGGTTGCCGTGGACGGTGGCGGTTCGTGCCAGTGGCAACTGAACTCGCTGAAGGTGAGCTTCAGAATTGCGGACTATGTTCCCCTGATGAAGGGAAAAGAGGTTATCGATACCAGTTATATTTTCGATTTCGGGGACTACGGACTTAGTGACGGCTACGGGACCGGGCGGGCGAAGGTGTTCAGCGAGAAAATATTGGATCTGAATACAGATTTCTTCCCTATGGTTGCTAATCACATCGATAATACGGTTAGCTTGAAGTTATTTGGGGGAGAGACTGGAACAGAAAAGTGGCGCAGGCGTTTTAGTCTAAGTAATACACAACATATAGCTATTGAACCTGTTGTTCATCTTATGAAAGTTGTTGTATTAAACCCACCAGATCATCCAGGAAATCTGACAGCAACTTATCCGGATGGCAGTCGTGAAGATATACCGAATATTTCCCCGGATTATGACAAGTTGCTGTCAATGAAATAGGCGATATATGTACCGAAAAAAAGGATCTTCTTGAGATCCTTTTTTTTCGCGCGTAGTCTTCAGCGCTGTAAACAAAAAAACCACCGCTACCAACGGTGGTTTGTTTGCCGGAGTTCAGAGCTACCAACTCTTTATTCCGAAGGTAACTGTCTTGTGCGAGACGAGTCACCAAAACTGTCCTTCCAGTGTAGCCGCACTACACTTCTTTCAGGAGTTAACCATTTGAAAAAAGCACAAAGTGATTTCCATACTGATTCTAGTTTACTGATGGGATACATTTTGGGGAATGTGGTTGCGGTTAGATAGAAGCAGATAGCTACCTCTCCAAGGAACAAAAAAACTACACATTGGTTATTTACTCACCTCCATTCAATAGATACACTATTTACAGGGATTTACAACGACATAAGGAAAAAGAACATGGCTATTCCGGGTAATATGTGGCTCTATGACGATGGTGGAGCACTAATCAAAGGCGGTTGTGATGTTGCAGACAGGGAGTTCAGTATAGAGTTTAAAGGATTTCACCATAATCTCTCCATTCCCACTGATAATGCCACTGGCAAGCCTACCGGCACTCGTCAGCACTCACCAATGATCATCGTTAAAGAATTCGACTATTCCAGCCCATACCTCTACAAAGCAGTAGCTACTGGTCAGAACCTGAAATCTGCTGAAATCAAATGGTATAAAATCAGCGATGCTGGTCAAGAAGTGGAATACTTCAATATGCTACTTGAAGGAGTTCGAATCGTATCAATATCTCCTACTATGGCCTCCCCAGAAGACAAGAACAACAATCACCTTGAATCTGTTGAGCTAAGGTATGAGAAGATCACCTGGAAGCATTGTGACGGAAATATAATTTTCACCGATGCCTGGAATGAGCGACAAACAGCATAAGGTGATCGAATGGATACCACAGAAGAACTAAACGAAACCTATTTCTACCACGGACAATCGAACCTGTCAGCAGGTGAACTATTTGATGTGATTTTCCTTGAGCAATTTTGTGATGAACTTGGAATTGGCATTGAGTCAGGTGCTGCTATCCTCGCTGGGCAACCGTGGTTAAAAACCAGAACGAAACCGGGAGAGGCAATCAAAGGGACCAGTGTTATTTCCAAGTATGGGAGAATGCTTTTACGAAATGCACGAACTCCTTTTGGTATTAGAGTTCCTACACCAGTTGGTGTAAGAATGCGAAAAACAAATAATCTTGCCGCTGTCATAGCACGATATGTTCCGTGGTTAGGCTGGGTTGGTCTTGTGAATTCAATTTACCAAGTATCAAGGAAAACTCAGGCAAAATACAACCTAATAGCACGCCCTAAAGATCGTATACAATGGACATCCTTTTGATGGACACAATTCAGCAAGAGGTGTTAGCACTCTTCCGTGAAGAGATTCCCGGATATTTAGACAGCAATTGGAAAGAAATCCCTTTAGAGCTTGATTCTGATTTATTTGAAGTTCCAGGCGATGACCTGCATGAAGCTTTAGATAAATTTGAAAGAAAATTTAATGTAGATTTATCACAGGTTAAATGGTCGTATTATTTCCCTTGGGAGAATACTCCACTGTTTGCAAGATGGTTTAAATTAAAACGGGAAGATGTAGAACGAACTCGTAAACCTTTAACTATCAAAATGTTTGCCGAATCAGCGAAAGCTGGGAAATGGCTTTATGATTGAGTTTAATAGAGATGACTAACATGGACAGCAAAAAATTAAAGCGATGTGCGCAAATAATTTTGTTCTTTTATGGCGCATCATTTTTACTTACATTTTTAATAGGCATTTCAAATTTAATCCCTCCTTATATTTATATAATTTTTTTCACCCCATTTTTTGTGGCTTATTGTGGATTCTCTATATATTTAGGGAGGAAAAAAGTGTTCAAATCACTAAACGATTCCATTTTATTTTCTTTTGCTCCTATAGCAATGTTTAAACCAGTTAAAATTTTACTATTTAAAGCGGAAAACATTAATGAAACGATTTCTAATTCAGATAAAATTCTAATGTGCCTATATCTTCTGATTGCTGTATGTTCTATCATTAAAGCCCTCATTTCATTAAATGAATTATATGATAATCTTAAAAAGCCGGAAAAAAATAGTTAATCTATTTTTTAATCTTAATCGTATAACCGTAAGCAATGCAATAATCAAAGGCCAACAAAGCAGGATTAAACATCCACTACCCAACAGTACGTTATAGAGGATTGGAAATTTATCTTGTTCCAGAAAGGCAACTCCACAAGCACAGCCAATAGAATATAATGCTATTAACGCTAACAATAAAACTTCACTATATTCCTTTCCTTTTATTTTGATAGAGATATCAGAAGATAACAGGTTATCATTTTTCATTATTTTTATTCCTTTATTACTAGGTTGTAACCACTAACCAAATACCATAGATAATCGGAGCAAGGGCAATCAAAACGACTTGCTCTGGTAGATCTTTTTTGTTCCACCATTTAAATATTTATCTTTTGCTTTATTTACCAACCATATCATTTTAGCCTCCATATTTAATATACGTATTTTATAGAGCGAGACATAAAAATATCTCCTATATTTATATAGGGATACTCTATATTAAAAAAAAGGCAATTTATCTGATGGCCCCATGTTTTGAATTTAATCTTCGCAAATAATAATGGTTGATCAAGATCATAAATATTAGATGCCTACATTGTTTATTTTGATCAAAATAGTAATATTATGATCAACAAGTAAATACAAAATTTTACAACCGCAATAAATAGCATATATGGAGTTTGAATGAATTTTTACATTGATGAATCTGGAAATTTCTCCCTAAAAAACTCAACATGGAATTCAGTGGGTATACTTGCTATACCTCATCAAAAAGAAGAAGAAATTGCCTCATTTGTTAAAACCCTTAAAAATAAAATTGGCATTAAAAAAGATGATGAATTAAAAGATTATTTCAGAAGAGATTTTGATTAAATTTTTTGATGAATTAATTGACTTTCTCCATGAGAAAAAATGCGTTTTTCATATGTCCTCTATTCATAGCAGAAACATATCTGAAGAAATACTAAACAAAATAAAGTCTAATTTAGCAAACTCAATAATCAAATCGGCAGGGGATGATATAAGAAAGAGCGATGTTATCGAAAGAATAAACTCTCTTAGCAACCAAAATTTTTGCTAGTGCTTTATCCACATATTTTCTCTTCGAAACATTATTGAAAAAAGCCTCTCATTTTACGGAAAAGAAATGCCATCAGCACTAAGTGAATTTAATTTCTCCTTTGATCAAAAAGAAAAAATTAAAAAGGTGTTATATGATGAGGTTTTTAGTGATTTATATATAAACTTGCTAAGATTGGACAATCTACTTCGCCCTTACCTTGTTTTAAATCATGATCTATCTTATTTCGACAAGTTCACTGCGGAATTGACTAATAATCAAATAAAAAGATCATTAAGAGATAATCAGACTGAATTCAATGTAAGATCGCCCATAATAAAAGACGGATATGCACGACCATTCTACATCTGTTCTGTCTTCGAAAATTACGCAACGTGTAATTCGAACAATTCATTAGGACTACAAATAGTTGATGTTTTAATATCAAATTTCAATAGAGCATTAAAAGGAAATTTCGATAATCCTATACAGATTGCAAAAGCCATAGGTAAGCTAACAATTAATTCTTATATTAAAGGTGTATATCCTATAGAATTAATTTACTTAAGTGAAAAGTTAACACTGAGTAAAGACGAACTGAGTTTAATTAGTATGGTAGAAGATATGCCATATAAACTTTTTGGCTTCAAGAAAGATCCCGACAACATATACAAGGGCATCTGATTCACTCATTAAAATAAAATACATAAAGCAAGGGCTAACTTATCGAAGCTACGCTTCTCAAGTTGACCTTGCTTTTTCGCCCTTCGGTTGAAAAAGAAAAACTGCCCCATCAAGATATTTATTTGCTATCAACCTCATAGCTTCACTGTTTTATTGACATTCATCACAAATAGAATATATCTATATATAGCATAAGGATTATGCAGATAACTAACATATGAAAGGAGTTCGTATGGATAATACATTCAATTATATAAACAAAAACAAATTATCAGAGAATTTGCTCAGAACACATTGTGTTAGCGTCAGGCTAAATAATGAAGAATTGCATCTTCTCAACACCAAGCGTGGCGAAACAAGCAAGGGGGAATGGCTTCGATTAGCTTCACTTGACAAGTTTCCACCAGTAGTTCCCCCTATAAATTAAGAAGCATGGAAATCATTGTCTGAAATCTCTCAGAAGCTGAACACCCTTATAGGTCATCTTGAAAACAAAAGCAGTGGTGGTGAGCTTACAAAAACAGAGATCTTTGCGGTTAAGCGCCAAATTTCTGAGCTTCGCTTCTGTCTTACATCCTCCAAGAGATCTATGAGTTAGCTTGAATGAAAGGGATGCAAAAGATCCGTAGGGGTAAAAACTTCTCCGGTGTCGTCCTCTACGCTTTGAAACCATGATCTTCTCCCTGAAAACAGTACCAGTCTAAACTGAAGTCTCCGGTCTTTCTTCCATCTCACAGAGAGGCGCATTGTCATGAAAAAGACCCGTTATACCGAAGAACAGATTGCATTTGCCCTGAAACAGGCTGAAACCGGCACCCGCGTCGGGGAAGTCTGCAGAAAGATGGGAATTTCTGAGGCCACATTTTACAACTGG
>JGI2924J29684_1076764_pt1 | contig 11201 bp, 4 predicted proteins | sample BenlonsequencITS_FD_29684 | JGI IMG/M metagenome (IMG submission 29684)
TTTATCCAAGATCAGCCCATTAATACTGGCCACCTGGAAACCGTCCAATACCGGACTGCGATACACTCGCCCACCTTGGAAAGTTTGCACCCACCCACTCAACTCACCATCAATCGGATTGGAACCATTCACAGGGACTTCACCACCAGTGGGATAACCCATCCACCCAGACTCCCACCCATTACGCTCCCACACCTGCGCACTGTAATTATTAACAGCATGCGCACCAGTTGTCGGATGCCAATAAACAAACCCATTCATAAACCGCTGACGATACCCCTGACCATCAGGATTTAACGTTTGGCCTTCACTCGGAAACAACATCCACCCAAACTGGGCACCCTGCTGAATATAGCGCTCTAAAATAGCACCACAAACCTGATGAGGTGACGGCCAAAACGTCTGACACGCCGCAGCCGCAGCAAGGCCTCGCGTCTGTGGCTGAGATTGTTGCTGTGCAATAGCTATCTCTGCCTCATCAGCGGCTGCTTTATCAATAGTTACTGGCAGCTCCACCTTATCTGACCACATCTCACCCGGAATGAGCTCTTCATTAGGTGCGCCAGATTCTTGGGCTTGTCGGATAGCCTCGTGGATCTCGGCGATTTCTTGCTCAGTGTAGCCACCCACCCCGTCTACCACAGGTGGGGTATTCCCTTCGTGGTGGAACTGTTGAACATACGCATCTTGGTCTTCAGGTGTGACCACCTGACTAGCTTGCCCCTGTGCCACAGGTGCTATACCACCTGCAACAAGAAGTGCTGCAGCAATGACGCCTGCAGCCTTGGAAAACAGTTTCATTCACATGATCCTTTCGTTACTAGTTGATGTGAACAAACTGACCCTAACCCGAAAAAATCATAAGTTCTGTGAATAAAATTGTTGTGCGCGTATTTCCACCCCCGTTATAGGCAGGGCAAACATCACATAAAAAAGGTAACTTTTGGCTACTGACTTTTATGCCCATTCACGGTATTTAAACGACTCCATCCACCAGCGCCAAAAATCGTCCGAAACATGAGGTGATAGCGGTTTTATGCGCCAATTAGTTCGCAGACACAGCCCTTACTCTGGATATTTCAAGGGTGCATACACCCCCAGCACTACACGTGCAAAGCACCATCTCAACACATCGAGATGGTGCTTATTTATTCACCACAGCCAACAACTACCGCTTCGCCAGGCGCTTCTTCTCCACCTGTGCAAGCGCATCATCAAGATTCTTCGGCCCAGTTTTCAAAGCTAGTTCTTTCGCTTCTACATCATCAAGCTCCTTCATCTTGCGCGCAGATTTCTCATCAAAGCGCTCTTCGCGGTGCTCGGCCTTCGCCTGAATTGCGACAACATCAAGATCCGCTGTGCCCACCATCGTCGTGCCACCACCGTAGTGCTTGTCTCGCTTGGATCGTCGCTGACCTCGCTGTGCTTCAATCTTGCGACGCTGCTCCATATAAGGATTAACGCCCAACGCAAGGTTGGTTTCAAACACCACATTGGTAGATCCTCGGCGCAAATAGCTCGCACCAGAATTCTGCGTTGTCACCAACCGTGCCAAGTCCATCGGGATCTGACTATTAATCAGAGATTGATAAGTATCCACCGAGTCAACGTTCATCGGGCCCAAAATGGTGTACGCAGCACGTTGGAATTGATTGAAGCCAACAGTGCCAAGCATCGCGTCCATCGAGCTGTAGAGATACGCCACTCGCCCACCACGCTCAGCCATATATGCGAACTGATTAGCCAAATAATCCTGAACATCAACATCGACAATGCCATCAGCACCGTGAATGATGACCACATCGCCTTGACCAAGCGTCTCCACAGCAAAACCAATCACGTTAACCAGCTGTGCCATCGCGACACCTGCGCCACGTCGCAGCACTCCAGAAAAATCATAGATCACGCGGCGTGCAGAGTTCACAGAATCAATGCCATCTGCCGTGTGCTGATTAAACAGATCGCCATGAGTATCGAGCAAATCCTTATAGGTCAGTCGCAGCACAGAAATGGCACGAAACATTTCAGGGTCTTTGGTTCCCTCATATTTCTGGCGCTCATATTCTTGATCCAAATAGGACACGAAGACAGAGAGCAACGGGATCTGCTCATGAGGCACACCAACAAGACGCAGCTTGTCACGGTTTTCACCGGCATTAAGAGCCCACATTTTCATATCCACATAAAAGGCTGTAATAATTTCTTTGAGCTTTCCGCGCAATAGCGCCAGCTCAGAGGTCTTATCGCCCAATGCCTGCTCGGTCATAAACACGATTTTGTCCATGTGTGTGGAATACAGCGACAGCTCATCTTCTTGCTTACCAAACAGCTCGAACATGTTGAGATCTCCGCTAGTCATATCCACATGAGCGGTCATGGATTCTAGCTTTGGTCCCATTTCATCGAGCTTGGCACCATTGAGCACCAGGTGCACTACGCGACGGTTATTCAGTAGCGCTGCCTGAGAAATCTTCGACCCCCACATGTCAACGACACGGGGACGCTTAAGTAGTGGTGATGTATTAATCGAGCTATCTGCGCATACGACATGTCCCGACCAGCGATCCACATCAAAAAGCACAGCGGAGTTGTTGACATCGCCACGCATGACACCGACGTATTCGCCAGCAACATCGTTAAGACCATTGGTGACCAAAGAATAAGAACCGGCAAACTCAGTCGAGGTGAAGTGGAATCCTTTACCTCGCTTTTTGCTATTTTTGCCAAAAATCTGTGACAGTTCTTGACGTTGCTCACCGTGGTGTGCAGCAATATCCATTCGCGATAAGTGCTCGATAAAACTGCGTCGAATTTTCTCAACAGTCGAATCCAAGATCTCAAGGTTTGGTCCACGCAGCAGCAGACGGTTGTGCACAGTCAAATATGATGCACCATCATCAAGCTCGGCGATCACCTCATCAAGATCAAGTCCACGCTTAACAGTCTTGCGGCGGTTGGACTTAGTGGAAGAATCAGCCAAGTCTGATTCTTCTGTCTTAGCTAGTCGGTCAGTATTTTTCAGATTGTCATCAATCCATGACTGCTTCATCCGCTCCACTTGCTCAAAAAGCACAGCTGAGACACCCTCAGGCAGATTGCGTGGAATGCGGTTGACGCCCCAGAAAGCACCGAATTCATCCTTGGCATCCTCATTGTGGAAAAACGACAAAATAGTGCCGATTTCATCATCCACCTCAAAATAATCCGAGTGGAAAACATAGTGCTCCCTCGGCTTAATCACCATGAGGTGACCGTGATTTTCCATGGTGCCCAGCGCTGCCTGAGCGTCCTTTTTCTGCTGACGAGTCATCGTCTCGTCATCGAGCTCATCACTAATTTCTTCCACGTCATGCGCATCGGTATCGGTGGCACGATCATCAAATTCACCAAAACCAAATGATCCACTCAGTGTGCGCGCGGTGCGCGCAGGTACAGGTGGGATCGGGTCTGATTCGGAGGTGCGACCAATGATGCGAGCTCCTAACGAAGGTGCTGGGAGCGGTGCTTCTACAGCAGTGGTAGTGGTTTCTTCAGCCTCCGTAGTAAGTGATGCAGCAGGTTCTTGTGCCCGTTTGTTCTTGAGCTTGTTAAAAAGTTTCATCTATCCCCAATTCAGTTTAAGAGAAATATATTAAAGAAACTTTAACACAAAGAAAGTAGCTATTAAATGTCATTTTAATAGCTTATCTGCACCCCAGTTGCTTACCCACAGACATGAAAAAACAGGCTGCTGGATCATCCAACAGCCTGCATCAAACTCCAGGTGCTACTTTTTCTTATGTCCGTAAATGCTGCGCAACAGGTCATTAACCTCAAAACCGTTGAGCTGGCGGCACTGTTTATACATCGCACTTGAGTTTTCTACCTCAGAGAGCAAAATCTCTTGCGCAGTATGCAGTGCAGCGTCATTGGGTGAATGCAGCGTCAAATACTGGTGAATTGAGCTGAATTTTCCACCTACGTCATAACGCAAAATATCAAGCGATTCCTCCATGAGTTTGGTGAGCTCAGGGTGTCGATACACTAAGTTCTGATTTTTACGCTCGACGTTGGCGACCTGGCTAAATACGGCTTGAGATTCTTTCGTCGTGATGAAATTCCACTGCGTATCTGTTTCCACCTTTTGCCAAAAAGAATCTACGCGGTCAACGATTTGGCCGCGATCACCAGAAAACAACAGTGCTGAGGCCGTGCCTACGACAGAGTAGAAATAACCGACGCTGCCGTCCAAATAACGCACATAGCCATCTTCATCAACACTTTTAATACCGACAAGCTGCATAAATGGGTATGGTGCGGTATCACGTCGTGTAGAAATTCTACGGTGTTGTTTCTGCAGATAGCCGAACAGAGCCGGCAGCTGCATAAACTTCATTTCCTTGGTCTTAGTCCACTGTCCGAAATACGCAGCAAAACCAATCACCCACAGCACGATAATGATTTTCAGCCACACCGGTGAGTGCTTGACCGGTGGTGTCATAATCACAGCTGCAGTGGAAATAAACACTACAAACCAAAACAGCAAGACTTTAACAGGGATAACACCAAGGCTAAACGACTTGGTAGTAATCGGAGTCTCATAATCCAGCACACTGCGTGCTAGAGACGGTGGAACTTTGTACTCTGCTTTTGCCATCTCACACCTTCTTTCTTCAACAAATGGTTTGTTTCTTCTAGTGCACGTACTTGTGCGTTAATCGCGTGGTGCGAGCTGGAAGCCGACGAACGAATTACCGTTGTACTCGCCGCGCTGCAGCGATCCCCGAGCGGTGTACGGCTTCTTGGCCTTCGACATGGCATCAAAAGCAATCTCGCGGCCCTCAAGCAGATCGGCGATCTCCTTGTCGGTGAACTTGTGACCACCCCATACGCGCTTGAAGCGAATCTTTTCACCCTCAACCTTCCACACACCCACCGCGTACACAGCTGGGTCTGCAGAGGCAATGCGATCAACCTGCCCCTTAAACCCAAAGAACTTAATGGTCTTGCCGTCTTTGTTAAAGCTTTGATGCGCCAGCTTGCCGGTGACTGTCGTGATCTGTCCACCAATCATGGCATCGGTAATGGTGAGCTCCTCACCGCGCAGCAACGCCTCGCATTCTGCATCGCTAAATTCATGCCCGCAGTAGACCTTCTTAAAGCTCACCTGCTCACCGTTCCAGGTGCCGGAGTGCTTGACAGAAGGGGTAAAAGTAGTAGTCATGAGTTTCTTTCCTAGTTCTTGGGGGATGTTTTTTGCGTTACGGGTCATGGTCGCAATATCTTCTTCGACCCACTGTTTAACTGGTTCCAGTGCCTGCTCTGCAGTCTTTTCACCAGCAGCAACCGCTGCCATATCGGCATAAACGCGCTCGGTAAGTTTGAGGTCGCCAATGTGGGTGCCAGGAAGCAGCAGATAATTCAGTTGCCCTGCGTCAGTCATAGTGACTTTGCCACGCGTTTCTTTGAGCAATGCTGACTTGCCGGCTGTGACCTCGGCATAGGTGCTCGTTCGTGTCGCACCGGTACCGACATCATGCTTATCGAGCTGTTTCATCAACCACGTCATTGACGGATGCGGTGGTCGCTGCGGAAAACCCTCAAACACTTCTGGCTCAGCACGAGTACCAATCCCCTGCTGTGCTGCATCACTGCCGGCAGCATCATCATCAGCCTCAGCGTCTACGTCGAAAATACCTTTCCAACCCAAGGACTTTGGCACATTTGCTGTACCGAGAAACGCTGGGTAATCCACGACGCGGCCTTTTTGGTGCTCATAGAGGTAATCCTCTGCCAGCATCGTGAGATAGCTCTTAGCGAGCACTTCATAAATGCGCTGTCCGAGCACACCGTAGGTGGTTTTCACCGCTGCAATACTGGTCGGCACATTCAAACCCGGACGGTTGGCGCCGTGTGCACCCTTGGGCTTAACATGCGTGGACCGTGGCTGTCGGTGCGTAAGGTCAGCCGGGTTCACACCAACCAGGCCGGCGATCTTATCGACCAACGGCGCTAGTTCCTTAAACTGCTCAGGGGTAATCGTCTTATCCTCGGTACGCGGATAAGACACGACCTGCGCCTCGTACATCTGCTGATAAGTCTTAAGCACGTTCTTTGCGCTAAAGCCCTCTTTAGACAGCAGGGCCGACAGGCTCGCCAGGTCAAGTAGACGTGGTGGCGCGGTCTTTTTCATGCTCTTCTCATAGCATTCGACCGCACTAGCCTTATAAAGCTGTGGTACCTCGTCGCAAGTCTTATAACGCGGTTCCTCGGGGTTGACGTAACTTACACCGTGATCATCAATGAAGCGGTTTTGATAAAAAGGAATCTTTTTATAATCGTTGTACGCATCTAAGCCCTGCCCCACAATCGCAACCATGGCAGATTTCAGGCGACCATTGCGCAACACTGCACGCCGACCAGTGGTCTCTAGCACTTTGGTGGCACCGCGAGTCCACTGCATCGACAGCAAATCAAAGCGTGATCGGAATTCCGCCTTAAGATAATTGGGCTCGTCATGCATGGAGGTCACATCGCGGCGGTTGATAAACGCCTGCTGAATCGAGGCCGGCGCCTCATCAACAAATTCCATACGCTGAATCTTCTTGGTGTCTAACCCCAGCTCAGCGATAATCTCCCACGCCAACAGATCACCTTCGCCCGTGGGATCAATATCTGATCCGATCACAATGGTGGTGCAGCTGCTCAAGGTTTTCTTAATGCGTGCAATCGTGTTAGCTGCACCGTGCTTTTGCTCGCGTGACCACAAAAACTGCGTCTCATCCCACGGCAGCTTAGCCAGATCCCAGTAGCCGCCGATCTTATCGGCATAGCTTGGTGGCACCATCTCTTCTGGCTCGACAAATTCATAAAGGTGCCCGCTGGCTGCAGCAATAACGTACTTCTCGCCGTTATAAGTGCCAGAGGGTCCACCGAGGGCTTTCGCAAAGTTTTTCGCAGCCGAAGCTTTCTCCGTCAAAATTCCAATTGTCAAAGTATTAACCTTTCTTACTTTTTTAATACTTTAACACGGTCAAGAAACTAATTGAATTAGTTATTTGAGTTATTCAACCGACCCAGCAATGCGGGTCGCACAGCCAACTCACCACATGAGTCACCACGACCGAAGATTCTGCTGTCGCAGAACGGACTTATTTATAGGATTTACACATAACTAGCACCTCTGCCAGTGCCCACAGGGTGAAACCTCACTCCCACACAGTGAGATAAACACTGAAAAACTGAACAAACGTGAATTTAATTCGAGCGTAAAGTTACGTATCGTTACACTCCGCTACACAGCGTTACAGCACCAAAGATGCACGTCAAAGAGCCTTTTATTATATTAAAGTGAATTATTAAAATAATATAAGCGTTACATCAAAGTTACATAAAAAACACGTTGTGACCTGCATGAATGCAAAAGTGTAACGTTGTAACGATACTTTGCATGTTTTACGTATACGCGAGGGGTCGTAATAATCCTTTATGGCCTTTACCTATCATCACGACTGTGCAGAGCCGTAGCGTTCACATGCTCGCTGATATGGCTGCAGGTAGTAAAACGACATAGCATCACGCTCATATGTGCCTTTAGGTACTTATGTGTCCTATTTCACGTTTATGAGTTTTTACTTTTACTCTTCCGTCTATATTAAAGTTGCAAAAGTATCGTTACAACGTTACAAACCACAACATTAAGTTTATAGTTGCTGGTTAAACGGTACTTTTGGGTGTAACTTTAGCTTTTTCGTATCGTTACACCGTAGCGCTACAAAACTACCGTTACAGCAGCTCAGAGCATGTTTTTGGGGTGTAACGATACGTAACGTTTGTAACGTTACGTTCATAATTAAATTCATATATGTGACTGTTATGCGTACTTCCGTTCTATTTCAATAGCCAAGTAGTTACTGTGTTGATAATTAAAAACTTATGGGAATTTTTAGTTTCTGCACAGCGTCACTTTTTCCGGTATGTTGGAAATCGTTGAAACTGTAGTCATACCGCTGTTATGAGAATGTCAAGAGTGCAATAACGGCCCCAGGGCATACACCAACCACTCCCCTACATCGTGCACAGCAGTATATTCTTGTGCGCTCAGAGGCAGCCTGCGACGCTTTTTTATGCCTCTGTGCTTGTTTAAGCGCCTCAACAATTGTGCACGAACACAAACCAGCACAGCACCACTCAAGCCGTTAAACAAGCGCGAAAATGCAGCAACACCCTCTTTATTTAGGCATGCAAAAAGCAGCTCGCTCCGGGGTACGAACACCCTCGAAACAAGCTGCTTTAATTCTTAGCGCTAATTACTCAGCGCCACCATCACGGCAGTGGCAACGACCACCACTACCCCACACATCAACACCATTTAGCGCGCACCTCCACCAGTGCTCGGCAGATCAAAGTTACCGACCCGGTAATCCTGCTTGGAGACACACAACACCACAGCATTAAGAAAACGCTTCGGGTCAGGAACACGCACCTGCCACGCCTCATCTGTCCGGGTGTTCCACAAAATACCGTCCTTCATCCCAGACATGACCAAATACATTGCGAGCTGCAAAAACATCGGATGTGTCAACTCAGAGACGAATTTCAATTCATAAAGCACACCCTTGTGCACCGCATCTGCGACACCTGCAAAAGACATTGGCGTGCGCACTACTTTGCTCTGTACTGCCTCGCCGTCAAGGATCAGTGGAATCTGATTACGTGAATCAGCATTCAGCCTCGTACTCAGCCGTGAGACCAATGCCTTCTCCGCAGCAACCGGGATAGAGCTGCGCACCTGATCGACATACCGCATCTGCTCTGTGGACGCTGCTGTGACAATAAGGCAGTTACGCCATACGCTATTGTTTTTCTTCACCAAACGTTTAAGATTTTTCGCGAACTGACTCGGGTACGCCGATAGTGCTGTATGAACGTTGTAGTCCTTGAAGAACACTGCTTCCTGAAAGTTTCCCACTGTGGGTGAGAGATCAATAAGCCCGTCACTGCGATTGACCTCAATGGCTGCACCCTTGCCGTTGTCGAGACGCTTGACATCAAGCAGGTCAAAACATGCTTCGACATTCTCTGCGTACTTAAAATCAAAGGCTTCAGTCACAGAGATCGGTCGCGCATATTCGCTCGGCGCCAACTCAGGTAGTTCTTTAAACACTGAAACAGGGATAAAACCCATCATGCGCTCAATCTGTGACTGAACCTCACCCACATCACCCTTACTTTCTTCTGCCGGCGTATGGGCATCTACCTCAGGTGCAACCTCAGTATTGTTGTCCACCACACCCACAGCGAGCCCTGCAGCCCAGTCCGCACCAGCCTCATACGCTGCTTGAAGAGAATCGCTACGTACAAAAACAACCTTGTTTTTACCGCGTGATGCTGCCACCAAAAACACATTGCGCATGACCACTGGATCAACATTGGGGTAACCAAGACGCATGTCCCAGAATTCTTCGTCATAGTCAAAGACCACGCAGGTATCGCGCTCTAGACCTTTACTGGAATCAAAGGTGGTAAACACCGCAGCGTCATTAGGGTGTGCAATCTGGGAATCACCATCGCGAATAGAGGCGAACACAGTTTTCTTATTGAACTTTGCCGGCGACTTCCTCTCCACGACATTAAGCGCATCTGACATCTGCCCATTGCGGCTACCCAAACACAACAGTTTGCTCGGCTCGGTGCTTTGGATCAACACCACTGCCTCAGCGAAAGACCTATATTCAATCTGCTGTGCGGTATTGGCACCCACAATCGGTTTATTCCAGGCATCAGCCAAACCCGCTGCCATAGCCTCGCCAATTCGAAACGACTGTGTAAACGGCGCGAAGACTGGATCTTCACACAATTGTGCTGCAAATTCTTGTGGATCTAACGTGGTGTCAGACCGGACTTTTTGTTCCAAATCACCCACCATGACAATCTGCATAAGCGGATTCACAGACTTAATGTTGCGCAGCAGTTCTGCATAGTCCTCATTGATGTCCTGGTACTCATCAATAACCAGCAGGTCGTAACTGGGGAACGTGCGAGAAATGTGTTTGAAGTTCTTGTTAAACTCCCGAATCGACTCGCTAATACCACACTTGATGCCGGCCTTGAGTAGATGCGGATAGACAATGCCGTGATAGTTCTGCACCTTGGCGCCACGAACGCGCTGCTGTGCATCGACCTTCAACAACTTCGAATACGTCAAATACAGCACGTCATGGTCTGCACCCATGATCGAACACAGTCGTTGAATAGCGGTAGTTTTGCCCGAGCCTACGGTGGCATCAACAATGACATCTTTGCCAGCAAGTACATAATCAATCATGGCTTGCTGTTCGCTACTGAGTTGAACTTCTCCAGCACGTGGTCCCAGCTGTGGCTGCGGTGCCACCTGCGTGCTGGTGTTGTACGCAGCGAGCATTGCTGCTGGATTACCCAACGACATCATATTTATCATAAACTTTCTCCGTAAGTTAATAAAATATTAATTAGAGAAAATTCTAACAATTATATTACAATTACCCCACACACTTAGACACAGCAAAACCCTTCCCGGAAGAAAACTTCCCGAGAAGGGTTTTGCACTCAACCAATCTGCGAAAGACCAGTGGCTTTACTATGGTTGATAGCGATTAGCAACAAATAGCACTTCGCCCCACTTGGTCGAAATATTCTGATAGTCATCGTAATGCTTTCGCTCGAGTGTGGACCCATCAGGAAACACAGTCTCATAATCTACAACTGCGTCGGACAGATCTATGGCATTATCTGAGCCGTGTAAATCTGCTCCTTTCAGACTGCACGCATAAAAACTAGCGCCAGTGGCTTTATTGAACACACACCGACTTGCTTGCAAATCGACATTCCCAAAGAATGCATTAGTGATGTCCGCAGAAATCTCCGCACAACTCATTACCGCTTCACGAAATCGACTATGCGATAAATCGCCCGAAATTACGGTATCGCCCAACTGAGCGCCAATAAAGTTGCAGTAGGAAAGATCGCAATTCGTTAATCGTGCATAATGCCACGAACACTCACTAAAATTAGCACCCGAAAAACAGCATTCCGACACACTCACCGAATCTGTTTCTAAGGCATATAGCCGAAGACTGACCTCAACTTCAAACGACGGGGTTTTGTCCAAAGGAGCATGGAAAACATGTGTTGATGGTACCGCCTGTGCCTCAAACCTTTCGGGGGATTCATCAGACGCGCGC
>JGI2924J29684_1076763_pt1 | contig 11200 bp, 13 predicted proteins | sample BenlonsequencITS_FD_29684 | JGI IMG/M metagenome (IMG submission 29684)
TTAATCTCAGCTGCAATCACGAGGGGCGTACGTTCGTTGACCACATTATTCATCTCGGTTTTCCATCCTTTATCCATATATAGATAGAATATGTGGTCGGGCCTTTGAAGGTGATTTTTAGATGAGGTACACTGCTTCGGGTTATTTGAAAGGTACCTGTTAAAAAACGTTGATTTGATGAGGCATGGAACTCTCCTTTTCCGTGTGGGCAGGGAGAATTAATCATTGAAGGAGAAATTGCCTGGGTGTTGAACAAATAGACCGTCTCGTGTTTGATAAGCTCCCTTTAAAGTAGACACCTGCGGCCGATCGTCTCCTTGACACGCTCATTCAAATGCCTCTGCAAGAAATAACCGCCCCTTGTCAGGAGGCGGTTATTTCTTGTAACTTCTAATTCAGGCTAACCTTCGGTTAGACAATCGGCTGGACTGGCGTACTTGCAACACGTCAGTCCTTTTTTTTCCTGCTTTTCTAGGTTGTCTTTAAGTCCTTAATGATAGCCAGAAGATGCTCCAATTGGCCATCGTTTAGCTTCTTTGACTCGTTAATTAAATCATTAAATTTTGTCGGAAAGCTTACTTCGTCATTAAAGAAATCCTTAGGAGGGACATTTAGGTATTCGCAGATATAAAAAAATCCTGTCATAGATGGCAGCGATTTTTTGTTTTCAATTTTATTGATATAACTTTCACTTTGTCCCAAAGACAGGCTCATATCCCTTGCGGAAACTCCTTTTTGTGTGCGGAGCGTGGTTAATCTTTCGTAAAATAAATCCTCATACATTACAATTCACCACCTTGTATATAATTATAGACAATACATCGGTTCTTTATACGGAATTACAGCATATGTTTTCGTTGACATATGGAAGCACATTCCATATAATACAAGAGGATATATGCCTCAATTCCATATTATTATGAGAAAGGTGGTTGCCTAAAATAGCAATGATTCTTGAAGGTGCCAAGATAAGGACTGCCTGCTGTCTTTCGGGACTTAGCATTAAAAGTTTTCATATAGGGTTTGACGAAAATATCGCAGGGAGCCTGCGATTGAAGCAGGTACTGATGGAACAGGCGGTCTATTTGATTCAAGCTATGAGAGTTACTCATTTCATTAGCGGTGTTGATTTATGTGTAGGTCAGTTTTTCGCAGAAATCGTCCTTGACCTTAAAAGGGACTATCCCGAAGTCACCCTAGAGTGCGTTATTCCCTGTGAGGATCAGGCGGCAAATTGGACGATAGCGCAACGTGACAGGTACTTCTCTATTGTTGAACGATGCGATAAGGAGACTCTACTGCAGCATCATTACAGTAAGGATTGCATCAGAAAGAAAAAGGAATACATGGTCAAACAAAGTAATTATGTGCTTGTAGTATGGAACGGCAAACCCGGCAGCTCGGGGAAACTCCTTTCTATTGCTCGCACCCTGGGAAAGATTGTGATTCTGATTGACTCCAGTACCTATAAAGTGTGCCTGATTTGAACGAAGAGTACGGGACGAAACTGCTTGTCTCCTCTGACAGTGACGGCCATTCAGATTCGTCACTGGTGACGAATCTAACTTACACCCAGGCGCTCATCCTCCTTGGGATCCCGGAAGAGGAGCGGGAGGAGTTTATCTCGGAGCATGATGTCGAGAGCATGACCAACTTGGAATTGCAGCAGGCCGTCAAGGACAGAGACCAGGCTATTCAGAAGAAAAAAGATCTCCAAAACGACAAGTTCTACGAGTAGGCTATGGAGATAAAAAAAAGACCTCCTTTGAGGTCTAGTTATATAAATCTATTTGTTCAATTATATGCATAAACTCGTCATCATCAATAATGCCGATTTTCTGAAAAAGTCTTGATGTTTCGATGTTGTGGATATTTTTACATTTAATAAATGAAGGATTAGCCAAACCGTAAACAGCCCATCTTATTATGGGCTCTTTAAATTTATCATAGTGAGAGGGAGGCTTTTTTGGAGGAACTGACGTAATTTCTACAATAGTAACCAATCCATTGCCAAGATTATTTATGACTAGCACAGGTCTGGATTTGAAAGCTCCTAATTGCCCTTTGTAGTAAATTCGAACTAAATAAATATCTTTTGAATCAGGCATAGGACGTTAATTCCCTTTACATTTATCATCTTCAAACCACTCTTTATGTTGGGGATTATTAGGATCAAGTTCGATCATACCGTCTTTTCCAGTAAGGACAGAAGCTTTAGTACTAATTCTATCTAACTTTTCTTTAATTGTTTCTTCCTTTTTGCTTAAAGGAGTAGCCATGGCTTTCCCCTCCTCAGTAATACTATTTTTCTTATCTTTGTCCATATCATATCACCTGCCAAAGGGTTATTCAATAATAGTATGCCCATTTATATCCATTTAGAAGGTGAGATTGAAAGGATGTTGAATCATGAAAAATGGTAATAATTAGTTTTACTGGATGACTAACTCAGCACTCAGAAAGTCCTTAATGATAATACATGGTCAAACAAAGTAATTATGTGCTTGTAGAGTTGATCAATAATGTAGAACAATGGATCTGTCCCGCTGTGTGTACGATATGACTTCATTAACCTCGAAAGCCCCCTTGTATGCTCCTAATACTGGCACAAAATACCAAAGGGATGTACAATATACTTGGACAAATTATTGTGCATTGCCTTAGCCAGAAATACTTATGAAATGAGGAAAAGACATGGAACACCAAAGGGTTGAAAAACCGCTTTCCTTCGGAGAAATCTTGGATGTGACTTTTCGGATTATTAAGGATAATTTCTCCAGGCTATTTTTGTTATTGTTCATTTTTTCAGGCCCCCTTGAACTACTGCAAAGTGTTGGCCAAAGCTTGGCTGGTACTCCCTTTCTACGAGCGCCAAGAAGTGGCCAAGGAATGGCCTCTTTCCTGGAGAGCCTTCAGCAAACGGGTACCACAGGCGGGATGTTTGACGTAATCTATAGTATCTTATGGGCATTTATAGTTGCCCCAATAACCTATGCCTCGTTAATCATTGCCACAGATCAGATTAGAAAGAAAGAGCCCTTGAATATCTCCTCCATCCTTAAACGCGCATTTTCAAGGTGCTGGGCGCTGCTCGGCGGGTGTATTGTATATGGACTTATTATGTTTGCCCTCATACTTGGTTTTGGTGGATTATTCGCAGGTTTCGGGAGTCATTTAGTAGTGATTATCCTGCTCAGTATTTGCGCCTTTTGTATTTGTCTCTTTCTTCTGACCCGCTGGAGCTTCTTTTTCGCTGCCATAGTCTTTGAGAAGGTATCCCCTGGTTTAAGGAAAAGCTGGAGCCTGACACGGGGTAATGTTTGGCGTTTAGTCGGTTTATATATTGTCCTCATGATCTTGGTGGCAATCCTATCGGCAGTCATTCAATTGGCTGTTCATTTCTTTTTAGGAAACAGCGTCCTTGCCTCTGTCCTGTTTAGCCTTGTCACGTTAATAATTTCGATGGTGAGCTACATCGCCTATGCCGTAATCTATTTTGATTTACGTGTGCGCAATGAGGCGATGGATCTGCAAGGGATGATCGAAACCTATTCAAAGACAACGAAATCCGGCAGTTCCATTGAGTTAGTTGAAACTAAGCCAGAAAGCTAAATCCGATATTCAAATAACTAACAACTACAACCAATAACCAATAACTAATCATAAACCGAATATCGAACTTGCCAAAGAAGGATGGGATCGCTTGAAGCCCCTAGACACCTTTCGAGAAGAATTACATAAAATCTTAGTCACTCAGGAGTACCAAGTTTATACCCAGGAAAGTAAAAGTCTCTTTCAGGGCTTATTTGATGAACTGAAAAATTGGCTTCACCAGATGCTCCAGAATCTTTTCCCTCATACCGATGTTGCGAAAAGCACCTCGGCGTGGCTTTCTTATGGGATTGCTACCTTAGGGACTGTCCTTCTTCTAGTGCTTCTGTTTCTCTTCATCTCTAGATTCGTCCGCCAGGGTCGGATTCATTTAGATCAGATAAGCATGTTCCAGGGACAGGCTTTCACTGCCCATGATCATCTGAGGGAGGCCCACAGACTTGCCCAAGAGGGGAACTATCATTCAGCCCTGCGCAATCTTTTCTTGGGGTTGATTATCTATTTAGATCAAAATCAGAGAATTGTTGCTAAGACCTGGAAAACGAATTGGGAGTACTACGTTGAATTGAAGGATCGCTCTGCCCAACAAGCCGATTCCTTTTACTCCCTGGCCATAAAATTTGAGGAAGCGATGTACGGCGGTCGGCCTATCACCAAGGACGATTATTGGCTTTCCCACAATCAAGTCGATAAGTGGATCCACGAGGGGGATAGCAAGTGAGCGCCAAGCAGTTCTATCAGAATCAAACCTCACGGATTTGGGTCGGCGTTTTTCTGGGGATTGGTCTGTTTATTGGTCTGGGGATAGCCTTCTTGCCCCAAGGCCCAACCCAATATCCCAAGTATGTGACAGAGTCCCCTTCTCCCTCCGGGATAAAAGCCTTCTATACTCTGCTTGAAAAAGAATTTCCTCAAGTAGAAACATGGCAAAAGCCTGCCCAGACCCTGCCTTTCTTGACCTCCCGCCAATTGATGATTATCGTGGAGCCTTCTACTCCCTTTAATAGTAGCCAGCTTGAACAGTGGATTAAATGGATGGAAGCAGGAAATCAGCTCTGGCTCCTTGACCGCAATCCAAAAGGGTTATTCCATTTAGAGACGTCACTCATAGACCCTGCTGCAAATCCGGATACAAACGTAGATATCAACCAAGAAGCGAACCTACACTCCTCAGTAGAAGGCTTCGAGGAATGGAAGGGTACCCATCTCGCCACACTTGAAACCACTGTGCGACTGGAGGCAGAATCGGAAGATCATGTTTTACTTAAAGACCAGCAGGGGATCATTGCCTTATCCCGCGTCTACGGGCAAGGGGAGTTAATGGTTCTGCTAGCCCCTGAATGGTTAACCAACAGCCTGATCCTTCAAGAAGACCATTTGCAGTTAGTGCTGCCTTTTATAGTTCGGGCTGATCCCCAAGTGATCTGGGTTAATGAATTCGTCCATAGTAATTCCCCAAGTGGTCTGGGGGTCTATCCTGAGTGGTTTGTGCTCTTATTAACTCAGGGCCTTATTAGTTTTTTATTGTGGCTCTGGTATAAAGGAAAGCGATTCGGATCTATCCGAACCCCTCGGGAATGGGTGGTTCGCTTTGGGGACGAACGAATTCGGGCCCTGGCAGCTTGGTATGAGAGAGGAAAGTTTTACAAAGAGTCCTTAGAGATTCAAGATGAATTCCTCCGTCATGCTGTCCAGGAACGATGGGGTATCCAGGCAAACCTGAGTGGGTCAGAGTTTATTGAAGCCACCTTACAGCGACTGCCGATGGCTAAACAACAACAGGGGCTCCAAACTTGGAGTGAACTGAAAAAGGCCAATCCTGATAAAATTTCTCTTAAGCTTTTTCTTAAATGGTCAAAGTTCCTAGACGATATGCAGAAAGAGGTTGAACGTCGGTGAATGGATCAATACAGAAACTATTAGCTAGCTATGAACAACAACTATTCGGCCAAACCCATAATCTAGCCCTCCTGTTAACTGCTTTCTTGGCCAGTGGGCACGTTCTGCTGGAAGGGGCTCCCGGAACCGGGAAGACAAAAATGGTTCGTGTGCTTGCCCAAATGATCGGCGGAGATTTCCGGCGTGTTCAGTTTACCCCCGATTTACTGCCCAGTGATATCACCGGCAGTACAATTTTCAACCTCAAGACTGGACAATTCGAGATTATGCGAGGACCCGTTTTCACGAACCTTTTATTGGGGGATGAGATCAACCGTACCCCTCCTAAAGCCCAAGCTGCGCTCTTGGAAGCCATGGAGGAGAAGCAGGTCACGATTCACGGTGAGACACTTCTTCTGCCAGACCCTTTCTTTGTCGTGGCCACTCAAAACCCGATAGAGTTTGAAGGGACCTATCCTCTACCCGAGGCCCAACAAGACCGGTTTTCCTTTAAACTACTGATTGACTATCCCAACCTTACTGCAGAAAAACACTTACTGAAAAGCTCCTTAGTCGATCATAGAGTCTCGGAGGAAATACCTCCGATCTTAGAACTGGCCGATTTTAAACAACTGCGGGATGATGTCCGCCTGGTCAATATTGACGACTCAATTATCGATTATATTGCGCAGATTGTCCGAAAAACCCGGGAATATGACTTGATCCGTTTGGGTGCCAGTCCTAGAGCGGGAATCTCCCTGGCAGAGTCCTGTAAGGCATGGGCATTTATTCAGGGACGAGATTATGTAACCCCCGACGATGTCAAACTAGTTGTTCGTCCAGCCTTAAGACATCGGATAATTCTGGCACCCCATATGGAATTGGAGGGTGGAACGAGTGATCAAATTATCCAAGACGTTGTGGACTCGACACCTGTTCCGCGATAAAGGGATTTTGCCGACGCGAAAATTAATCGGTTTAGTACTTGTTTGTGCACTGCCTATCTCTCTGGCAGCGTATAGGGGATTAGGATGGATTGCCTTTTTGGGACTCAATAGTCTTCTTGTTTTAGCAAGCCTCCTGGACCTATGGTTACTCCCCCGTAGGAGTCAACTCGTATGTGTTCGCATCGCCAAGGCGGACCTTGAGCGCGGGCAAGAGTTTGCGGTGGCTCTACAGCTCGCAAATAACTCCAAATCAGCTATTAAGTTTCGCTTGATTGACAATCTGCCGCCGTCGTTTCTGAATCCTTTTCCCCTGATAGGCGAAATACCCAGCGGTCAAACCCTGGAGTTGAGCTACGCTTCCCAAGCGTTGATTCGAGGGGATTATGTGCTGGATAAAGTCTTTTTTCGCTTGACGGCCAACCTTGCGCTTTGGGAGAAGCAGGTCGTTTTTCCTGCCATCACTAAGGTTCGAGTCATTCCTGATCTATCACAGGTTCGGGGGGGTTTAGCAACGGCTCAAAAATCTCTCGTTGATCATGGATCCAAGGCCAAACGAAACCGGATAGGGAGCGGAGAATTTACCCAGATCCGAACTTATATGCCCGGTGATGACCCGCGAAAAATTAACTGGCGTCAAACCGCCAAACTCTCAGAACTGATGACCAATATTTATGAGCCGGAACATGGAAAATACATTACCATTCTCCTGGACTGCGGGCGAACCATGGGTGTGGAATTAAGCCAAGGAAATAAATTGGAACGCGCCTTCGAAGCCGCCCTCAGCGTAGCGGCAGTGGCCCTTAAGCAGGGGGACTATGTTTCCGTCCTCGCTTTTTCTAATGTCATAAAAGCTTATGTACCACCAGGCAAAGGCATTGCCTATTTACGTACCATCCTGCAAGAGGTTTACACCCTGCAAGTTGATCCAGTCGAATCGAATTATGCTCAGGCTTTTCAACATTTAGAAACTGTCCAGAAAAGACAGGGTTTCCTGCTCTTGTTTAGTGATCTGGACCCATTTTTGCTGGAAGAAACCCCGCCCTTCTACCTGCAAAGGGTACGCCGCAAACACCATTTTTTGTTGTTGGGTATTCATGATCCAATGGTTGCCAAATGGCTCCGGACTGAGCCCCACACTACGCAACGGGCAATGATTAAAAGCATCGCCCAAAAAGAAGTGCTCTACAAAAAACGGTCCCTTCGACGCTGGGGACGGATGGGCATTCAGATGTTAGACGTTCCTGAGGAACAACTTGCTGCACAAGCCGTGTCCCATTATATCGATATTATTAATCGTGGAATCCTGTAGGGGACGGAGACTGTTTTCTCCCTCGTCCCCCCAGCCATACATACACAACGAGCCCAATTACTGTGAACAAAGAAAAAGCATACTTAGCCTCCAGGGAAATTTGGGCGGGAGTGATATACCCTTCTATAATGCCCGCGACAATAAACAGGGGAATTGTACCCAAAAAAAGCTGAACTGAACGTAAGGCCTGCCGTTTTAATTGGAAGGTTCGTGAATATTGACCCGGCACCAAAATGCGATAACCCATCAATAATCCAGCCCCCCCCGCTATAAAAATCGCGGTTAATTCAATCATGCCGTGGGGAACAATGTAGGCCCAGAAATCATAGAACTTGCCGTGCTGCCAGAACACTGCGGCCAAGGCTCCAATCATAATACCGTTCTTAATCAATAAATATACTGTAAAAGCTCCGAGAGTAATACCCCCGACAAAGGCGAGAAGGGCCACCTGAATGTTATTGGTCATAATCTGGGCAGATATTCCGGCTGAATCGACGATCCCATGCTGACCTAATTGATCAGGATCCACATGTTTCGCAATCTCCCCCGGCAACACTGAATAAAGATGCAATGGATCAGTGATCACCGCCAGGAATCCTCCCAGCCCTCCGATTAAGAATAAGATGAAGGCAGTCCAGACAAATCTCCGTTGTTCTATCATTAGATGGATAAAAGTACTACCAAAGAAATGTTTCAGCTGAGATAAGCTGGTTGTCCCTTGATCACGGTAGAGAAGATTATGGGCTTTAGCCACTAAGTCATTGAGGTAAATGGTTACTTCTTCCTCGGGAAAATAGGTTTGACTAAAGGAAAGATGGTTGACAGCTTTTTGATATGACATTTGGAAATAATCCACACGCTCTGCAGTCAGCGCTCGTTTTCCTTTGGAAAGCTCTTTTAAGGACTGTTCCAAGAGGTCCCAATCTTGAGCATGTTGTTTCATAAATGCTTTCAAATCCATTTGAACACCAACTTCTTGATTCTCTTCTAAAATAAGTATACCACTCCCAGAACCAAGTAGAAATTAAAAGCTCACTTGACTCGTTGACTCGACAAATTGGACAAAGGAGCCATTCACCATGAGCCTTAATCAAGTACATATCACGACGCCAGAACAGGTTTCCATCAATTTTAAGATTGCGGGGCTCGGTAGCCGGGCCAGCGCCAATATTATTGATTGGGTTATTCTGATCTTGATCAATGTTGGTATAACCTTCAGTTTAATCAAATTTAGCGAGGCTTATCCTAATACAGATCCCTTGTCTGAGGCCGCCTCCAGCTATCTCACGGCGATTATGATTGTTCTGCTGTTTCTATTATTGTGGGGTTACTTCGTTTTCTTCGAGTTTTTCAGTTCCGGCCGAACTCCGGGAAAGATGATAGTAGGGATTAAGGTTATTCAAGATAATGGCCAGTCGATCACCTTTCTGGCGTCAGCCGTCCGCAACCTTTTCCGAATCATCGATTTTCTGCCGGTCCTTTTTCTCTTGGGAATAATCATGATCTTCTTGCACTCCCGACACAAACGCATTGGTGATCTTGCAGCCGGAACATTGGTAATCTATCAACCTAAATCTAAGCGAAAAAAGAAAAACAATCCCCTGGAGAAGGTGATTGAACGCAGACTGAATACCCAGCAGATTGCCCTGGATCTCAATGAATGGTCCAAACAAAAGATTGGGATACGTGAGTGGGAATTATTAAATACCTATATGATTAGGCGAGCTTCCTTGTCCCAAGCTGATCGAGAGAATATTGCCAGACAAGTGGCCGGCATCCTCTTCCCTTTGCTAGGTGTGGACTTAGCCTATGAGCATTTCGATGAGGTTGAAAATTATCTGTTTGCGTTATACCTCCAAGTCAGGGAAGATTGGCAGTGAGAACCGAGGGTACAGGGGACGGTTCTCAAAGGGCGCAATCGGAAGTTTTGTACGTAAAAAGCCCAACTGCCGAGCATATCGACAGTTGGGACATGATCAAGACTACTTCATGATCGAACCGCAAAATTTGGATTGCCCCAGAAGAATGAAGTCGCAGTTCGTTTATATGGAGTTAATACTATTGGGTTGATTCGTAATTAAGATAAAACCCACAATCCGATCTTCATAAAAAACACCCAAACAGGCAGGAAACCAATTTTCTATTCGTCTTGTAATGGTGGGCATGATATCTTATTTTATAACCGCGGTGCGAAAGTTGAGCTATTAATTCAAATAAATTAAATGCTACAGTAAGCTTATTTGAATACAACATATAACCATAATTATTCCCTTCTTTTTTGGTGAATTTGGGCATACTAATTATTGTATATCCAATTGGAAGGTGATAAGATATGTATAAGGACAAGCATCTATCTGGGTTTGTAGAGGAGGAAAAATTTATGGCTACAGCAATAGCTCCTACACCAATTTTAAAAGGTCAGGATCTGGTTAAATTGGTGACTGATCTTAAAAAACCAGATAATAATAAAGATATGAGACAGAAAGCTTTAAAAGCTTTGTTGAGTATTTCAAAATAATGTTTTACAAAGAAGAAGAATTTGAAAATATTTTACCTATGGTGGAGCTTGTCAATTATTCCCCGGGTTATAGACTCGGGGATTTTAATTGTGGTTCAGAGGATTATAATTCATTTCTTACTAATGATGCAAAATATTATATACAAGAAAACATATGTCAAGTTAAATTATTAATTAATAAACAAAATGGTGATATCATTGCCTACATGGCTTTGAATACCGACTCTTTTTTGTTAGATCCAGAAGAAAAAGAGAAAGAGAAATTGGATATTCCCTTTAATTCTGTGCCATCTATGAAAATCGGTAAACTTGCAGTTGATATAAACTATAAAGATTTGCCTTATGGTTCATTTATGTTATGGCTAAGTATGGGATTATTAGAGAAAATAAATGAATCTGGTGTAGGGTGTAGATTTATTGCTGTTGATGCTGATATTACTGAACGAACAGATACACCTGATTTTTATTTAAAAAATGGTTTTGAGTATAATGAAAAACAAAACAAAAAAAGAGCGAAAAGTTTAAGTATGAGACTTGATGCATTCTAAGACCTCTACAAGTCGGGGATCTTTTCACATTCTATATATAATTTAATAAAAACTAGACAAGGAGGGGTTATATGCCTCTTCTTTTTTAATTGTATTTGTATAAGGAGAGGGGATATATTGGGCTATTAAGGATCAGCGGCTTTACCAGGAACTCATTCATTGACAGTCTCAAAGCCGGACGACGGTGGAATCGGCACCCATCAGTATTCTGTGGAAACTGAGGGAGCCTCTGCCATCGTTTGTGCTGAAGAAGACGATGAAGGTCTTAGCATGAACGGTGCAAGATCTTAATTATTAATTCGTAAATTTGATAGCGGGAGGCCATTCTTTTAGCATATTAACCATGTTTTGCAGCATTTCCTGGGCAGCTGCCCGGTTTATTTCTTTT
>JGI2924J29684_1076762_pt1 | contig 11198 bp, 11 predicted proteins | sample BenlonsequencITS_FD_29684 | JGI IMG/M metagenome (IMG submission 29684)
CCTGCGTTGCAGGCCCCTGCGCATGCAACCGCCGCAAGCTCGCCAACTCGTCAGGCGGACACTCCCGAGACCCGCCAGAATCCCATTCCCGAATCCATGCTCGATCGGTTCGGAGCCGCCACCGACAGTCGCTGAGGAAAACCATGCTGAGCTGCCCAGATCCTTACGCTTCCTCTCGCCGGTCCTGCTCGGCCCGCTGTCTGGGCCTTGGCCTGACCGGCCTGCTCCTGATCGTGGGCCAGATATCGCCATCGGTCGCGGCCGCCGTGTCTGACGGCGCGGCTCAAGCGAAAGGGGAAGCCCGGCGGCATGAAATCGGGGAAACCACCCGTCAGCTGCTTGAACTGCAGGCCTCCGGTCGAGCAGGTGCCCCCGTCCAGCCCATGACGGGTGACGAGGCCGCCGCCAGCTACAAGCGATTTATCGACAGTTTCAGCCATCCCATTCCCGAATATTTCCAGACCATGGTGGGTCAACGCTCTGGTGGCAGCGGCTCCGGCGGCGGCCGCTGATCATGCCAGCCCGGTTGCCGAGTGGCCCGCCGTTCCGATGGATCCGCTCCGCTCCGCCTCGTCGACAGCGTGGCGTGATGGCGGTCACGCTGGCATTCACCCTGATCGGCCTGCTGGTGATCCTGGGCAGCAGCGTGATCGGCTATCTGTACTGGCTGAAGCGCGATACCCAGAAGATAGCCGACCTGGCGGCGCTGGCAGGCGCGGCCCGAATGGATCAATGCACTACTGGAAACGACAATTCGGCAGCCGATGCCAACGCCAAAGATGCCAACCATCTCGAATCGAGCGCCACCATCGTCACCCAATGCGGCCGATGGAATCCAAGCAAAACCGGGGGGGACCACTTCACGGCTGGCGGCGGCACGGCCATGAACGCCGTCAAGGCCGAAGTCAGTCGCACGCCCGCCCCATGGATTTCACTGGGGCTGGATTTGCCGACGATTACCGCCAGCGCCATCGCCACCGGCAGTCCACCGGTCGCCGCTTTCAGCGTGACGCCGGCACTGGCCTCGCTGAACCATCAGGCCCTTCTTGGGCAACTGCTGCAGGCCGTCGGCCTTGATCCCAGCCAGCTTGACCTGGTCGGTTACAACGGTCTGGCCAATGTCCGGATCACGCCCTCAGGCCTGCTGTCCGCCCTGGGCATCGATGTCCCCGTCGGGGCGGACGTGGGCACCATCAACCAGCTGCTCGATACCAAGGTCGGCCTGTCGCAGCTGCTGGATGCCGAAGTGGGGCTGGCTGGCCAGAATGGTCTGCTCGGTCTCAATGCCCAGCTGCTCAGTGCATTGCAGGCTCGCCTAGGCGTCTCCGATCTCCAGGTTCAACTGGGATCCAGCGCGACCTCGCCGGGCATTTTTGCCCTGCTGCAAGGACCGGATGCGAATGCCGACACCGCTCTGACCGCCCAGGTCGATGCCCTGCAATTGCTGGCCACCAGCATCGGCGTGGCCACCGGGCAACATGCCGTTTCGTTGGGCGCCAATGCCTCCACCCTTAATCTCGGTCTGCTCAGCCTCACGGCAGCGGCCTCGGTCATCGAGCCGCCCTCGATCGGCATCGGCGGGGTAGGCACCACCGCCAACAGTGCCCAGATCCGGATTTTCCTGCACTTGCAGAGCGGCACCGACACTCTGGCCAGCAGCATTCCCCTGCTGGGCGATCTGGTCAGCGCCCTGATCAGGCTGCAGGTGGATATCCCGGTCGCCATCGATGTCGTGCAGGCGATGGGGACACTGACCGATCTATGCGATCCGGACGATCCGGAAACCCTCAAGGATGGCATACCTCGCGCCACCATCCGGGTCGACGCCAGCCTGCTGCAGACCTGCATCGGCAATTTCAGCCAGGCCGATGCCTTTTCGACGGTATCTTCCTGCGCGGCCATACCGGGGGCCTCCAGCAACAAGCAACTGCTCAGCGTCGGTACCGGCACCCTGCTTGGCAATGCCCAGCTGCTGGGTCTCAATACGCATATGCTGATCTCGGCCCTCCCCGCCAGCGGCTCGGTCACGCTGGCCGCAGGGCAATCCGGCACCGTCGGCAACCAGCTGCTGATCGGCGATACGGTCAGCAATCTGGTCACGGCCCTGACCGGCGCACTGCTGGTCAATACGGCAGGTGGCGGCAGCACGGCAAGCTGCAACGGGCAAGGCCTCAATACCTGTTACCAGCTGGCACAGGATCTGTGGAATACCACCAGTGGCTCGACACTGGCCCGGCTGTGGGCGGCGCAGAACACCATTTCCACCACGAGTTCTGGGTTGACCGGCTTTCTCGGCGGTACCCTGAACGGCGTGCTCGGATTGCTGGGGGGCGTGCTGACACTCAATCCGATCGGTATCGCGGATGGCCTGGGCACCGTGCTGACCCAGGTAGGCGGTCTCCTGGCCGACCTCACGGTCGGGCCCGTTTGCGCGCTGGGTAGTCAAAATGCCTGCATCACGCTTCTCGCCACCGGCATGGCCGGCAACACCAGCAGCGGCAGCGCCAATGTGGTCCCGCTGCTGCTGGGGTTCCTGCTGCAGGCGCTGCAGCCGGCACTCAATGCCATCGGCAGCGTGCTGCTGACACCCCTGCTGCAAGACGTATTGGGCCTGAATCTGGGGGTGACCACGGTTCACTTGGACTCCCTGCAATGCCATGCCGTGCATCTTGTCTACTGATGATGCCGCCCATGCCATTAGACTCCGCCACGGTCATCCGGTTAGACTCAGCGGTCAATACCATCCACGGTCCTGCGCCAACCATGGCTTGTCGTCTCGGACAGTCTTGTCGAACATCTTCGGGGAAGCGGAAATGAGCTTGAGCGTCCGACGTCGCAACGTCCATCTGGCGATTTTCGGTGCGACCGCACTGTTGCTGGCCGGAGCAAGCGAAGCGCGGCCCACCCACCGCAGTCACGCGGCGGAATCCGGCAGCCAGAGTCATGAGGCGCCCGCCACCTTCGTGGCCGCCGGCCAGGTCTCGGCCGCCAGCGTCAGCGAAATCGAAGGGCTGATGAGCGCCCATGCCCTGACGGAGATGCGGACCACCTACAATGGCCACTACGGTGCCAGCCTGCTGTTCGATGCGGACAAGCTGAGCTATTACATCGCGATGTTCCACGACAAGCAGTTCTGGCGGATCATCAAGACCGATACCTACGGCGATGCCGAGGCCGTCTACACAGCCTTCGGCCAGCAGACCGTCAGGCTGGCCCAGGTCGAGCTGGACGCGATCCGGCTGGAGGCCGGCCAGAAGTATTCGGCCAAGCTGGTGGCCATGAACCAGCAGCGCCTGCAGGAGCTGCAACTGGCCTCCACACGCCAGCAGCAGCAGGCCCAGCAGATCGCCAGCCTGCAGCATGAAGCCAAGCAGCAGTCCAGCACCCTGTCCGCCGAGCTGCAAAGCACCGATGCCCAGCTGAGCAGCGTGCAGGCCCAGGTCCGGGCCCTGGAACAGTCCCAGGCCAATCCGACCCTGGTGCTGCCGGATGTCTTTCCAGCCGCGTCGGCCGGGCAGGATGCGGCGCCCGCCGGCAAGCAGGACTCCGCCCCCCATCAGGTCCCCGGCCAGCCCTGAGCCTGTCCCCGGAGCCCGCCGACGCCATGCGGCGCGGCGGCCCGGGCCAGTACCCAGACATCGACACGCGGGACTCCGAGGCCGCGCAGCACGCGGCAGCAGGCCTCCAGCGTCGCCCCGGTCGTCATCACGTCATCCACCAGCGCCACATGTTCCGGCCACGGCCCGCGCAGATGCCCGGGAGCGAAGGCTCCGCGCAGATTGCGCTGCCGTCCCCGTGCGTCCAGTGCGGTCTGCGGCTCGGTGGCACGCTGTCTCTGCAAGGCTCTGGCCAGCAACGGCAGATGATGGTGCCGGGCCAGCACCTTGGCCAGCTCCAGCGCCTGGTTGTAGCCTCGTCGGCGCAGCCGTGAACGGTGCAAGGGCACCGGGATCAAGGCCGCCGGCGGCTCCAGCGGCATGGGCAGGCGGGCCCAGGCGGTGGCCAGCAGCTGACCCGCCGTCAGATCGGCCCCGAACTTGAACCGTGTTTCCAGCGCGGCCAGCGGCCATTCGTATCGAAACGGAGCCCAGGCCCGTTGCCAGGCCGGCGGCTTTCGCTGGCAACGACCGCAGGCGGCCAGAGGCACGGCCAGCGGCAGGCCGCAACGCGCACAGCAACAGGTATTGAAAGGGAAATCCGCCAGACACTCGGCGCACAGATCCATATCCTCCAGTCCGGGCCCGCCGCAAAGGCGGCAGACCCGGCCCGGAAGCAGGGCCCTCAGACGATCATGCCAGTCTCGGCGTTCCATACGGCATCCATGCCGACAAGAATATCAACCAGGCTTGTACATGGCGGCATCCAGAATCGACCACAAATGGACGATCCAGCCCATCCAGATCAGCCACAGCAAAGCCGCCAACACCACCATTACCAGCGCCTTCAGCAGACGCCCCTGCACCAACTGTCCCAGACCGGGGATAAAGAAACTGCAGATGGCTGCCAACACATTGCCGGTACTACCTTGTCCATTGCTCATCGGTCTTCTCGATATCTGATCACAACCGCCATCTTGCCCCAAGCGATGCGGTAATGGATATGCCACCGGCCAGACCCCGGAGCTCTGCGTCAGGATGCCGGCCCGTCACAGGCTCATGCGGTGCCGGCGCGAGCCGTGATACCGGTACCGGAATCTTCGTCACAAGCGCGGAAATCACGCGCCGCGGGCCGGCCTCTTGTAAACCATCATGGAATTTTCAGGTTGACATGCACCTTGCCCCCGCCGAAACTGCCCGGCTCAGCCACCGAACTCGGGCCAGCCATGTCCTCCACCTCGATCCGCCACGACTGGCAGCGCGAAGAAATCAGCGCGCTGTTCGATATTCCGTTCAACCAGCTGCTGGCCCGGGCCCATGCTGTCCATGCGCAATACCATGATCCCGATGCGGTACAGGTCTCGACCCTGCTGTCGATCAAGACCGGTGGCTGTCCGGAAGACTGCGCCTACTGCCCGCAGGCCCAGCGTTACCAGACCGGGGTGCAGGCCGAAAAGCTGATGAGCACCGAGGCCGTGCTGGCCCAGGCCCGCGCCGCCCGCGCCGCAGGTGCCAGCCGTTTCTGCATGGGCGCGGCCTGGCGCAACCCGAAAGATCGCGATGTGGAAAAAGTGGCCGAGATGATCAGCGCCGTGCGCGGTCTGGGCATGGAAACCTGCGCCACGCTGGGGATGCTCAGCTCCAGCCAGGCCCAGACCCTGAAATCGGCCGGTCTGGATTACTACAACCACAATCTCGACACCGCACCCGAGCACTACGATCAGATCATCAGCACCCGTTCGATCGACGACCGTCTGCAGACCCTGGACCATGTCCGCGAGGCCGGCCTGAAGACCTGCTGCGGCGGCATTGTCGGTCTGGGCGAAACCCGGGAACAGCGTGCCGGCCTGCTGCAGGCCCTGGCCAACCTGCCCCAGCATCCGGATTCGGTGCCGATCAACCAGCTGGTGCAGGTGCCTGGCACCCCGCTGCACGGCACCGAGGCTCTGGACCCGTTCGAATTCGTCCGCACCATTGCCGTGGCACGTCTGCTGATGCCGGCCTCGATGGTCCGGCTCTCGGCCGGACGCGAGCAGATGAACGAAGGCATCCAGGCGCTCTGCTTCTTCGCCGGCGCCAACTCCATCTTCTACGGCGACAAGCTGCTGACCACCGGCAATCCCCAGGCTGCGGCCGACCGGGCCCTGTTCCGGCGACTGGACCTGCACCCTCTGGAAATCCAGGAAGTATCGGAGACTGTGCATGCCTCGATTCTCGAGACCGCACAGGCCTGCGAGCACCCGCCGGCCTGAGTCGACGCCACCCGGAACAAGATCGACATGCCTGTACCTGCCCCGCGACTGAGCGAGCGCCTGCATGCCGCAGGCAGGCAGCGGATCACCGACGGGCTATGGCGGAGCCCGCCTCGCGTCGACTACCTGGATGCCACCCATGCTCTGGTGGGTGGCCGGCGGTTGACCGTGTTCTGCCACAACGACTATCTGGGTCTGGCCCATGCCCCCGAACTGGCCACGGCCCGCCTCGCCGCCGCGGCCCGCTGGGGCAGTGGCAGCACGGCTTCGGCCATGGTCTGCGGTTACAGCCGGGCCCATGCCGAACTGGAAGCCGCGCTCGCCGAATGGACCGGACGTGATCGCGCCCTGCTGTTCGCCACCGGCTACATGGCCAATGTCGGCGTGCTGCAGACCTTGCTGCGTGGCGGCGACGTCTGTCTGCAGGACAAGCTGAATCACGCCAGCCTGCTCGACGGTGCGCGATTGTCGGGGGCCATGCTGAAGCGCTATCCCCACGGCGATGCCGAAGCTGCCGCAAGGCAGCTTGCCCTTCACCCCGATGTGCCTGCCCTGCTGGCGACCGATGGGGTGTTCAGCATGGACGGCGATATAGCCCCGCTGGCCGACCTCAGCCGTCTGGCGACCTCCCGGCGGGCCTTGCTGCTGGTCGATGACGCCCATGGCCTGGGCGTGCTGGGGCCGGCCGGCGCCGGTACCGCCGCCGCCGCCGGGCTGGACCAGGTCCAGGTGCCTTTGCTGATGGGTACCTTGGGCAAGGCCGTCGGCACCGCCGGCGCCTTTGTCGCCGGGCCGCAGGAGCTGATCGAGGATCTGGCCCAGTTCGCGCGCAGCCATATCTATTCCACGGCACCACCTCCGGCACTGGCTGAAACCACGCTGGCGGCAGTGCAGCTGGCCCGGACCGACCATGGCCGTCGCGAACATCTGGACGCGCTGATCCGCCATTTCCGGCAGGCCGCCGCTCAGCTGAGCCTGCCGCTGATGCCTTCGCAGACGCCGATCCAGCCCTTGCTGGTCGGTGATGCCGGTCTGGCCTGCCGGATCTCGGCGCAACTGGCCGAGGCCGGTTTTCTGGTCACCGCGATCCGGCCGCCAACCGTACCCGCCGGCCAGGCGCGGTTGCGTGTCACGCTGTCGGCCGCTCACTCGATGGACCAGCTGGACCGGCTGCTGGACGCGCTGGAGCGCTTGTTCCACCAGAGCCCCGACTCGACGCTGGCGGATGGCTCTGCCACGATGCCATGACTCCATCGCCATCCACCGCCGCCCCCATGTCTGAACTCAGCGATCAACTGCAACAACGCCTGGAGCAGGCCCAGGTCTACGAAGCCGCCCGCGTCACTCCCCTGGATCACCTGCCGCTGTTGGGCAGCCGGCTCGGTCAGCCGGTACGGCTCAAGCGCGAAGACACCCAGCCGGTATTCTCCTTCAAGCTGCGCGGTGCCTACAACAAGATGGCAGGGCTGAACACCGAGGAACGTCGCCGTGGCGTGATCGCCGCCTCGGCCGGCAACCACGCCCAGGGCGTGGCCCTTGCCGCGGCCCGACTGGGCATCCAGGCGGTGATCGTGATGCCGGTGACTGCGCCCCAGGTCAAGGTCGATGCAGTCCACCGTCTTGGCGGCAAGTGTGTCGAAGTGGTGTTGAGCGGCGACAGTTACAGCGATGCCCAGGCGACGGCCGAGCACTTGCGCCAGCAGCGCGGCCTGACCTTTGTGCACCCCTTTGATGATCTGGACGTGATCGCCGGCCAGGCCACGGTGGCCCTGGAACTGCTGGAACAGCATCCCGGCCCCTTGCATGCCGTATTCGTGCCCGTCGGCGGCGGCGGCCTGCTGGCGGGTATCGCCGCCACCCTCAAGCGCCATCGGCCTGAGATCAAGGTCATCGGCGTGCAGACCGTGGATTCCGATGCCATGGTCCGTTCGCTGGAAGCCGGCCATCCGGTCAGCATGGCCGACGTCGGCCTGTTTTCCGACGGAACCGCCGTCAAGCGGGTCGGCGACCTGACTTTCGCGCTGTGCCGGGAACACGTCGATGCCATGATCCGGGTCGACACGGACGAGGTCTGCGCCGCGATCAAGGACATGTTCGAGGACACCCGCTGCATTCCCGAGCCGGCAGGAGCGCTGGCTCTGGCCGGGCTCAAGCAGTATGCCGCCGGCCTGCCATCGCCCGGTGAACCCTTGCTGGCGATCTGCTCGGGCGCCAATCTCAATTTCGACCGGCTGCGCTTTGTCGCCGAGCGGGCCGAGCTGGGCGAGCAGCGCGAAGCCGTCTATGTGGTGACCATCCCCGAACGCCGTGGCAGTCTGCAGCGCTTCTGCCGGTTGCTGGGCGAACAGGCCATCACCGAATTCAATTACCGCATCGCCGATGCCGGCGACGCGCGAATCTTCGTGGGCGTCCGCACCGCCCAGGGCGGTCGGCAGGTGCTGCTGCAGACCCTGCGCGATGCCGGCTATCCCAGTCTGGATCTCAGCCAGGACGAGCTGGCCAAGCTGCATCTGCGCCATCTGGTCGGTGGCCGTTCGCCGTTGGCCCATGACGAATCGCTGTACCGCTTCGAGTTTCCCGAGCGCCCCGGTGCGCTGGCCCGCTTTCTGGAACACATGCACCCGCACTGGAACATCAGTCTGTTCCATTACCGCAATCATGGCGCAGACTACGGCCGGGTACTGATCGGACTGCAGGTTCCGCCCGAAGAGAAAAACCAGTTCCAGGTCTTCCTGCAGCAGCTGGGCTACCCCTGGAGCGATGAAAGCGGACACCCCGCCTATCGCGAACTGCTGTGCAGCGCATGAATCCCCGCAAGCGACCGATGCCGGCCACGTCGCACCCGCAGGCCCCACTATAATGAAAGGGTCGAATCCCCTTGCCATGCCTATGTCCGTCGTCAATATCTCCGCCTACAAATTCATTGCCCTGGATGCGTTGGAACAACGCCAGCAAGCGCTGCGCGAGCGCTGCGAGGCCCTGCAGCTGAAAGGCACCGTCCTGCTGGCACCGGAAGGCATCAATATCTTTCTGGCCGGTGAACGCGCCGCGATCGACGCCATCGTCGCCTGGCTGCGCCGCGATCCGAAGCTGGCCGATCTGGACCCCAAGGAATCGATTTCCGACACCGCCCCCTTCGGCAAGCTGCGGATCCGTCTGAAGAAGGAGATCATCACCATGCGTCATCCGCAGATCCGTCCGGAAGGCGGGCGGGCTCCGTCGGTCAGCCCCGAAACCCTGCAGCGCTGGCTGCAGCAGGGCCGGGACGACGAGGGTCGCGAAGTGGTAATGCTGGACACCCGCAACGACTACGAGATCGCCTGCGGCAAGTTCAGCGATGCGGTGGACTACGGACTGACCAGTTTCACCGGCTTCCCCGATGCCATCGCCGCCGACCGGGAACGGTTTCGCGAGCGGACCGTGGTGTCCTACTGCACTGGTGGCATCCGCTGCGAAAAGGCCGCCCTGCACATGCAGGAGCTGGGTATGGAGCATGTCTACCAGCTGGAAGGCGGCATTCTGCGCTATCTGGAATATACCGATGCAGATGGCTGGGAGGGCAACTGCTTCGTCTTCGACGAGCGCGGTGCTCTGGATGCCGGCCTGAAACCGGCTCCCCTGCCGGCAGAGCCCTCATGAAGCTGGCCATCGATACCCGGGGCCGCGGGCCGGTGCCCATGGTCTGGATCCATGGCTGGGCCATGCATTCCGGTATTTTCGAACCCCTGATCGAAGCGATGGAAGACCGGTGCACCCTGTATCTGGTCGATCTGCCGGGGCATGGCCATTCCGCTGACAGCACGCTGTCCCTGGATCCGCAGGTCTGTGCCGATGCGATCGCGGCCAGGGTCCCGCCGGCCTGGTGGATGGGCTGGTCGCTGGGCGGGCTGGTCGCGATGCAAGCCGCCCTGCGTCACCGCCGGCAAATCCTCGGCCTGTTCATGCTGTGCGCCACCCCGCGCTTCCTGCGGGCCGAAGACTGGCCCCATGGCAGCGATCCGGCGCAGCTGCAAGCGCTGGCGACCAGTCTGCAACAGGACTACCACGGCACCATCGACCGTTTTCTTTCACTGGAGGCCTTGGGCAGCAGCGATCCCAAGGCCGAGCTGCGGACCTTGCGCCGCGAAGCCTTCGCCCGCGGCGAGCCGCGGCTGGAGGCATTGCAGCAAGGACTGTCGATCCTGGAGCAGGCCGACCTGCGCGCCGAGCTGAAGCAACTGCAGCTGCCAGGCGCATGGATCGGCGGCCGACGTGACCGCGTCGTGCATCCGGCCCAGCTGCGGACCGCCGCCACCGTGGCCGGCATGGACTACGTGCAAATGGATCATGCCGGCCACGCGCCCTTTATCGGCCATGCCGGCGAGCTGGCCGAGGTGATCGCCCGCCACTTCCCCGGCAGCACCGGCACGGAATCCGCGCATGTCTGACTATCATTTCGACCGCCGACAAGTCCGCCGCAACTTCTCAAGAGCGGCGAGCAGCTACGAGCGGCATGACGCCCTGCAGATCGAGGTGCAGTCATCACTGATCGAACGTCTGGACTTCTATCTAGAGACACCTTTCCGTGTCATCGACATCGGCGCAGGCACCGGTCGCGGCACCGCCCGCCTGAAACAGCGCTGGCCCAAAGCCGAGGTGGTGGCGCTGGACCATGCCCTGCCGATGCTGCAGGCCGCCAGGCGCAACCGCCACTGGCTGCGCCCCTTCCGTCGTGTCGTCGGCGATGCCACCGCCCTGCCGCTGAGCGACCACAGCGTGGATGTGCTGCACTCCAATCTGTGCTTCCAGTGGATTGACGATCTGCCCCGGCTGTTCGGCGAATGCACCCGTGTGCTGAAGCCCGGCGGCCTGCTTGTGTTCTCGACCCTGGGGCCGGACACCTTGCACGAATTGCGTTCGGCCTGGGCCGAAGCCGATGGCCAGTCGCACGTCAGCCGCTTTCTGGACATGCACGATGTCGGCGATGCGATGCTCCATGCCGGCCTGCGGGATCCGGTCCTGGACGTTGACCGATATACCCTGACCTATGAGCAGCCACGCGAGCTGTTGCTGGAACTCAAGGGCCTGGGCGCCAACCATGCCGACCAGGCCCGCCCGCGCGGCATGACCGGCCGGCGCCATTACCAGCGCATGCTCGAAGCCTATGAACGCTTCAGGCAGGATGGGCGGATACCCGCCAGCTGGGAAGTGATCACCGCCCATGCCTGGGGCCCGCCGCCGGGCCAGGCCCGGCGCGACGGCGGGACTGGCGAACTGGCCAGCTTCCCCGCCGACCAGCTGCGCGGCAGCCGCATGCGCCGCTGAACTGACGCGGCAGGGCGGCACCGTTGACGGTGCCGCCCTGCCGACT
>JGI2924J29684_1076759_pt1 | contig 11177 bp, 13 predicted proteins | sample BenlonsequencITS_FD_29684 | JGI IMG/M metagenome (IMG submission 29684)
CCCGCCATGTCCAATTCCATCTCGGCCATATACATTTCTGTTTCATCAATGTCGGCAGAGGCGTATTCAAGCGCGGTTTTGAATTTAGAAAAATCAGGTTCTTGGTGCAGATATTGAAAGCTAGCGCCCGGTTGTTTCCAGACATCGCCTGAGTCTGCTTCCAGATTGCCAGCAAAGATGCGCATGAGCGTTGATTTACCCGCACCATTACGTCCAACCAGCGCAATGCGCTCGCCTGGATAGAGTGAGAGATCAACACCAGTGAATAGAGGTGCACCGCCCAGCGTGAGCTGAACATTGCGAAGAGTGGCAATAGGAGCTTGAGACATGAAACGCGGTATAGCGGGGAGTTTTAGTTACGTCACCCTGTTAGTTTGTCATTTGCGATTGTGATATTGCATTATTGGTTTTCAATTGATGCAAATGCGCTGGCGAGAGAGCGATAATAGGCGAGTTTTTCTTCTTCCACAGCACTGATTGTAATTGCTTTTTCTGCACCTGGTAGCGGCGAGGCTGGGAGGCTTTCATGGGCGATCATCATAACATCATGCCAGATTTGAGTCGGTGCTTCTCCGCCAGTGACTTTTTTCATTGGGGTGTCATCATCATTACCCACCCAGACACCGCCAATATAATCTGCGGTAAAGCCAATGAATAAGGCATCGCGCCAATCCTGACTTGTGCCGGTTTTACCCGCAACATCGCGGTATTCGGGCGGGCCTGATCGTGCCGGAGGCTCACTGCCATCAGCTGGTGGCGGGGGAAGCACTTCTAGCTTTGCAGCCTTACCCGTTCCGCCAATGACAACACGGCTCATCATGCCGACCATTTCGCGGTTTCGGGCATCATTAAAAATCTTCATTGGCTTGATTGGTTTTTGTTCAAACAGGATGTCACCGCGAGAGCTGCGCACTTGTTTAACGATCCAAGGTTTGAAGATTTGTCCACCAGTTGCAAACACACCATAAGCGCGGGTCATATCCATTAGGGGGACTTCTTCAGAACCGAGTGCGACTGATGGATAAGTTCCTAATTGCGTGGAAACTCCAAAGCGATTTGCGAGGCTAACCACGCTTTCCATGCCGACTTCCTGTGCCAGATTTGCGGCAACAGTGTTGATTGAGTGAGCAAATGCTTCAGACAAAGTGACGGGACCTTTGTAGCCGCCTCCATAGTTTTTGGGTTTCCAACCATCAATTGATACAGGTTCGTCGCGGCGTACATCATAAGGGTGTAAATCTGTTTCTAAGGCAGCAGCAAAAACGAATGCTTTAAACGCGGAGCCGGGTTGGCGCATGGCTTGTGTCGCGCGGTTAAATTGACTGTCAGCATAATCGCGTCCGCCAACCATTGCGCGCACACCGCCATCTTTGCTGAGAATGACAATTGCGCCTTGGTCTATGTTTTTGCTCTCACCAACTTCATCCAGTTTCGTATTGAGTATATCTGACGCTTTGGCCTGTAGGTCTAAATCGACAGATAATGTCACAACGAGATCAGGCACGTCTTTTCCGGCCATGAGCTGATGGGCATTTTCTGTGGCGGCATCTAGAAAATATCCCATACGTGGGTCAAAGGCTTCTTCGACCAGAGTGATGGGTTCGTTTTTGGCGCGCTCGCCCATTGTAGGGGTGATGAATGTGTTATTGACCATCCGGCTAATCACAAGGTTACGCCGCTCTATGGCAAGGTCCATATTATTATAGGGCGAATAGCGAGACGGCGCTTGTGGTAGGCCGGCGATTAAAGCGGCTTCGGCAACTGTGAGATCTTGCGGTGATTTTGCAAAATAGGTTTGCGCGGCAGCATCTAGTCCATAACTGCGAGAGCCAAGATAGATACGGTTTATATATAGCTCTAGAATTTCTTCTTTAGACAGCATTTGTTCTAGATCGGAAGCAAGGCGTGCTTCTTGGGCTTTGCGGCGCAATGTGCGCTCGGGTGTCAGGAACAGGTTTTTGACGAGTTGCTGGGTGAGGGTTGATCCACCCTGAACGGTTTCACCCGCACGCCAATTGGCGATTGCGGCCCGTAAAATTGCCCAACGGTCGACGCCTGTGTGCTGATAAAAACGTTGGTCTTCAACAGATAAGAAAGCCTGAATGACATGTGGCGGCAGATCGGCTGGCGCAATGATATTGCCATAACGTGGGCCGCGCACAGCGATTGTAGTGCCTTCTTCATCGACAAATTCAATCGCGGGTTCGCGGTTCATCGACCAAAGCTCGTCTTTAGACGGTAGGCTTGGCATTTGCGCAAACAGAGCATTCCACAATAAAGCGGCCGTTAGAAACAAGGTGATGAAGACAGCAAGCGCACCAATACCAACCCATTTGAGAAGATCGGAGCGAGACTTGTCTTTTGCCGCTAATTTGTCTGCTCGAAAGCCTGCCATGGGTTTTGTCGGTCCGCGCTTAGTCAAAGATATGATTCTGGTAGTGTGTTAAGGTTTATATCTGGTCAAGATATTTGGCTAACTAAATTTAATTCATGGCGTTTATGTGTGTTTGACTGAAAAACGGGGATAGTTTGCAGCTTATCCCAATGGCTTGCTTGTTTTTATCGCCTTTAAACAGGGCATTTGATGGTTTTGCGAACAAGATATCCGACCCAACACTAAGCGCCTCTATATTGGCTACACTGAGATAAAACCCCAAACAATAAGAGCTTGATATGGAGCAATTGGATCATCCCGATTGGCTACTGCGCGAATATGATTTTCGTGCGGGAATGTCGGTTGAGGATATGGCAGAGCGCTATGGCGTGAGCATTTATACAGTGCGGACATGGTATCAAAAATTTGGTTGGACGCGGGCGCAAACGTCAAAAGACTTATTGAAGGTCAAATTTAAGCGCATTCTTTTTGCGGCTGAAAAAGAGCTGATGCGCGGGGATTTAGACGATTGCAATAAACGGCTGAAAACTATCCTTCAATATCTGAAAATCTATGAAGGCATTGAGCAATTGGATGGGGCAGGCAGATCAATAAAACAAGTGGGAAAAACAATGCATGACACGCAAACAGACCAAGGAGAAAACAAGCCATCCTTGGAGGATTTACGGGCCGAAATCGAACGCCGCCTTGAGAGGATTACTGGCATCCGAGAAACGAAATGCGCAAAGAGAAGCGATACTCAATTGCCTGAAGACTAGGGATGATGCTGAAACCATCTTTCATGATTGGCAATTGTGGGCGCATGAAGGGCAAATACCGCCAGATACTGATTGGCGTATTTGGCTTTATATGGGCGGACGCGGTGCGGGCAAGACGCGCGCTGGTGCTGAATGGATAAGGTCTCAAATTTGGGAGCATGGCAAACAACGTGTGGCTTTAGTGGGGCCAACGCTTAGCGATGTTCGCGAGGTGATGATTGAAGGACCTTCTGGGCTGCGCAATATTGGGCCAGCTGAGGAAAGGCCGATTTATTCCCCTTCAAGGCGGCGACTGGAATGGCCAAATGGCGCGGAAGGTTTTGTATTTTCTGCTGAAGATCCAGACAGTTTGCGTGGACCTCAATTTGATGCGGCGTGGGGCGATGAAATAGGCGCTTGGCATCGCGGGCAAACATGTTGGGACATGCTGATGTTTGGATTGCGCTTGGGAGATAATCCACGCATTTGCGCCACCACAACACCAAGGCCAACGCCGCTTATTCGCAAGCTGGTGAAATTAGACAATATTGAGATTACGCGGGCGAGCACATTGGAAAATGCACACAATTTAGCGCCAAGTTTTCTTGAGGCTGTGCAAGCAAATTATGGCGGCACGCGGCTGGGCCGGCAAGAGATTGACGGCGAGCTGATTGATGATCCAAAAGGGGCTTTATGGCTGCGCTCGCAAATAGAAACTAACCGTACCATTAACGCAAAGCATGAATTTCAACGTATTGTGGTGGCAATTGATCCACCTATTAGCAAAGGTGTGAATGCGGATACTTGCGGGATTATCGCGGCGGGGCTGAGACAGGATGGAAAATCAGTTATTATCGCGGATGCATCTGTGCAGGGGCTAAGGCCATTGGATTGGGCAGCGCGGGCATCGGGTTTGGCGGCTGAATATGGCAATGCCGAGATTGTGGCGGAAGCTAATCAGGGCGGTGAAATGGTGCGCGATGTGTTGGAGATGGCAGGCTGTGTTTCGCCTGTGCGTCTTGTTCATGCGCGCTTGAGCAAAGCGGCAAGGGCATCGCCAGTGGCGGCGCTCTATGCGCAAGGCAAGGTGATGCATGGGGGCAGTTTCCCCGCACTGGAAGATCAGATGTGTATCTTTGGATCAGACGCCGCCAGCGGCTCTCCCGACCGCGTCGATGCGCTTGTTTGGGCGGTGACGGTCTTGATGTTGGAGAAAGTGAATTTGCGGCCTAGAGTGAGGTGGGTTTAGTTGGGGGAATCAAATGGTTGACGACGTTCTTAGATACGGAAACGTAGAAAACGCTGATGTAGAAAGGGCTACGAGTAATTTTAACGGTAGCTACCTGCAAGGTATTAGCTTCTGCACGACACCGATTGAGCTGATTTCTAACGACGGCAATGAGGAAGTAATATCAACTGCTACTGGTTTTTTTTGGAGGCATGGAAACAGAACTTTTCTGATAACGAATTGGCATGTTCTGTCCGGCATGAATGCAATAACAGAGCAGTTAAATAGGAAAGCTTTTATTCCTGCACAACTTCGTTTCTACGGTTTAGAATTAAATTTCAAAGGCAAAACAGTTGCTTTGCGTCGTCGCCAATGGATACTGGAGTTTGATGAGGGGATGCAGACCATTCTTGGAACGCCTGTGAAAGAAAATGGTACTGCAATTGATGTTTGGGGAGTTCATATCTCAAACGGGCTTGTTGTAACTCGTGATAATGATCGAAAAGGATTTGTTGGGGCAGATAAATTTTCAGGGCATTTGAACGAAAATGATTTTGAAAAATTGATTTCAAATGTTGGAGATGATTGTTTTGTTCTCGGGTATCCATTGAATAATTCCGACGGTGCGCGAGTACCAGTCTGGAAAAGAGGAACCATTGCGAGTGAAACTTCTTTTGGAGTTGATGGACGACCTGTATTTTTAATAGATGCTGCTGTCACTGAAGGGATGTCTGGGTCTCCAGTCTTTCGTAGAGAAACCGGCCCTCTGTTTAGAAATGAAAAAACAGGAAATTTAGAAAAGTCTGTCTACTTTGAATTTATTGGTATCTATGCTGGACGATTGCAAAGTAAAAAGCTTGAAGCAACCAACCTTGGATATGTTTGGTATGGAAACCTTATACCATCCGTTATAGATCACTATGACAGCTTTGGATTTTCTTAGTATCGTACACTTTAATTAGCTAGCTAAAATCATAAAATCGGAGGGGAGACTTATGTTTCCATTTAAAACGCGTGAGGCGAAAGCTTCGGGCGTGCCTTTTGTTGCCTTATCGCAACTGGGCACGGCGCGCTGGACGCGGGATAAAATCTCGTTGGCGCGTGAAGGCATGGTCAATAATGCCATCGGATATCGCTGTGTGCGCTTGATTGCCGAAGCGGCGGCAGGCGTGCGCTGGAAGGCAAGTGAGGGCGGCGAGGATGCGCTTGCTCTGCTGGATAATCCAAATCCTGAACAATCGGGTATTGAGTTGATGGAAGCGTTTTACGGCCATCTGCAAACCAATGGCAATGCCTATCTGCATGGTGTGGTGCTGGATGATGGCGCGCAGCCGCAATTGCCGCGTCAGATATATACGCTGCGGCCTGATCGGGTGACGCCGATTATTGGCGCGCATGGTTGGCCGCTTGGGTGGAATTACAAAGTGGACCGTATGGGTAAGCGTTTTATGCGCGAGGCGGATGGCTGGTCGCCTGTGCTGCACTTTAAGCTGTTTCACCCATTGCATGATCATGACGGGCTTGCGCCATTGGAAGCAGCTGGCAAGGCGGTGGATGTGCATAATGCGGGCGCGGCGTGGGCCAAGGCGTTGATTGATAATTCGGCGCGGCCATCGGGTGCTTTGGTATATGGTAAGGGCGGGGATCGTATGACGCCTGAGCAATTTTCACGGCTGAAACAAGAGCTTGAGGAATTGCATACGGGAGCGAGCAATGCAGGGCGACCTATGCTGCTTGAGGGTGGTTTGGATTGGAAGCCCATGAGCCTGACGCCTGCGGATATGGACTTTATCGCTGCGCGCCATGATGCAGCGCGTGAGATTGCCTTGGCCTTTGGTGTGCCGCCCATGATGCTGGGTATTCCTGGCGACAACACCTATTCCAATTATAAGGAAGCCAATATGGCTTTCTGGCGTTTAACGGTGTTGCCATTGGTGGAGAAGGCTGGACGAAGCTTGTCTAACTGGCTGTCCGTGCGCTCGCAGGGGCGCATAGAGCTGCGTCCTGACCTTGAGAGCATTACTGCCCTGACATCCGAGCGAGATGCGCTGTGGGCGCGACTGGAGAATGCAAGCTATATCAGCGATGATGAGAAGCGCGAGCTTGCCGGTTTACCGCCTGTAACAAAGCGGGGTGAGGTATGAGCTTTGACCGTAAACTCACCCTTGGTGTGATCGTGACGATTGGGCTGCAATTGGTGGCGGCTTTGATGTGGACTGGGGCAGCGGCGCAGCGGCTTAAATCGGTTGAGGGGCAGCTCATTGAGCAACGCCCTGTGGCAGAGCGGCTTGCGCGTTTGGAAGCAGAGATGAGTGCGGCGCGGCGTCAGCTTGACCGGATTGAAGCAAAGGTAAGCGCGCATGAATGAGGAGATATTAATTGAAGGCTATGCCAGCATATTTGGCGAACCAGATCTTGCCGGAGATATTGTGCGTGCGGGTGCATTTGCGCGGTCACTCTCTGGGCTAAAAACCAATATACCCATGCTGCTGCAACATAAGGGCGGCAAGATTGCGGGTCGCTGGATTCGCGCGCGTGAGGACGGCAAGGGATTGTTTATGCGCGGCCTGATTGATCCATCTCTGCCGGCGGGCAAAATGGCGCTGAAATTGATGGGCAATAAATTATTGGATGGGTTGTCGATTGGATTTATTGCCGGAGATTGGAAACCAAATGTGGGTGTGGGGCGTTGTCTCAATAAGGTTGATTTGCGTGAAGTGTCTTTGGTGACAACACCAATGGCACCCAAGGCGAGATTTGGAGTGGTTGGAAAATCTGTTTCGATTGCAGCTTAAGCGTGATTGACGAAATATATACATATCATATATGTTTCGTATATTGATAGGTTTTAGGAGACGCAGATGGGCATTGTGAAAATAGATGAAGAGCTGCACGAGGACGTGCGCAAAGCCAGCAGTGTGATGTGTCGTTCTATCAATGCGCAGGCGGAATTTTGGATAAAAATGGGGATGCTTGCAGAAGCTAATCCAACCATGACGTTTAATGATATTGTGAAAATGCAGATGGAAGCCGTTCAAATACCATTGCCAGAAATCGAGCTTGCCTGAGATGGTGAAAACACCTGACGAATTGGCGTTGATGCGTATCTCAGGAAAACTGCTGGCGTCGGTTTTTAAGATGCTGGATCAGATAGATATGATTGGCATGTCGACCATGCAGATCAATGATCTTGTGGAGCGTTTTATCACAGATGAATTGCAGGCGCGTCCGGCGAGCAAGGGGCAATATGGGTTTAAATATGTGCTCAATTGCTCGATCAATCATGTGGTGTGTCACGGTGTGCCCAGCGAGAATGAAATCATCAAAGATGGCGACATTATCAATCTGGATATCACGCTGGAGAAGAATGGTTTCATCGCCGATTCAAGTAAGACATATGTGATCGGAAATGCTTCGTCTGCGGCGCGGCGTTTGGTGCGGATTGCGCAAGCGGCAATGTGGAAGGGTATTGAGGCTGTGCGTCCCGGAGCCACTCTGGGAGATGTTGGTTTTGCAATTTCCAACCATGCTAAGAAAAACGGTTGTTCGGTCGTGCGTGATTATTGCGGGCATGGCATTGGCCGGCAAATGCATGAAGAGCCACAAGTGCTGAATTTTGGTCGACGCGGCACCGGATTGAAACTGCGTGAAGGCATGGTTTTTACGGTGGAGCCGATGGTCAATTTAGGCACGCGTCTGGTCTCGACCTTGGATGATGGATGGACAGTTGTCACAAATGACAGAAAGCTATCTGCCCAATTTGAACACACAATTGCTGTGACAAAAACAGGTGCGGAGGTGTTAACTTTACGCGCCGATGAAAGGGAGAGAATGCAATGATCTCATCAGTTTTATTGGTTGTGATACCGCTTATGCTGCTCACTATATTCTGGCTGTATTCACGCCACGGCAAATAGTCTTGCAAGGTTGATGGATAAGTCAAAATGTGAGAGTTAGGCTGGATGGATTAACCATAATGGATATGTGCGAATGCCAGCCAGGAAAAAGCAATTTTACGGGTCGTTTCTGATCGAGAATTGGCGCGTAGTTTTGCCTGCTGCTTTGCTGGGATTGCTGGTGCTTCAGTTTATGGGTGTGGACCTGAAACTGATGTTTTTTCTGATGCTAGCGGGCATTGTTTTATACCTATTAAGGCGGCGTATCTTGCGGGTGTTTCCTAAAGGGAAAAACCGCATTGTTATTCAGTTTGGAAAAAGCAAAATCTCACTGACAAAAAAGCAATGCTATATGGGTGCTATCGCTTTGGTAGCGGCATGGGTATTCCTGTCTATTCTAGGAAAGATTTTCTGGGCGTTGATGCTGCTTATCGTTGGGTTTGGTGTTATCGCGGGCGGCCTTGCTTTTGGTGAGCGTTTTCTGCCGCGTGAAGATAGCTAAACTATTGAATCAGCCGTATAATTTATAAGAATATGGAAACGCTTCTTATCGGATGCGTATTTCATGGTTTTGCGGGTGATTCCTGCAAGCCAATAGGTGGGTATTGGCGCGTTTTGGGATAACCAAAACCTGCCTTGCCCAAATCTACCATGTGAAGGGTAATTAATGACATTGGAAACAAAAATGGGTGCAGCTGCGAATGCAGGTGCAAACGAGGAATTGCGCGCGGTTTCTGCGCAGATAATGACAGCCTTTGAGGCGCTGAAGGAGACAAATGATGCACGCCTTACAGAGATTGAAAAACGCGGCGTCGCAGACCCTCTCTTTGACGAAAAATTGGGGCGTATTGAAAGCGCGCTTGAGAAGCAACAAAATCGCCTTGACCGTATGGCGCTGGAAGGTGCGCGTCCAAATGTGGGCGGACAAGATTCTCGCCTTCATACAGAGCATAAATCTGCATGGGATGGTTACCTACGTTCGGGCGATGATTCAGGCCTTGCGCGCCTTGATACAAAAGCCTTAACGCAGGCCACAGATGCGCAAGGGGGCTATGTGGCACCCGCCGAGCTGGACCGCTTGATTGAAGCACGCTTAACGGCTGCTAGCCCTATGCGTCAGATCGCATCTGTGCGCCAAACATCGGCCATGGTGTTTAAGAAACCTGTGGGGCTTGGCGCGCAAGGTGCGTGGGTGAGCGAGACGGGTGCACGCGCTGAAACAACCGCGCCATCGCTGGACTTGCTGGAGTTTCCAGCAGCGGAGCTTTACGCCATGCCAGCAGCGACGCAAAGCCTGCTGGATGATGCCTATGCCGACATTGATGAATGGCTGGCAGATGAGGTGGAGGGTGCGTTTTCAGCGCAGGAAAGTGCTGCCTTTGTTACCGGTGATGGGAGCAATAAACCCAAGGGTTTTCTCGATTATACGATCAGCGATAATGCGTCCTATGTGTGGGGTGAGATTGGATCGGTGGCGTCGGGTGGTACGGGTGGTTTTGCTAGCACCATGCCGGCCGATGCGTTGATTGATCTTATCTACGCACCTAAAGCGCAATATCGCGCCAATGGGCGGTTTGTCATGAATAGGCGCACGCTATCGGCCTTGCGCAAGCTAAAGGATAGCAATGGGCAATATGCATGGCGGCCAGCAATGGGCGGTGAGCCTGCGAGTGTGATGGGTTATCCTGTCACTGAAATCGAGGACATGCCTGATATTGGCGAAGGCAATGCGGCGATTGCTTTTGGGGATTTCCGCAAAGGTTATCTTATTGTCGATCGTCAGGGCGCGCGTGTGCTGCGTGACCCTTATTCTGCCAAACCATATGTGTTGTTCTATACGACCAAACGTGTGGGCGGCGGCGTACAGAATTTTGACGCGATCAAAGTGATGACGTTTTAAACGTTGACTTAAACATAGAATTTCATCTCTCATGTTCATATTGAATGTGGGGGATGATTTTATGGATATGAGAGACAGAATTCGGCAAAGATTAAAAGAGTTGGGCAAGACGCAGGCTGCTGCCTCGATAGAAGCCGGTTTAGGTCCTATTTATTTGCCGGATTTATTTAAGAAAACAACTACTCCATCATCTGATAGGCTAGTAAAGTTAGCACCAGTATTGCAAACTAGCGTTGAGTGGTTGGTTACGGGTGAAGGTGACAAATCTGTTTTGCGCCAAGAAAAGTCATTTTTTGATCTTGTTGACCTTTGGCGAAGTCTGTCAACGGTGGAACAGGCAGCATTACTTAAGCATATCGAGATCTGGAGTGGTTTGAAACCAAGTCTTCGGTCTGAGTTGAACAAGTATGTCGAATTTCTTCAATCTAAAAGGTAATGAGATTTAACAATGGATACACAAACACTTGCTTTTGTTGTCATGGGCATGATCCTATCCATTGGTGTGCTGGCTTTGGTGATTGATAAGCATCCTGACGAGCAAAAATAACGCCGCGAGAGATGTCTCACGCAGCGCAAAAGTTGATGTTTTAACCCGCCCGATCAGGCGGGTTTTTTCTTGTCCAAATCAAGCTGACGGCAAAGTGCCAGCGACACCGGTAAAGCCGCAAATCAGCAATGCAAGGCCAGCGAGTATCGCGAAAATGGCGAAGGGTGTGTAGGTGGCAGGGCGTAGCAATGAGAATGAATATTTCAAGAAAATTTCTGGAATAGCGATGAAGAGTGCGCCTTCGACTAACGCAGCCCATGCGATGATCGAGATGATGATGGCAAGCGGGTCTACCCAGATATTATGGCTGTAGACGAGGCCGCAACCTAGCGCAAAAACGAGCACGCCTGTGACATAAACGAGTGCTGTATTGGCTTGCAGATCATCCAGCAATTTTACCCAGCGGTCTTTGAATGTGAAAAAAGATAAGCCAGCGAGCAGCATGTATGCGCCGAACGCTTTGGCGAGGAAAAG
>JGI2924J29684_1076757_pt1 | contig 11172 bp, 8 predicted proteins | sample BenlonsequencITS_FD_29684 | JGI IMG/M metagenome (IMG submission 29684)
TGACTGCTGCGCTCGCGTCTGACACGGCCCATCGGTTGCAGGTCTGCACCAATCGGTCGGTAACGGCGCAATGAGTAATGCAATTAACGAAATTGATAACACCGATTTAGTGTTCGTCTTTGGGTATAACCCGGCGGATTCCCATCCTATTGTGGCGAATCACGTGATTAATGCTAAACGCAACGGGGCGAAAATTATCGTCTGCGATCCGCGCAAAATTGAAACCGCGCGCATTGCTGACATGCATATCGCGTTGAAAAACGGCTCGAATATCGCGCTGCTCAACGCCATGGGTCATGTCATTATTGAAGAAAACCTGTACGACAAAGCGTTTGTCGCCAGCCGTACCGAAGGTTTTGAAGAGTACCGTAAGATTGTTGAAGGCTATACGCCAGAGTCCGTCGAAGAGATCACTGGCGTTAGCGCACAGGAAATTCGTCAGGCTGCGCGTATGTATGCCGGCGCGAAAAGCGCGGCGATCCTGTGGGGCATGGGCGTGACCCAGTTCTATCAGGGCGTCGAGACCGTGCGTTCACTGACCAGCCTTGCGATGCTGACCGGCAACCTCGGCAAACCCAGCGCGGGCGTCAACCCGGTTCGTGGCCAGAACAACGTTCAGGGCGCGTGCGATATGGGCGCTCTGCCGGATACTTATCCAGGCTACCAGTACGTTAAGTTCCCGGAAAACCGCGAGAAATTCGCTAAAGCATGGGGCGTAGAAAGTTTGCCTGCGCATACCGGCTATCGCATCAGCGAGCTGCCGCACCGTGCGGCGCATGGCGAAGTGCGCGCGGCGTACATTATGGGTGAAGATCCGCTGCAAACTGATGCGGAACTCTCTGCGGTACGTAAAGCGTTTGAGGATCTGGAACTGGTCATCGTGCAGGACATCTTCATGACCAAAACCGCGTCGGCGGCGGATGTGATTTTACCGTCTACCTCGTGGGGCGAGCATGAAGGCGTCTTCTCTGCGGCTGACCGTGGTTTCCAGCGTTTCTTTAAAGCCATTGAGCCTAAGTGGGATCTGAAAACCGACTGGCAGATTATCAGTGAAATCGCCACCCGGATGGGCTACCCGATGCACTACAACAATACCCAGGAGATCTGGGATGAGTTACGTCATCTGTGCCCGGATTTCTACGGGGCCACTTACGAGAAGATGGGAGAACTGGGCTATATCCAGTGGCCATGCCGCGACACGTCGGATGCCGATCAGGGAACCTCATACCTCTTTAAAGAGAAGTTCGATACCCCGAACGGCCTCGCGCAGTTCTTCACCTGCGACTGGGTAGCGCCTATCGATAAGCTCACCGAAGAGTACCCAATGGTACTGTCGACAGTGCGTGAAGTCGGCCACTACTCCTGCCGCTCAATGACCGGTAACTGTGCGGCGCTGGCCGCGCTGGCGGATGAACCCGGCTATGCGCAAATCAATACCGCCGACGCCGCGCGTCTGGGCATTGAAGATGAAGCGCTGGTGTGGGTTCATTCGCGTAAAGGCAAAATCATCACCCGCGCGCAGGTCAGCGATCGCCCGAACAAAGGAGCGATTTATATGACTTACCAGTGGTGGATTGGCGCCTGTAATGAGCTGGTGACTGAAAACCTAAGCCCGATTACTAAAACGCCGGAGTACAAATACTGTGCCGTGCGCGTTGAGCCGATTGCCGATCAGCGAGCCGCCGAACAGTATGTCATTGATGAGTACAACAAGCTGAAAACCCGCCTGCGCGAAAGCGCAATGGGATGATCTGCCGGATGGCGGCGTCAGAATGCCTTATCCGGTTTACGATCTGTTTCCACTGTAGGCCTGATAAGGCGCGTTAGCATCGCCATCAGGCATTTTCCTGTCAACGGCCTCCCTCGCGGAGGCTGTTTTTTTATCCATACGATCTCTTTATACTGTTCACTCCGTACCCTAAATAAAATTCAAAATGAAACAACTGCTTGCATTGATGTTTTTGATAACATTTTTTGCCCATGCCGCCGCCCCTGAGCCGGGTAGCCAGTACCTGAAAGCGGCAGAAGACGGAGACCGGCGCGCGCAGTATTATCTTGCCGATAGCTGGTTTAGTTCCGGCGACTTAGGCAAGGCCGAATACTGGGCGCAAAAAGCCGCCGATAATGGCGATGCCGACGCTTGCGCGCTACTGGCACAAATCAAAATCACTAATCCGGTAAGCCTGGATTATCCCGGCGCAAAAAGGCTGGCGGAAAAGGCGGCAAAAGCGGGTAGTAAAGCGGGGGAAATTACGCTGGCGCGGGTTCTGGTCAACGCTCAGGCCGGACGCCCGGACTATCCGAAAGCCATCTCGCTGCTGCAAAACGCCTCTGAAGATCTGGATAACGATTCCGCGGTGGATGCGCAAATGTTGCTTGGCCTGATTTACGCCAATGGGGCGGGCATTGCCGGCGATGATGAAAAAGCCGCCTGGTATTTCAAACGTAGTTCCGCCATTTCCCGTACTGGTTATTCAGAATATTGGGCGGGAATGATGTTTTTAAACGGTGAACCGGGTTTTATTGAAAAGAATAAGCAGAAGGCGCTGCACTGGTTGAATCTAAGCTGTCTGGAAGGGTTTGATACCGGTTGCGAAGAGTTTGAGGCGTTAACGAACGGGTAACGGTTTGCATTGCCGGATGGTGGCACAAGCGCCTTATCCGGCAACCCGTTAAACGTTACTGTGCGGTCTTATCAAATTTACCCAGCATCTCACGCTCATAGGCCAGCGCTTTTTTGCGGTCAAACTTGTGTTCCCACTTAGAAATAACCAGCACCGCCAGCGCATTCCCTACCACATTTAGCGCAGTACGCGCCATGTCCAGGATACGGTCAACACCGGCGATAAACGCCAGCCCCTCCAACGGGATGCCCACGCTGCCCAGCGTCGCCAGTAACACCACAAAGGAAACGCCCGGCACGCCGGCAATCCCTTTCGACGTCACCATCAGCGTCAGCACCAGTACAATTTCCTGCCACAGCGACAGATCGATGCCGTATAGCTGCGCGATAAAAATGGCGGCGATGCTTTGGTATAACGTGGAGCCGTCGAGGTTAAATGAGTAACCGGTCGGCACCACGAAGCTGGTGATCGAGGCTGGCGCGCCGTAAGCCTCCATCTTCTCAATAATGCGTGGCAGCACGCTCTCGGAGCTGGCGGTCGAGTACGCCAGAATCAATTCGTCTTTCAGGATGCGAATCAGTATCCAGATACTTAACCCGCACAGGCGCGCCACGATGCCCAGCACCACCAGTGCAAAGAAGATAATCGCAAAGTGTACCAGTAGCACCAGTTTCGCCAACGGCCACAGCGATGCAAAACCAAAATTCGCCACCGTGACGGCGATCAGCGCAAAAACGCCCACTGGCGCATAGCGCATCACCATATGGGTGACTTTAAACATGGTTTCAGAAATGGAACGAAACACAGTAACCAGCGGTTCGCGGTGCGTTGCCGGCAAGGACGACAACCCCAGCCCAAACAGGACCGAGAAAAAGATAATCGGCAGCATATCCCCTTTGGCCATCGATGCGATGATATTGGTCGGCACCAGCGACAGTATCGTCCCCATCAGCCCATGCGCATGACTTTGTACTTCCGCCGTGGTGTTCTGGTATTTCGAAATATCGACGGTCGCCAGTTGCGACATATCAATACCTGAACCTGGCTGAAAGACATTCGCCAGCGTAATGCCGAGGATAATCGCCACCGTGGTGATCAGTTCAAAATAGAGAATGGTTTTTGCGCCGATACGGCCTAGCTGTTTCGCATCGCCAACGCCGGCGATGCCGACAATCAGAGTCGAGATCACGATCGGCACGACGATCATTTTAATCAGATGGATAAAGATATCGCCGGCAGGCGATAACAGATTGGCAATCAGCCATTCACGGCTGTCACTGTGATAATGCAGATAGCTGCCCAGCAGAATGCCCAGCACCATAGCCAGCAAAATTTGCCAGGCCAGGCTGACTTTCAAGTTTTTCATAACAACAGACTTCCTCGATGAAGCGTTGCTCTCCGTCAAAAGCATGAGAGCAATACATACTGAAAGGGTATGATTTGTGTTGCGTTGGTTTGTAGAGTTTTTTAACGCGCATAATCAGTATCATTTGCATAGCGTCTTGCGCAACCCTTTCATAACAGGGCTTTTGGCTGCTTTTATGCATAATAACGCGAGTTTATGGCGTTAATGATGAATAACTATTTGTTATGGAAAGCTTTTTATTTCGACAAAAACGAATAATACACTGAGGTAATTAATTTTTATCCGTGATTCATTCGCCGTTTTTTTAAACAGCGCGCACGACGCCAATCACAAAAAAGAAAAAATTATTTCTGCAAATTTTGTAACAATTTTGCCAAATTAATGGCCTCTACCAGTTGCGCGCGGTTCACTCGCGGCGAGTTTGCATCCAGTAAGGTTTGCCACAGCGACACGGCTCGCGCATAATCCGCCTGCATAAACGCATCCGCCGCCAGCAGCATCTGCGCGGTCACTTCTGCCGCATCCAGCGCTAACGCTTTGTTAATCATTTCACGAGTCGCAGGCGTCATATGTTGCCCGGACTGGTAATACAGCACCGTTGCCAGCGCGGCGAAAAGTTGCGCGTTATCTCCTCGCAGACGCAACGCCTGACGATATGCCAACAGCGCATTGTCATACGCATTGCGATAGAGATAATACTCGCCCAGCCGCGCCCATTGCTCGCTATCCTGCGGATTGGCGCGGATTTTTTCTTGCAGTCTGGAAAGCTGCGCCTCTGGCGTTTGCGGGTTCGTAAAGTCACGTAGCGGATCGGCCAGACGCTGATGCTCGCTACGCACAGCCTGCCATTTCGGCGTCAACATATAGCCACCGACGCAGGCAGCCACCATCAACACCGACGCAGCCGCCAGACGCTTTACGGGTAGCGGGCGTAATGGCGTCGTGACGTTCGCTGGCAAACTCATGTTTACTCCTTCTCTGTACGCTGACAAATGCCGGCTCGCCAGAGAATAATACCCACCAGCAACAACATCAGACACGGCAGCGCCCATAGCAGAAGCGTTTGCGCGGTCAGCGGCGGATCATAGCGAACAAAATCGCCGTAACGCCGGGTCATCCAGGCGGTAATTTCCGCTTCATCTTTACCTTCCGCCACCATGGTATAGACCTGATGGCGCATACTGACCGCGACCGGCGCATTGGATTCCAGTAAATTTTGATTCTGACACTGCGTGCAGCGTAGCTGGCTGGCAATGCGCAGGGCTTTTTCCTGCTGTTGCATGTTTTCGAAGCGCCAGGTGTCCACCACCTGAGCATGGGCAGTGAAAGCGAAGAAAAACAAGACACAGATGAAAAGTAAACGCGTTTTGCCGGATAAGGCGTCCGCGACGCCATCCGGCAACGCTGTGATTAACTTACACATCATGTCTCCTCCCTCGCCAGCCGCTCAGCAATGCCCCGACGATCATCAACAGCCCGCCGCCCCAGATCCAACGGACGCCAGTCTGCACATAAAAACGCATAGCATACCGCTCCGCTCCCGTTTTCTCGCCCATCACCGCATACCAGTCATGTAGCAGGTTCCAGTGAATCCCCGGCTCCATCATTTGCTGGCGCCGCGCGACATAAAAGCGCCGCTCCGGCGCAAGATAGCCAATCACCTGGTCATCTTTCGAAAGGGTAATCAACGCTTTCTCGGTGGTGTAATTCCCGTGGGCCGCCAGATCCAGACGCTCGAAACGAAAGGTATAGCCCGCCAGCGCCACCTGTTGACCAGGGCTGAGGTTAAGGCTGATCTCATGTCGACTGCCGCTGGAAACCATAATCCCGGCGGCGAAGATAAATACGCCCGTATGCGCCAGCAACGCCGGAAGCTGACTATGCAGAGAACGTGTCCGGCGGCTTATCGTCGCAAGCACGATAACCACCAGCATCAGCAGGCCAAACGGCAGCGTGACGCGATTAAAATAGGGCGCGCCCACCGAAAGCCTTCCCCAGCCCATCAAACCATAAATCATGGGGTAGAGCGTCCCGACTAGCACGATCAACAAGACGGCGCTAAAGAGCAGCAGCGTCGCCAGAATGAACGTTTCGCGCTTTCCGCCGCCCAAACGTGTCGCCGGATACGGCTCCCGCGCCCGCCAGCCGTACAGAGCAAGCGATGCCAGACTTAACGCGGCAAAAAGGGTAAACAGCGGCACCGCGCGCACATTATCTAACGCAAAAGCATGGACGGAGAGCAGAATGCCGGAACGCACAATCAGCGTTCCCAGCAACGAGAGGATCAGCGTCAGTATCGCCAGCAGCAACGACCAGTGACGGAAGCTCCCGCGCTGGCGGCTGACATACAGACTGTGCAGCAATGCGCTGGCGGCAAGCCACGGCAACAATGAGGCATTTTCCACCGGGTCCCAGAACCACCAGCCGCCCCAGCCCAGTTCGCAATACGCCCACCACGATCCGAGAATGATACCCAGCGTCAGAGCGCACCAGCCGGGTAACGCCCAGCGCCAGCAAACCCAGGCGGTTGCCGCGTTAAAGCCGCCGCACAGTAGCGAGGCCAGCGCTACGCTCGCCGCAGTCATCAGGCCGCCATAACCCAGATAGAGCAGCGGCGGATGTAAGATCAGCCCCAGATGTTGCAGCATGGGATTAAGGTCGCGCCCTTCAATGGCGGGAGGAAAAATACGCAGGAACGGATCGGACCACAGCACAATAAATAGCAGCAGCGAAGCCATAATGAGGGACAAGATGCTCAGGGTCAGCGGAAAAAGCGCGTCAGATTCATGCCGGGAGCGCCAGGCGAATAGCGCCGTCCACCCCGAAAGAAGCAGCGCCCACAGCAGGAGCGAGCCTTCATGACCGCCCCATACCGCCGCCAGTTTCAGTCCCCATGACAACTGACTATGGCTATGCTGCGCAACATAAACGACCGAAAAATCGCTGGTCAGAAAACAGCTAACCAGAATCGCAAACGCCAGCAGCAGCAGCGTGAACGCCATCCACGCGCCGCAGGTCGTCAGGCGCATGACGCCGCGCCAATGCTGCCCCATCCCGCACCACGTCGCCAGCGGGGTCAACACGTTGACCCCAAGACTCAACAACAGCGCCAGAAATCCGGCTTCAGGAAGGAAGATGTCCAGATTATGCAACCGTTAGCTGTCCCGCATAAAGAATGAAAAAGCGCAGCAGCAACACGCCGGTCAAACTGGCGCCGCAAACGGCCAGCACGCCGTGAAACTTTACGCTACGGTTTGCCCAGGGTTTCAGCAGCAGCGGGATAATCAATCCCAGCCCTACGACGCCAAGCCAGAACCACCAGCTCCAGAATCCGCCGCCCTGCGCCGCCGCCAGCGCGCGCATTTTGCCGTCATCGCCCAGCGCCAGCCCGATAAAAAAGGCCGCCAGCAGAAAGATCTCCAGCCATACCACTGGGGTTTCCATGCGATGTACAAAGCGCGCCTCGGTGCTGTGCGGGTTGCTACGATGGCGTAACGCCATAACGATCAGCGCCACCGCCGCGCCGGAAGAGATGCCGGAGAACAGAAACAGCGCCGGCAGGATCGGGTTATTGAGGAACGGGTAGGATTTCAGCGCCGACAGCAGAAAGCCGGTGTACGCCCCGAGCAGAACCGCCAATACCAGCATTAACGTCTCCAGCGCGCGATGGAGCGGCGTCAGCAGGGTTAACACGCTTTGTACCAGACCCAGCCGCGGCAGCCAACGCTGTTGCAGGGCAATCACCTCTTTTTCAAAGATCTTCGCCAGCCACAACACCAGCACTACCATGTACAGCTGGAACAGCATCACCCCCATCGACATCACCGAGGTGAAGCTGTAGTGAAACATCAGCTTCCAGAAGGTCCACGGGCGCGTCAGGTGGAAGACCAGAATCAGCAGACCGAAGATAATCGCCCCCGGCCCTAACACCAGCGTAGTGCGCAGCAGCGTGCTGTCCGAACCGCCCGCCTCAGGATGGAAGCGACGCAGTAGAATCGCCAACGTAACCAGTCCGGCGGAGATGCCTATCAGAAACAGATAGATGGCGATGGGCCAGTCCCACACCAGTGATGCAAAATGAAATGCAGAAGCGGGGGTCATTGGCTCACCTCCCCATAGTTAAAGGGAACGCGATACACCTTCGGTTTCGTCCCCAGCGCCAGCTTGTAGCGATAAGTCGGTTTCTCGCGCAGCAGACGGGAGATCTCACTATCAGGATCGTCCAGATTGCCGAAGGTCAGGGCTTTGGTTGGACAGGATTCGACGCAGGCAGGCAACCGGCCCTCTTTTAGCCGGGTTTTCCGGCAGAAATCGCACTTATCCGCCGTCTTACTGACCGGATGGATAAAGCGCACGCGGTAAGGACACGCGGCGATACAATACTGGCAGCCGACGCAAAGGTCCGGGTTCACATCGACAATACCGCTGGCGGCATCGCGGAATGATGCGCCGGTCGGGCAGACGTCAACGCAGGGCGCATGGTCGCAGTGCTGGCATGAGTGACGAAAGAAACGGTACTTCACCTCCGGAAACGTCCCCAGCGGCTCACTGCGGATAATGGTCAGGCGCGATACGCCCTCCGGTACCTGATTCACTTCCCGACAAGTATCCATGCAGGCCGTGCAGCCGATGCATAATGACTCATCGTGTACCATGCCATAACGCACGCCGTTAATATTCAACGTGTTCGCTACAACGCGTCCTGCCATCCCACTGACCGCCGCCAGCGCGCCGACGCGGGTAATAAATTGACGTCGGGTGCAACTCATGGCTGCTCCTTAAGCAACGGAACGGACGCCGGATTAAAGTGCGGGTTAGTACGCTGATCGCTGTGGCAATCCACGCATATTTTGATCCGCCCTTTCTCGCTTAGCGTCTGCATCGTGTCTTGCTGCGGATGCAGGGAATGGCAACTGGCGCAGGTAACTTTAGTAACATGAACATCGTGCGGCCAGAACGCTTTTTGTAGTTGTTCAGGCAGATGGCAGGACATACAGACGCTGTTCTGCTGCTCCAACGTATACATCGGGTCGTTAAAACGCATCACATCTTTCACCCCTTCACGGTGGTGAAGCGACGGTTGACCGTGGCAGTTGGTACAGGTTACCGGCAATTTGTTGTTCGGGTTGATAGCGCCCGTATGTTTACCATGCATACCTTCGGTGTCCGGCTTGTGACAGTCCAGACAGGCAGCATCCGGATTACGCTGCTGGGTAACCGTCCAGCGTTGTTCAGGTTGCTGGGCGGCGGGGGCGGCAGTTATCCCATTCAGGCTCCAGAACAGGCCTGACGCCAGCACCCCGGCAGTTAATAACGAACGTAATACGCTCATATTCACTCCATTGCGTTATCCGCCCCTCGCGAGGCGGAAAGGGGTTATTGGCTTAACAGACCGTTTTTACGCGCCTGATCTTCCCACTGCGGTACGACCGTTTTCAGGAAGTCCTGCTTCTCGGCGTTGATTTGTTGCATATTCAAACCAATCGCTTTCTGCGCCTTCTCTTTCGTCGAAATATCCGGCAGCGGGATTTCATGGGTAATGCCTTTGGTCGCCAGCAGTCGCGCCAGTTTAGTGCGGGCATCCGCGGCTTTATCCATCGCGCTGCCTAACATCCGTAGACCTTCTTCCGGGGCATGCATATGAATACCGTGTGACGCAATCGCCAGATCCCAACGCCACTGCGCGTGGCGAATATCGTTCAGAATCGGTTTCATTTCCGCGTCTGTCGCCCCCGCATCCCATGCGGCTTTCGCTTCGAAGTGCGCATGTACCAGCTGATCTTCAACCTTGATTTTCAGGTCATGAATCGCCTGTTTACGCTCGGCGACCACTTTTTGCAGGGACGCTTTGTCCTGGGTGTGGCAGTTGGCGCAGGTTTGGGCGAAATTATCGAACGGGTTGCCGATTTTATGGTCGGTGTAGAGCTTGCCTTCGGCGTTCTGTACTTTCGGCATGTGGCAGTCGATACAGGTCACGTTATTCTTACCGTGAATGCCCGCGCTCCAGGTTTCATATTCCGGGTGCTGCGCTTTGAGCATTGGCGTTTTCGACAGCGAATTCGTCCAGTCGGAGAAAGCGATGGCGTCGTAATATTTCTCCATATTTTCGACCTTCATGCCTTCGTCCCACGGGAATTTAACGGCTTTATTTTTACCCTCAAAGTAGTACTCAACGTGGCACTGTCCGCAGACCATCGATTGCTGATCAAACCGCCCCGCTTTATCAAACGGTTTGCCGATAGCCTCCATTGCCCGTTCGGCATAGGGGCGCGACAGAGTTAACGCAGGCTTTCCTTGGGCGAAATCGTCCGAAGCGGTGTTATGGCAGTCGGCGCAGCCCAAATCGTTGACAATTTCCGGGCCGCCGCGCGCCCATTTGCCATGAAAGTAGCCATCTTCGCCCTCTTGCTGAATAAGGCGCGCGACGTCAGGGCTTTTACAACTCCAGCAGGCCATTGGCAGCGGGCCCTCTTCCGCCGTTTTTGGCGCGCCGGTACGCAGCGTTTCGCGCACGTCAGTCACCGCATACGCGTGACCGCGTGGTTTGTTGTAATCACGGGAGAAGGGATATCCCGCCCACAGGATCACCAAACGTGGGTCTTCCGCCAGCGCATCTTCACGGGCAGACTGTTCTGATGTCGCTTTCCATGACTGATATTGGTCGGGGTGTTGAGGCGAGAACGTTTCATTTTTCGCTTCAACAGTAACAGTTTTTGCAGATACGGACGTTTGCTCAGCGTAAACAGAGGTCATAAAGAAAAAAGGAAATATAAGGCTGAAGAAACGGCGTGCGCGTAATGTTTTCCTTGCCATAGAGGTCTCATCCAGATTGCGCCATTATCTTTAATGGCGATTTTTTATCGTTTTCCATAACAGCAACCGCACAAATACTGTTATTACATTGCTCTCCTCTATGTGTAACAAATAACCACACTTAAAATGTTGTCTTTAATCAATTGTAAGTGTATGTAAAATACCACTTTAGAGTTAGTAATCTGTATACCTCCTCTTCTCTTTTATGATTTCCGGACACGGATCACTTTTTTAAAAAATTCATATAACGTCATGTTATCCCAATAATTTATTTAATTTTGCGGGACACAATCAAAAAACAGATTGCTGCTTATTTGCACAGTTCCCTTTTTGCGTGATCTGTCGCCCAAATACTAAACAAAACTTATT
>JGI2924J29684_1076758_pt1 | contig 11172 bp, 10 predicted proteins | sample BenlonsequencITS_FD_29684 | JGI IMG/M metagenome (IMG submission 29684)
AATAAATAAAGGCAGCTCTATTTCAGTTGGCGATAAGGTTCCCATAGAAGCAACAATTACACCTGACGCAGCAGTAAGTAAGATAGAGTTTTTCGTGGATAATCATTTAAAGCAGGCTACCACAGCCAACAGCTATATATGGGACACCAGTTATACTAGCCCGGGAAATCATTTTATAAAAGTGAAAGCAACAGACCAAAATGGTCAAATTATAGTATCAACACAAACGATCGCTGTTAATAAATAGGTTATGAATCATAGCATTTAATTTGGCTGAATATCTTCTTTTCCTTGGGTGCGTAATGTAATATGCATACCATAAGTACAACAAAGAGTATAGTCGAGAGAATCGCTGGGTAGATCCACCAGTAGTCTTTTGAAAAACGGGAGGCAATATCAGAAAATGGATATTGCAGAGGTGAAACCGTGCTTAACCAAAGTAATTGAAGAAACCAAGGAATTAATAAAAACTTGGGGAATCGACGAAAACGTTTTTGATAAAGCCCGAATCGACTTCGAACGGTTACAAACTAAAGGAACCAAAGACAACAACAATAACGACAAAGTAAGGCCGCCAAAGAAAGTCGGGAAAAAGAAAAGCAATTCTATAAAATGGGTTTGTTCTGAATGTGGAACAATAATCCAGTCAACTGAAGAAGTAAACGTTATATGCGGTGATTGCGGGGCAACATTTGAGAAGGAAGAATAAACCGGGCCAAGAAAAGCGGCCCGGTTTTTATTACGAGTTTGTTTAAAATGCTAATTTGAGTTTAGTAGAACTCTTTATTCTTAAAGTATTTATAGTAAGTAAATGTAACTATTGAGAACCATGTTAAATATAGTAAATATGGTATAAATAACCTACCGACATTCCATTGAAAAATTCCAAGGTTCTGTAATATATTCGAGAAAATGGTGCTATATCCGGCTGCGACAATTGTATATATAATAATCCAAGGTTTTCTTTGGGGTAGGAAAAATAAATATAAAATAAAATAAAAAGTCCAAGCTAATAAAGGGAAAAATGGTATACCCATAAAAGCAAAGGGATAATAGTTCTTATATCCACCTACCCCTAGTAAATGAGTTGCGAAAATTATTATCCAAAAGTCGGTAATTGCACCATAAATAATTCCTAAAAATGATAGTCTGCGGATTTCGGGCCTGGGTACTACTGCAAGTACCATGATGCCTAAAGCCAATGTATAAATTATGTAAATGTGGTAAAATTTTAACTCCATTATCTCACCTCAATTTTTTTTATTCTTTTTCTTTTTTAAAAAATTATGCTGTGATATTTGCAAGTACAAAGAAAATTCGATAAACAAATAACCGGCTTGACTTCACGCAACCGACGAAGGTTTTCTTTTACCCGGAGAAACGGCGGTTATTGGAACCGGTTTGGCTTTTGAAATACCAGAGGGTTACGAAATTCAAGTTCGCCCGCGTTCCGGCTTGGCCGCCAAACATGGAATTACTGTTTTAAATGCACCGGGAACGGTTGACGCCGGTTATAGGGGCGAAGTTAAGGTTATTTTTCACAACGCTGGTTTTGGTGTTTTTGAAATTAAAAAAGGCGACCGAATAGCCCAAGACTTTTTAAACATGGTTGACCAAGCGGGATTTATTGAAGTTGAAGAATTGGCCGAATCTGAACGCGGTAAAGGCAGTTTTGGCTCAACCGGTTTTTAAAGCGGAAGGAAAGCGAGCGAAAAACAAGTTAATGTGAAAATCATAATCATTAATTGTAGTTTCTGAACGACCTTCAGCTTGTTTCATAAACAAGAAATCATTTAATATAACTTCCCACTTTTGCTTTTTCTTTGACATAATTTTCCCCTTTCTTTGTCTTCGGAAAAGGAGAAAACCAGTCAAGCTAAACGACTTTTAAATAGCACGACAGGTATTAACCTTTAAAAAAATTAATGGGAACCATTTCCAACGGTTCCCATAATCTTTGCCAACCGGCACTTTTAAAGGTTTTGGCGGGAGTGTGTGAGAATCGAACTCACCAGGGACGGGATCGCCGCCCCACGGACTGGTTTTGAAGACCAGGGGCACCACCAGGCACCATCCACCCCCATATTCATTTTTGCGACAATAATAATTATAACAAAGAAAAATTAATTAAACAAGCTTATCAATATACACTTCTCATTGATTTTAAGGGTAAAATATAATAATCTATTATAGTGGCTTAATGTGGTGTGATGCCAGCTTAAATACCGCAAAGAAGGAAAATTATACAACTTTGTCGAAGTGTTAAGCTTAGGTTTTCTATAGCCTTCTTTCACAATAAGTAGGTGAACATAAAATAATGATTTTTGATTTTTTCAGCGAAATAAAATATGAAATAAGCGTTGTGGAAGATGAGCTAAAAAAAGCCGTTCGTTCTTCCGATCCGCTATTGACGGAAACAGCTACACATTTAATCAGCGCGGGCGGTAAGCGCCTGCGGCCTGCTTTTTGCTTGCTGGGTGGTAAATTTTACAACTTCGATTTGGACAAGCTGGTCCCACTGGCTGTAGCCCTGGAGTTGATTCACATGGCTACACTGGTGCACGATGATGTGGTGGATTCGTCTTTAACCCGGAGGGGTATGCCCACTGTTAAAGCCCAATGGGGTAATCGTATATCCACCCACATTGGTGATTATCTGCTGGGCAAATCATTAATATTAATTTCACTTTATGATGAACCGTTAATTCCACGTGTACTTGCCAATACCAGCGTTAAAATGAGTGAAGGGGAAATACTTCAGATTACCACAACCCATGATACCAACCAGAATATCAAAGACTATTTTTATCGCATCAACCGGAAAACCGCCCTTTTAATTTCGGCCTCCTGCCAACTTGGGGCGGTAGCCTGCGGTGCCCCGCGGTATTTGCACCAATCACTGCGGCGTTTCGGCCACCACATTGGTATGGCTTTTCAAATCACCGATGATATTTTAGACATGACAGCTGAGCAAATCAAGCTGGGCAAGCCTGTAGGCGGTGATTTAAAGCAAGGTATTATTACCCTGCCAACCATTTATGCGCTCCGGAAAAGCAGCGCCCGGGACAGGCTGCGTGAAATTATTAATAAAACTGATAAAAGTGAACAGGAAATCAGCGAAGCCATCGACTTGATCACCCAGTGCGGTGGCATAACATATTCAGCCGCCATTGCGGGTCAATATATAGCTAAAGCTAAAAAAGAACTAGCCAGGTTACCTGAGGTACCCGTTAAAAAGACCATGCAAACCATTGCCGATTTTATTGGCATTAGAAAGTTTTAACATTATTTGCCTCGGCAAAACATGACCGCATAAGGCATACTAAGTCTATTAATTCAGGTTATTAAAGACAAATGGGCAGTTAGAATTTAACAATGCAACCGGAGTGATTTATTTGGAGCTTTACCCCATATTTCTCAATCTTAAAGATAAAAAGTGTTTGGTGGTGGGCGGCGGTAAAGTGGCCGAGCGCAAGGTAAATGCCCTGGCCCGCTGCGGTGCTCAAATACTTGTAATTAGTCCCCGGTTAACCGCCGGTCTGCAGGATATGGTGAATCGTGGGCTGATTATGCACCGTCGAGGTTACTATCAAGCAAGCGATTTAGTCAACACTTTCCTGGTGATTAGTGCCACTGACGACGATGCCACAAACCACGCCGTGGCCGGGGATTGCATGAAAAATAATATAATGGTTAATGTAGTAGATGACCCGCCCCGCTGTAATTTTTTTGTACCCTCTGTGGTACACCGGGGCTCGCTTAAACTGGCCATTTCCACAGGAGGCAGCAGTCCCAAGCTGGCCAAGATAATACGCCAGAGGCTGGAGCACGAGTTCGGGCCGGCCTTTTCAGAATTTAATAAATTTCTGGGCATGGTACGCAAGCAGGTGCAGGAGCAAGTGCGGGATCCGGCCCGGCGGGAACAGATATTGAAGGATTTAGTGGACGAAACTACCTTTCTTATGGTCAAGCAGGGGGATTTAGAGAAAGCAAAGGAGCGGGTAAATAATGTCTGTCATATCGATCGGTGTCAACCATAAGACTGCTCCGGTGGAAATCAGGGAGAAACTTTCCTTTTCTGACAACTCGTTGCCGGAGGCCCTGGCCAAGCTGCTTGACCAGCCTGTGGTTCTGGGCTGCGTAATTATTTCCACCTGCAACCGGACTGAAATATACGCCCATGTCACCGATGCCGAAAGCGGCATCGAGACTATTAGGAGTTTTTTACAGCATAAGTCGGGCGTTGAAGCCGCCATGATTAAAAAATACACCTATGCTTTTACCCAGCATAATACTGCCCGTCACCTTTTTCGGGTAGCGGCTGGACTTGATTCCATGCTGTTGGGTGAAACCCAGATTCTAGGTCAGGTTAGAACTGCCTACCAACTGGCCCAAAAACACAACGCCACCGATAAGGTCATCAATACTTTATTTAAGCATGCCATCACGGTAGGCAAGAGGGCCCGTTCCGAAACGGGCATCGACCAGCATGCCGTTTCCATCAGCTATGCCGCGGTAGAACTGGCCAAGCAGATTTTTCACGACCTCACCGGCCGGTCAGTGCTGGTTATTGGGGCCGGTAAAATGAGTGAATTAACAGCCAAACACTTGGTGGCCAACGGCGTGTCGGGGGTCATCGTTTCCAACCGCTCTTATGACCGGGCCGAGTGCCTGGCCCGCCAGTTCGGCGGCCGGGCCGTTAAGTTCAATGAATTGCATCATTACCTGGAAGCGGCTGATATAGTAATCAGCTGCACCGCCGCAACCCATTACGTGGTTCGGGCCTCCGAAGTGCGTGGGGTGCTGGCCGAAAAAACAGGCAAAAAAATTATGATGATTGATATTGCGGTGCCCCGGGATATTGACCCGGCCGTAGGTAAACTGCCCGGTATTAAACTTTACGATATTGATGATTTACAGAACGTGGTAGACAGTAACCTCATGGAACGCAAACGGGCCGCTATCATGGCGGAAACAATTATTGAAGAAGTAGTCGAGGAGTTTGCCCGCTGGCAAGGGGTGCAGTATGTGATACCAACCATTACTACGCTGAAAAAACATGGCGAAGAAATAAAGCAGCGGGAACTGGCCAGGGCCCTGGGCAGGCTGGGTCAGATCTCCGAACATGATCGCAAGGTAATCGGATCAATGGCCAATACCATCGTTAATCAATTATTACACACACCCGTGACCAGGTTAAAAGAATACGCACTTACAGAGCAAGGCCCGGTTTTTCAAGAGGCTCTGGAAAAGTTATTCCGCCTTGAAGATTTGGGTGCGCCGGACAAGCGTACCGCCGCAGTTCAGGCGGCCAGAGCGGATGAACATGATCAGCAGTCGGAACTGGCAGTTCGGGCCTCTGGCCAGCATTAAATATAAAATAGACAGTACATGTATCGGGTGCGGGCGCAAACAGGGTCACACCCGAAATTTTTAAGACAAATATGGGTATCCTGTGCCATAAGGCAAATTGTTCGTATCGGAGGCCAAGATGGTAAACCAAGTAAATATCGGGTCCAGGGATAGTGACCTGGCTATGTGGCAGGCCCATTGGGTGGCGGACGCGCTGCGGCAGGCCCATCCGGATCGTAGTTTTCATATACGTGGCATGAAAACCAAGGGCGACAACATTTTGGATGTGGCATTGGCTAAAATTGGCGACAAAGGACTTTTCACCAAAGAGCTTGAATTAGCCTTACTAAACGGGGAAATCAACATGGCTGTGCACAGCATGAAAGACCTGCCTACAACACTGCCTGACGGGCTGTCCATTGGGGCGGTTTGTCAGAGGGAATACCCCGGCGATGTTTTAATATCAAGGGACGACATCCAATTGGCGGATTTAAAAAAAGGTGCCCGCATCGGCACCAGCAGTTTAAGGCGCCGCGCCCAGTTGCTGCACTACCGTCCTGATCTGCAAATGGTGGATATACGCGGCAACTTAAACACCCGGCTGCGCAAATTCAAGGAACTGGAACTGGATGGCATTGTACTGGCCTATGCCGGTATTAAGCGCATGGGTTACGAAGAGATGATCACCCAGTTAATTCCCTTTGACATCTGCCTGCCAGCTGTGGGGCAGGGTTCAGTCGGTGTGGAAATTAACAGCAGCGACCTCGCTACACGGGATATTTTAGCTTCCCTTGATCACGAAACGTCCCGGTCGGCTATTGAAGCTGAAAGGGCTTTTATGAAAAGGCTGGAAGGCGGCTGCCAGGTGCCCATCGGTGCTTACGGCCAGGTACAGGGTGATGTGCTAAACCTGGAGGGAGCGGTGATTAATTTGCACGGCCAAATAGCCCTGCGCCACAACGTGACGGGGCCGGTGTTAGATGCCCGGCAGTTGGGCATCCAGTTGGCGGAAGTACTGATTGACCGCGGTGCGGAAAAAATATTACAGCAAGCAAGACAGGAGTTTGGTTTCCATGACAAATAATAAGGGAACGGTGTATCTTATCGGTGCCGGGCCTGGCGACCCGGGACTGCTTACTGTTAAGGGATTGGAATGCATCAGGCAGGCCGACGTGATTGTTTATGACCGTCTGGCCGGGCCTCGACTACTGGATCAGCGCCGGGCGGACGCGGAATGTATCTTTGTGGGCAAACAACCTGACCGGCATACCCTGACCCAGGAGGAAATAAATCAGCTGCTGGTGGAAAAGGCATTACAGGGATTGACCGTGGCCAGGTTAAAGGGAGGAGACCCCTTTGTCTTTGGACGTGGCGGCGAGGAGGCCGAAGAGTTAGTACGTCATGATATCCCCTTTGAAATAATACCCGGCATCACTTCGGCCATTGCTGTACCGGCCTACGCCGGCATACCCGTGACCCACCGGGACTTTACTTCTACCTTGGCCATTATCACAGGCAATGAAGACCCTACTAAAGAAACATCCAGCATCCAGTGGTCCAAGATTGCCACAGGAGTAGGCACTTTAATATTCTTAATGGGCATGGGCAATTTACCGGGTATTGCACAAAAACTTATGGAGCACGGCAGAGACCCTCAAACCCCCGTGGCGCTTATCCGCTGGGGCACTCGCCCGGAACAAACAACGCTGGTGGGCAGCCTCGATAATATTGCCCGTCTGGCGAAAGAGCAGGGCTTTAAAAACCCGGCCATCATCATCGTAGGTGAAGTAGTGCAGCTGCGGGATAAATTGAAATGGTTTGAGAATAAACCCCTCTTCGGCAAAAGAGTACTGGTTACCCGCTCCCGGGAACAGGCCAGTAACCTGTCCCGGGCCATTGAAATGCTGGGCGGCGAGCCAGTGGAGTTTCCCACTATAGCCATCGCCGCGCCTGAGGATAATACACCCCTGGAAAACGCACTGGCTCGCCTGGATGAATACAGCTGGGTAATTTTTACCAGTGTAAATGGGGTAAACTATTTCTTTGATACACTGCGCCGGCTAAACGGTGATATCCGAGATTTGAAAGGTTTGAAATTATGTGCCATCGGTCCTCAAACCGGTAAAGCATTGCAAAGATTTGCCCTGCGGGTGACCTACATACCCACGGAATACCGGGCTGAGGCTATCATTGAAGGACTACGGAACAAGATATCGACCGGCGACCGGGTACTGCTGCCCAGGGCCGATATTGCCAGGAAAATACTGCCTGAAGCATTGTCCCGCCTGGGTGCCAGGGTGGATGAAGTCACCGCCTACCGCACTGTGCTGGGAGCCGGCAGCGCGGGGACTGTTCGGGATATGTTGGGCAATGGGGCCATAGATATAATCACCTTCACCAGTTCATCAACAGTGCGCAATTTTGTCACTCTGCTGGAAGCAGCGGACCCTGCCCGGCTGGTTGGCAATGCCCTGGTGGCCTGCATCGGACCCATCACCGCCGGCACGGCCCGGGAACTGGGCCTTCCGGTACATATTGAGGCAAAGGAATATACCATCAATGGGCTATTGCAAGCTATATTAAATTATTTCGTTTCCACAAGCTAAAACCAATACCGTGTAATAAACATTGCCTAGCACTCAACTGTCACCTACCAGGCTTTTCAGACCGGCATTTGAGTTTATAATATCTAAAAGGGCAAACCCGAAGGTACATTAAGCCGACCCTTACAGAGGAGAAAATTATGATCAGCGTAAGCAGATTGCTTTGCGGAGCAAAATATTACGGAGATTCACTGCGCTACAAACAAGATGCAGGCTGCCAGCGGGATGGCACAACGGCCGGGCATGGACCAGTGGTGGTCTGGAATACAACCCGTACCTGCAATTTAAGATGCCTGCACTGTTATTCCAACTCCGACGACCGCGTTTATGAGAATGAGCTCAGCACCATAGAAGCTAAAAAATTCATTGATGATCTGGCATCCTTTAATGTGCCTGTAATTCTTTTTTCCGGGGGTGAGCCTCTACTACGCCGGGACTTTTTTGAACTGGCTGATTACGCCCGCAGCAAAAACATCCGCTGTACCCTTTCCACCAACGGTACATTAATCACCCCTGAGGTGGCCGGCCAAATTAAAGAGGTGGGGATCAGCTACGTTGGGATCAGCCTGGACGGCATTGGTGACAGCAACGACCGCTTCCGGGGACGAAAAGGAGCATTTGATGCTGCATTAAGCGGTATCCGTGCCTGCCGGTCCATCGGACAGAGAGTGGGATTACGCTTTACCATTAACCGCCATAACCTTGACCAGCTGCCGGCTATATTTAATTTAATTGAGGACGAGGATATACCCCGGGTATGTTTTTATCACCTGGTGTACAGCGGCCGGGGCAGCAAAATGCTCCATGAAGATGTGAGCCACAACCAAACCAGGCAGGCCATGGATTTGATCATGGAACGTACAATAGACTACCACCGCCGTGGTTTGGATAAGGAAATACTTACGGTGGACAACCACGCCGACGGCGTCTATATTTACTTAACTTTACAAAATACAGACCCGGACCGGGCTGAGCGAGCCAGACAGCTTCTGACAGCCAATGGCGGCAACCGCTCGGGCATTGCAATCGGAGCAGTGGACTGGTTTGGCAATATCTATCCCGATCAATTCACACGCCAGCACCTGCTGGGTAATGTCCGGGAAAAATCCTTCAGGGAAATCTGGCAAAATCCAGGCCACCCTATCATGCATGGTCTCAAGGAACGTAAGCCACTGCTCAAAGGACGCTGCGCCAACTGCCGCTGGCTTAATATGTGCAATGGTAATTTCAGAACCCGGGCCGAGGCGGTATACGGCGATTTTTGGGCTCCCGACCCCGCCTGCTACCTCACGGATGAGGAAACCGGCACTGCCGGCCGGGCATATGACAGGAGGTAATACTATGTATTATCCAGTCGCGAGACCGCGCCGCCTGCGCTCCAGCGCCAATATGCGGCGTCTGGTCAGGGAAAACCACCTGCGGGTGGATGATTTGATTTATCCTATTTTTGTTACCGGCGGACGGGATGTGCAAAAGCCGGTGAAGTCCATGCCCGGTGTATATAATTTATCCATCGACCGGCTGCTGGCCGAGGTGTCTTTAGTGCAGGATTTGGGCATTCCGGGGATACTTCTGTTCGGCATTCCGGACAACAAGGATGCTGTGGGCAGCGGTGCTTACGCTGCTAACGGTATTATCCAACAGGCAGTGCGGGCGATTAAAGATAAGTTCCCCGAGCTATTGGTCATTACAGACGTTTGTCTGTGCGAATACACCGACCACGGCCACTGTGGCATTGTACATGAGGGTAAAGTTTTAAACGACCCCACCTTGGAGCTGCTGGCCCGTACCGCTGTTTCCCATGCCCAAAGCGGCGCGGACATTGTGGCGCCATCCGATATGATGGACGGGAGGGTGAAGGCCATCAGGGAGGCGCTGGATGAGCGGGGATTTGCGAATATTCCCATCATGTCTTACAGTGTTAAATACGCTTCAGCCTTTTACGGTCCGTTTCGGGAAGCAGCCGGCTCAGCCCCGCAGTTCGGCGACCGCAAAACATACCAGATGGACCCGCCCAACATCAGGGAGGCTCTGCGTGAGGCAGAGCAAGATATCGCCGAGGGCGCCGATATGATTATCGTTAAGCCCGCCATGGCTTATATGGATGTTATCGCTGCAGTGCGGAGGAATTTTGATGGCCCGCTGGCGGCCTACAACGTCAGCGGCGAATACTCAATGATTAAAGCCGCCGCAAGCCTGGGCTGGATTGATGAGCGTCAAACCACCCTGGAGCTGCTGACCGGTCTAAAAAGGGCTGGTGCAAATATTATCATTACTTACCATGCCCCGGACGTGGCACACTGGTTAAACGAGGATATATAGAAAGGAACGGAGCAGCATGCTGGTATCATGGAACACCACCAACGCCTGTAACCTGTACTGCAAGCACTGCTACCGGGATTCAGGAGCCCGGGCGGAGGAAGAGCTTGACACCTCAGGAGGTAAAAAGCTGATTAACGAAATAGCCAGGGCCGGCTTTAAAATAATGATTTTTAGCGGCGGAGAGCCGCTCATGCGGGACGATATCTATGAACTGATCCGATACGCCGCAGGCACCGGGCTGCGCCCCGTGCTGGGGTCTAATGGCACATTGATCACACCAGAAGCTGCCGCCAGGCTAAAAGATGCGGGCGCCATGGCGGTGGGCATCAGCCTGGACAGCACAGATCCGGCCAGGCATGATGAATTCAGGGCCTCGGCAGGTGCCTGGCAGGGAGCAGTGGATGGCATGCGGTCCTGCCGGGAGGCTGGGCTGCCCTTTCAGGTGCACACCACAGTGCTGGAGTGGAATAGCGGCGAAATCGAAGATCTAACCGATCTGTCCGTCAGCCTGGGTGCCCGTGGACATCATATTTTCTTTATGGTGCCTACCGGCCGGGCGGTAAATATTGAAACCGAAACACTACGTGCCGAACAGTACGAACAACTGCTGCAGCGGATCATGATCAAGCAAAGTCAGGTAGATATAGAGCTCAAACCTACTTGCGCCCCCCAGTTCATGCGCATCGCCCGCCAAATGGGTGTTGATATGCGTTTCAGCCGCGGGTGCCTGGCCGGTACGGCCTACTGTATCATCAGCCCCCGGGGTGATGTACAGCCCTGTGCTTATCTTAATATACCCCTGGGCAATGTGCGCCAGGTACCCTTCGATGACATTTGGCGCAACAATGAAGTGTTACAAAAACTGCGCACCATGGAATACAGCGGTGGCTGCGGC
>JGI2924J29684_1076756_pt1 | contig 11171 bp, 8 predicted proteins | sample BenlonsequencITS_FD_29684 | JGI IMG/M metagenome (IMG submission 29684)
CCGAACTGACCGCTTTGGGCATTTCCGTTCTCTGCGGCGGTCATCCGGAGGGGCTCGTGACGCCGGACACCGCCCTGGTGGTGAAAAATCCGGGCATTCCCTACTCGTCCCCGCCCGTGCGCGAAGCGCTTGAGCTGGGCATTGAAATCGTCACGGAAGTGGAAGTCGCCTGGTGGCTGACCGACGCGCCGATCATCGGCATTACGGGATCGAACGGCAAAACGACGACAACGACGCTGATCGGGAAGCTCCTCGAAGCGGCGGGGCGAAAGACGATCGTCGCGGGCAACATCGGCCGGCCGCTCACCGACGCGGCGCGGGAAGCGGGGGCCGACAGCTGGCTCGTCGCCGAACTGAGCAGCTTCCAGCTGAAAGGAACGTCCGCCTTCCGGCCGCGCATCAGCGTGCTGACCAACGTGGCGGAGACGCATCTTGACTACCATGGCGGCATGGACGATTATACGGCCTCGAAGGCGAAGCTGTTCGCCAACCAGACGGAGGAGGACATTGCGGTCGTCAATTGGGACGACCCGGAATGCCGGCGTCTGGCCGAAGGCATCCGGGCGCGGATCGTGCCGTTTGCCATCCGGCAGCGGCTCGAGGAAGGCGTCTTCGTCGATCCGCCTTATCCCCCGTCGCCGGAAGACGACGGTGCATCCCGGACGATCGTCCGGCGGACCGGCGGCGTCAGCACCGCCATCATCGCCGTGGACGAGCTGGGCATTCCGGGGCGCCACAACGCCGCCAATGCGGCCGCGGCGGCGGCGGCGGCGCTGGCCGCCGGCGTGCCCGCTGAAGCGCTCGCGGCACCGCTGCGCGCCTTCCGCGGCGTCGAGCACCGGCTCGAATTCGTGCGGGAGAAGGCGGGCATCCGCTTCTACAACAGCTCGAAGGATACGAATCCGACCGCCACGACGATGGCGATCCGCTCGGTGAAGGGGCCGGTTGTGCTGCTGGCCGGCGGACTGGACCGCGGATCGGACTACGCGGAACTGGTGCCGGTGCTGCGCGAGAAAGTGAAGGCGCTCGTCGCCATCGGCGAGACGCGGCGGAAGCTCGCGGAGGCGGCGGAAGCGGCTGGCATCCGGCATATCCGCGTCGTCGAGCCCGAAGCTAGCCCGGAAGCGACGCTCGAGCGGGCGGTGCGGGAGGCGGACGCGCTCGCCGAACCGGGGGACACCGTCCTGCTGTCGCCCGCCTGCGCCAGCTGGGACATGTTCAAGTCGTATGAAGAGCGGGGGCGTATTTTTAAGAAAGCGGCGCATATCTTGTAACGAAGGGGGCTGTCCCCCAATCTGATTGCAAGAGGTGTCGCATCATGCCGAAAGCCCGAACCGCCCCGGACATGTGGATGATCGGAGCCGTCCTGCTCATAATGGCCGCCGGCCTGGTCATGGTGTACAGTTCCAGCGCCGTGCTCGCGCTGCGCGAATACGGAGATGCTTTTTATTATTTGAAGCGGCAGCTGCTCTTCGCCGCGCTCGGAATCGGCATGATGATCTTCATGGCGGGTACCGACTACCGGGTATGGAAGAAATACGCCCTGGCGGTCCTCGTCGTCTGTTTCGCGCTGCTCGTCATCGTGCTCATTCCCGGCGTCGGCGTCGTGCGCGGCGGCGCGCGGAGCTGGCTCGGCATCGGCTCGTTCGGCATTCAGCCGTCCGAATTCATGAAGCTGGCCATGATCATCTTCATGGCGAAGTATCTCTCGGACCGGCAGAAGGAGATCGCCGTCTTTACGCGCGGACTGTTGCCGCCGCTTGCGATCATGGGCTGCGCGTTCGGCCTGATCATGCTGCAGCCGGATCTCGGCAGCGGCGCGGTCATGGTCGGCGCGACGATGTTGATCATCTATGCGGCAGGCGCCCGGCTGCTTCATCTCGGCGCATTGGCCGGGATCGGCGCGGCCGGCCTCGTCGGCCTCATCATCGCCGAACCGTACCGGATGAAGCGGATCACCGGTTTTCTCGACCCGTGGCAGGATCCGCTCGGCTCCGGCTATCAGATCATCCAGTCGCTGTACGCAATCGGCCCCGGCGGCCTGATCGGGCTCGGGCTCGGCGAGAGCCGCCAGAAATACAGCTACCTGCCGGAGCCGCAGACCGACTTCATTTTCTCCATCTGGGCGGAAGAACTGGGCTTCATCGGCGGGACGGCCCTCATCCTGCTGTTTCTCGTCCTGATCTGGCGCGGCCTGCGCACCGCGATCACCGCGCCGGATACGTTCGGCAGCCTGCTTGCCGTCGGCATCACCGGCATTATCGCCGTGCAGGTGTTCATCAACATCGGCGTCGTCATCGGCCTGCTGCCGGTCACGGGCATTACGCTGCCCCTCGTCAGCTACGGCGGCTCGTCGCTGACGCTGCTGCTGACGGCGCTCGGCATCCTGTTGAACATATCCCGATATTCGAGGTGAACGCGCAATGCGAGTTGTACTGACCGGCGGCGGCACGGGAGGCCATATTTACCCGGCCGCATCGATCGGCCGCCAGCTGAAGCGGGAAGATCCGGATACGGAACTGCTCTACATCGGTTCTTCCACCGGGCTGGAAAGCCGGATCGTGCCGAAGCTCGGCATTCCGTTCGAGACGATCGAGATCAGCGGGTTCAAAAGGAAACTGTCGCTCGACAACGTGCGCACGGTCATCCGCTTTCTGCGCGCCGTCCGCCGGTCGAGGGCGCTGCTCCGCGGCTTTCGTCCCGATGTCGTCGTCGGCACCGGCGGCTACGTGTGCGGACCGGTCGTCTACGCGGCCGCCCGGCTCGGCATTCCGACGCTCATCCACGAGCAGAACGTCGACCCGGGTATGGCGAACGCATTCCTGAGCCGCTATGCGGATACGATTGCGGTCAGCTTCCCGGAATCGAAAGCGCGGTTCCGCCGGGGGCGGCGGATCGTCCATACCGGCAACCCTTGCGCGACGAACGTGCTGCACGCGGACAAGGCGAAGGGGTACGCCTCGCTCGGCATCCCCGAAGGAAGCCGCATCGTCCTGGTCGTCGGCGGCAGCCGCGGGGCCAGGGCGCTCAATGAAGTCATTCCCGACATCGCCGGCGCCGTCGGCCGGCTGGACGGCGTCTGGCTGGTCGCCGTCACCGGGGACGTCCATTACGAACAGACGAAGGAGCGGCTGAACCGGCTGCCGGCGGAACTGTCCCGCCGGCTCCGCGTCGTGCCGTATCTCGACAATATGCCGGAAGTGCTCGCGGCGTCATCGCTCATCATCAGCCGCGCCGGCGCTTCCATGATCGCCGAAATCACCGCGCTCGGCGTGCCGTCGATTCTGGTGCCGTCGCCCAACGTGACGCACAACCACCAGGAAGCGAACGCGCGGAGCCTGGCGGATGCCGGGGCGGCGGTCATGATTCTCGAACGCGAACTTGCCGGTCAGAAACTGGCCGGAACGATCGCCCGCATCATGGGGGACGAGGCGGTCCGGCGCGCGATGTCGGAAGCCGCGAAGTCGCTTGCGATGCCGGATTCCGCGGAGCGGATCACGGCAGAACTCCGTACGCTTGCCGCCCCGAAACGCGGCTGTTGACGGCGCGTCTGGGCGATTGTCACACTCGACATGTGCCGGGCATAGACTGTCACATGATCGTGACCGCCGACTCCGCGGCAGCCGCGGCGCAAGGCCGCCGGGCGCCGGCTGCCCTACATGTCCATTCCGGCTGAGAGGAAGGAGGATCGTCCATGCAGCAGTTGATTGACGAATTGAAGCGCGCCGACATCGGCGAACTGCTGCCGAACGAACCGCTGGCCAAGTACACCACCTGGAAAATCGGCGGCCCCGCCGATCTGCTGATCATACCGAGAGGCAAGCGGGAGCTGGCTGCCGCCGTCGCGCTGCTTCACCGGCACGGCGTGCCGTGGACGAACCTCGGCCGCGGCTCCAACATGCTGGTTCTGGACAAGGGCATTCGCGGCGTTGTCATCAAGCCCGGACCCGGTCTCGATTACGCGCGGTTCGACGGGCATACGGTCATCGCAGGCGCGGCCTTCTCGTTCATCAAACTGTCCGTGCTCGCCGGCAAGCACGGACTGACCGGCCTGGAATTTGCGGGGGGAATTCCGGGATCGGTCGGCGGCGCCGTCTATATGAACGCCGGCGCCCACGGATCGGACGTGTCACGCATCTTCAAGTCGGCCGAGATTGTCACGGAAAACGGTGAAATTGTGCGTTTCGACCGCGAGGCGATGCAATTCGGCTACCGGCACTCCATTCTGCACGACATGCCGGGCATTGTCGCCGAGGCGACGTTCGAGCTTGCGCCCGGCGACCGGAAGGAAATCGCGGCGGCAATGGCGTCCTACAAGGACCGCAGGCAGCGGACGCAGCCGCTGCAGGCGCCGACCGCCGGTTCGGTCTTCCGCAACCCGCCCGGCGACTACGCGGCCCGGCTGATCGAAGCGGCCGGGCTCAAGGGCTGGCGGTCGGGGGGCGCGGCCATATCGGATGTGCATGCCAATTTCATCGTGAATACGGGGCAGGCGAAGGCCGAAGACGTCCTCACCCTCATGGAGCATATCCAGCGGACCGTCAAGGCGCGTTTCGGCGTCGAGCTGGTCCCCGAGGTATTGGTGGTGGGTGAGCGGTAAATCGGAGGTGTAGCTTTGGACACATTGGTGATTGAAGGCGGCAGGCCGCTCTCCGGTACTATCGCCATCCAGGGCGCGAAGAACGCCGCGCTGCCGATACTGGCGGCCGGCATGCTGGTGGAAGGCACGGTCATTGTCGATCAGGTGCCGAACCTGCTCGACATCGACGTGATGCTGGACATCCTTCGCTCGCTCGGATGCCGCGCGGAGCAGATCGGCCAGTCCGTTGTGCTCGACACGACCTCCGCGAATTCCGCGCACATTCCGGAATCGCTCATGAGACAAATGCGTTCGTCCATCTTTCTGATGGGGCCGCTGCTGGCAAGATTCGGGGAAGTGGAAGTGTACCAGCCCGGCGGCTGCGCGATCGGTGAACGGAAGATCGATCTTCATCTGCTCGGCCTGCGAATGCTCGGCGCCGAGATCCGCGAGGACGGCAACCGGATCGTCTGCCGCGCGAGCAGGCTGACCGGCACCGACATCCATCTCGATTTTCCGAGCGTGGGCGCGACCGAGAACCTGATGATGGCGGCCGTTCTGGCGGACGGTGTGACGACGATCACGAACGCGGCGCGCGAGCCGGAGATCGAGGATCTGCAAAACTTCCTGAACAGCATGGGGGCGCGCGTCACGGGCGCCGGCACGGGCACGATCAGAATAGAGGGCGTGAAGCGGCTTGTGCCTTGCCGCTACCGGATCATCCCGGACCGGATCGTCACCGGGACGCTGATGGTCGCCGCTGCGGCAACGCGCGGACAGGTGACACTGACGGGTGCGAATCCTTCCCACCTGACTTCGCTCATCCATGTGCTGCGCCGGGCCGGTGTTCAAGTGACCGTGGACGATGATATAATTAAGGTCGGGGGCGTTATCCGCCCGAAGGCGGTGGAACGGATCGTGACGAGTCCGTATCCGGCCTTCCCGACCGATCTGCAGGCGCAGATCATGGTGCTGCTCGCGCTGGCCGACGGCGTCAGCGTCGTGAAAGAGATGATCTTTGAAGGCCGTTTCAAACATGTCGACGAACTGGTGCGCATGGGCGCCGATATCCGCGTCGACCTGAACTCGGCGATCATCCGCGGCGTGCCGCGGCTATACGGGACAACGGTCGAAGCGACCGACCTGAGGGCCGGCGCGGCGCTCGTCATCGCCGGTCTGGCCGCGCAGGGCAAGACGGTCATCGAACAAGTCTATCATATCGATCGAGGTTACGAGCGGATCGAAGCGATGTTCGCGAGTCTCGGCGCACGGATCATGCGGTACGCCGCGGTGCCGAACAACCGCGTGATTCCCGGATGAAGGACCGCCGCCCGGCTTTCCCCGCTGGGAATGCCGGGTTTCATTTGTGGCGGCGTCGGACAAGCTTGCGATTCCCTCGTCAGGAGAATGGAAATGACGGAACGCATGCCCGTACTGAAGGAGCCGAGCCCCAAGCGAAGGAGCAACAGGCGGCTGCTCGGCGTAATCTACGCGCTGTTCATCGTGCTTCTCCTTGTCCTGTTCTTCCGCTCCAGTCTCAGCAAAATCTCGGAAGTGACCGTATCGGGCGGCCGGTTCGCCAGTGAAAGCGAGATTCTGGCCGCTTCCGGCGTCGAGCCGGGCGACCCGTTCTTCTGGCCGGCCGCGGACGCGATTGCCGGGCGGGTGGAGAAGCTGGAGCCGGTTGCGTCGGCGGTCGTCCGCAAGACGTTCCCGGGAAAGCTGCACATCGAGGTGACGGAATATCCGGCCGTTGCCTACGGACTGACGGCGGACGGCGCAATCACGGCCATCCTGTCGAACGGGAAAGAGCTGTCGATCGGCGCCGACTCCGTCGTGGACAGGCCGGTGCTGCGCAGCTGGAACGGACGGGAGGCGGACAAGCTCAAGCTCGTCGACGCGCTTTCCCGGCTGCCGGACGACCTGCTTGCCGATTTTTCGGAAATCGCGCCGTACCCGTCGGAAGCCTGGCCCGACCGGATCCGCATCTACACGCGCACCCGGTTCGAGATCATCACCGCCGTTTCCCTCCTCGAAGAGAAGGCGGAAACGATCCGCGCCGTCATCGAGACGCAGGAACCGGGCAGCATGACGCTGCTGCTGGCGGACCGCTACGTGCTTTACACGGAAGAAGGCGGAGACGGCGAAGAGGAAGCGCCGGATGCGGAAAACTCCCGGTAAACAGGACTAATAGCCACTACTCAAGCCGCGTGAACAATGGTACAATTTCGTTTATGAGTTCATCCTTGCTGGGTCCTTACCCACCAATTGCCAGTGTAAAAACTTTGTAGAAAAAAGAGGGAAAATATAAGGCGCGTTGAATTACTTGGACAAGGATATGCGCGTGAATATCGCCCGCTGGTAATCAATATGTTGGAACTTCGCACTTTAGATTACATTTTTTATCGGAGAAACGGAGGTGCCAGGGGTTGAGCAGCAGCGACTTGATCGTCAGCCTGGACATCGGAACATCCAAAGTCCGCGTCATTATCGGTGAAGTCCAGAACGGCACGATCAACATCATCGGCGTCGGATCTGCCGACTCGGAAGGCATTCGCAAAGGAGCCATCGTCGATATCGACCAGACCGTGCAGTCGATCCGCAATGCGGTGGATCACGCGGAACGCATGGTCGGGATTGAAATATCCGAAGTCTATGTCGGAATTCAGGGCAACCATATCGCGCTGCAGACGAATCACGGCGTCGTCGCGGTATCGAACGAGGACCGCGAGATCGGGGAAGACGACATTGAACGGGTGCTGCAGGCGGCGAGGGTCGTGGCGCTGCCGCCCGAGCGCGAGATCATCGGCCTGGTGCCGCGCCAGTTTCTGGTCGACGGTTTGGACGGCATCTCCGATCCGCGCGGCATGATCGGCGTACGGCTGGAAGTGGAAGCGACCGTCATCACCGGAGCGAAGACGGCGATACATAACCTGATGCGCTGCGTCGAGAAAGCGGATCTGCAGATCGCAGGCGTCATCCTGATGTCGCTCGCATCCGGCCAGATGGCGCTGACCAAGGACGAGAAGAACATGGGAACCGCCCTCATCGACCTCGGCGCCGGTTCCACGACGATCGCCATTTTCGAGCAGGGCAATCTGGCGGCGACGTCCACGCTGCCCGTCGGCGGCGAATACGTGACGAACGATATCTCTTACGGACTCCGAACGCAGACCGAGCAGGCGGAGAAGATCAAGCTGAAGTTCGGCTGCGCGTTGGTCAGCGACGCGGCGGAAGACCAGAAGTTCAAAGTCGTGCGCATGGGCAGCAACGTCGAGAAGGAATTTTCCCAGGTCGACCTGGCCAACATTATCGAGCCGCGCATGCAGGAGATCTTCCAGCTTGTCCGGCAGGAGATCATCCGGCTTGGCTACGAAGGCAAGGTGAACGGCTGCGTGCTCACGGGCGGAACGGCATCGATGCCGGGCGTGCAGGCGCTGGCGCAGCGGGAGCTTGAGACGAGCGTGCGGATCGCCGTTCCGGACTACATCGGCGTCCGGGATCCGGCGTTCACGAGCGGCGTCGGCATAATCCAGTACGTTTCCCGCTACATGCGGCCGCGCGCCGCAGGCTCCGCAAGGCGGGCAGCGGTGCGCAAGCCGGCCCCGGCTTCGCCCGTGGCGGCCAAACCGGGATTCTTCGAGCGGCTGAAGCGGATGTTCAGCGAATTCATTTGATCGGAGGAACTTCACTCATGCTGGAATTCGATATGGAAATGGAACCGCTGGCGTCGATCAAGGTGATCGGCGTAGGCGGCGGCGGCAGCAACGCGGTCAACCGGATGATTGAGACCGGCGTGCGCGGCGTCGAGTTCATCACGGTCAATACGGATGCGCAGGCGCTTCAGCAGGCGAAGTCCGAGCAGAAGCTGCAGATCGGCGAGAAGCTCACCCGCGGCCTCGGCGCAGGCGCCAATCCGGAGGTCGGCAAGAAGGCTGCCGAAGAATCGCGCGAAATGGTCGCCGAACGGCTCAAGGGCGCGGACATGGTGTTCGTGACGGCCGGCATGGGCGGCGGAACCGGCACCGGCGCGGCGCCGGTCATCGCCGAAATCGCGAAGGAATGCGGCGCGCTGACGGTCGGCGTCGTCACCCGTCCGTTCACGTTCGAAGGCCGCAAACGGTCGATGCAGGCCGAAATGGGCATCGAGGAGCTCAAGTCGAAGGTCGATACGCTGATCGTCATTCCGAACGACCGGCTGCTTGAAATTGTGGACAAGAAGACGCCGATGCTGGAGGCATTCCGCGAAGCCGACAACGTGCTGCGGCAGGCGGTGCAGGGCATTTCCGACCTGATCGCGGTGCCAGGGCTCATCAACCTCGACTTCGCCGACGTGAAGACGATCATGACCGAGCGCGGTTCCGCGCTCATGGGCATCGGCGTGGCGAGCGGCGAGAACCGGGCGGCTGAAGCGGCCCGCAAGGCGATCATGAGCCCGCTGCTCGAGACGAGCATCGACGGCGCGCGCGGCATCATCATGAACATCACCGGCGGCTCCAACCTGTCGCTCTATGAAGTGAACGAAGCGGCCGAGATCGTCATCGCGGCTTCCGATCCGGAAGTGAACATGATCTTCGGCGCCAGCATCGACGAAGACATGAAGGATGACATCAAGGTCACGGTCATCGCGACCGGTTTCGAGACGAAAGGCGGAACGGGACGCCGTCCGGCGTCGGCCGGCACCGGCGGATCGGAAACGCAAGAGAGCCGTCCGTCCGGCGGTTCGAACCTGCGTCCGTTCGGCCAGCTCCCGTCCAGCGACCAACTGGACATCCCGGCCTTCCTGCGCAACCGTCCGCGCAGCGAACGCGAATAATCCGGACTGATCATTATCCTTATGCTGCAACACCAAAGCTGTCCCAAGGCGGCGCCGGCCGCCTGATCGGGGCGGCTTTTTTAGTATGATCGGAATGTCTCCATAAGTCCGTGCGGCTGCCCCCTGCATTCTGCCTCTAACGGTACCGCGTTCCGTTAGAGGACGACGGCCGGCGGTGAACTCGTCTATAGCGAAACCCCGTTCCGTTAGGACGATACACAGCGGTCATGCCTTTCCTCCACTTGCGCTTTGCGCGCCGGAACATCGACAAAAATAGATTCTCCCTGACGGCGGCTTTAGACAGACTTCAGGCATGGTCCCCGCTATACTTAACCGTAAGACCGCCAAGCGATCGCTGGGCGCGCGAAAACGGAAAGCCGCGGAATGAAATCAACGGCGGGTGAAGCTGCTGGTCGTATACGTGGATCTTGTTTTTCTCTCGAATCTGATCATCGACGGCGCGGTGCTGTTGACGACGGCCTGGGTGAGGGGCATAAGGCCGAAGTGGTGGCGGCTTGCGGCGGCGGCCGCGGTCGGCGCCGCATACACCGCGCTGCTGTTCCTTCCCGGCGCCGGCTGGCTGCTGTCGGTGCTGTCCAAAATCGCGCTGTCGCTGCTCATGCTGCTGATCGCGTTCGGCTTCGGCGGGCTGCAGCGGTTCATCCGCATCGCGGTGGCGTTCTACGGCATCAATTTCGCCGCGGCGGGCGGCGTCATCGGTCTCCACTATCTGCTGCAGAGCCGCGGCGGCATGTGGGACAGGTTGTGGTTGACCGATGGGGGCGGCGTCGGCATTGAAGTGCAGTACGGACTGGCCTCGGTTCTTGCCGCCGCGGGAGCGGCGCTGCTCATCTGGCGCGCCGTCTGGAGCAGTCGGAAGCATACGGAGCGGACGCTGGGCAGCCTCGCGGAGGTGACCGTCGAAATCGGCGGCCGGACTGCGCGCTGCACAGGGCTCATCGATACGGGCAACCGGTTGTATGATCCGCTGACCCGGACACCGGTCATGGTCGCGGAAGCCGCGCTCTGGAGCGGCGAGCTTCCCGAGGCCTGGATCGAAGCGCTGCGCAGCGGCGATGTCGAAGGCCTGCTGGCCCGGCTGGACCTGGGCGGCCATGCCTGGGGCGAACGGCTGAGATTCGTGCCCTATCGGGGCATCGGCGGCAGAACGCAGCTCATGCTGGCCGTAAAACCCGACAGGGTGTGCATCGAGCGGGACGGGCGCCGCAGCGAGACAAGCCGCGTGCTTGTCGGCCTGGAGGGCGGCACGTTGGCGTCCGACGGCGCCTACCAGGCGATCATTCATCCGTCCATGCTCGAGGACGACGGCAGCGGATGAATGCATCAACACGCATACGGAGGGGACTTGCGGACATGCCCGTGAAGTGGAAACTGATGCTGCAGTTATTCTATTATCGCGTTTTGTTTTTATTCGGTCTGAAGCGCGAAGAGGTTTACTACATCGGAGGCAGCGAAGCGCTGCCGCCGCCGCTGACGCGCGAGGAAGAGGAGTATCTGCTCAAGCGGCTGCCGTCCGGAGATGCGGCGATCCGGGCGATGCTGATCGAACGCAATCTCCGGCTCGTCGTCTACATCGCCCGCAAGTTCGAAAACACGGGCATCCACATCGAGGACCTGGTCTCCATCGGCGCGATCGGCCTCATCAAGGCGGTCAATACGTTCGATCCGGAAAAGAAAATCAAGCTGGCCACGTATGCCTCCCGCTGCATCGAGAACGAGATTCTGATGTACCTGCGGCGCAACAGCAAGACCCGC
>JGI2924J29684_1076755_pt1 | contig 11162 bp, 9 predicted proteins | sample BenlonsequencITS_FD_29684 | JGI IMG/M metagenome (IMG submission 29684)
GCTACACCTCTAAGATGGTCGTCATGAATATGGGTAAGAAATATAAATTTTAATCGCGATAGATCGAACCCCGAAGATTCCGCACGTCTGGTCAACTCTTTAAGAGAAAAACCGTTATCGAACAGAAAAGCTTCTCCATCATGCTCGAACAGATAGGCGTTCGCATTCGATCCGCTTCCGAGAATCGAATAACGCATCGCTACCCCTTTTCCCGACGGGCAAACTCACTCCATACATTGGGAGCATCCCCGCAGACAGCACTACCGGCGGCACGCACTACCGGCGTCTTTAAAAGCTCGGGATGCTCAAGGATCTCTTCGAGGGGGTCATACTCCCTCCACTGATACCCCGCCTTGCGGTAAAAATCACCGTCACTATCGATAAGTTCCTCGGGAGGAACCGATTTAGCTATATTCGAAAGTTCTCCGGGAGAAAGCCTGTGCGTTTTCAGATCAAAATCCTGGAAGCCGATACCACGCTCACTAAAAAAACGTTTAGCCTTTTTTGTGGCACGACATTTCTTACTGCCGATTATCTGAATCATGATCGCTAAACTTTATACTCCGAAAGAAGAATTTGCAAGGGAAGAGTGCAAAAAGGTGATAGCGAACATTTGACCAATAGCCGGGAACGTGGTACACAATATTCATATGAGAAGAACACATCGAATCGTCACCATTCTTTCTATGGCTCCCGGAGAGCGTGTAACGGTATATGGATGGGTCCGAACCAAAAGGGACTCGAAGAATGTCTGTTTTCTCGAGCTGTCCGACGGTTCCTCCTTTCGAAATCTTCAGGTTATCGTCGATAAGGCAGAGGAAGAAAAAAGCCCGGTCATCGATAGCATCACCACCGGTGCGAGTGTGGAAGTTACCGGTACCCTTGCCGCCTCCCCGGGGAAGAATCAGAGTATAGAGCTTCAGGCCGATAGTCTGAAACTCATCGGAGAAGCCCCTGCTGAAAGCTATCCGCTTCAGAAAAAACGTCACTCCTTTGAATTTCTGCGGGAGATCGCCCACCTCAGACCGCGAACGAACACCTTTGGAGCCGTCACACGGGTGAGGAATCAGTTATCCTGGGCTGTCCATCGTTTTTTTCAGGAACAGGGGTTTATCTATGTTCATACTCCCCTCATTTCCACCAGCGACTGCGAGGGTGCAGGTGAGATGTTTCAGGTTACGACTCTTCCCTTGGAGAAGGTTCCGCTGAAAGAAGGCAAGATCGATTATTCTCAGGATTTTTTCGGCAAAAGAGCCAGCCTCACGGTAAGCGGGCAGCTTGAGGCCGAAATCTACGCCTCCGCCTTCTCAGACGTCTACACCTTCGGCCCCACATTCCGTGCGGAAAACTCCAATACAACTCGTCATCTTGCGGAATTTTGGATGATCGAACCTGAAATGGCCTTCTGCGATCTTGCCGGTAATATGGAGCTTGCCGAGGCCTTTCTGAAAAATATTCTATCATCGGTCCTTGAGCATTGCAGCGAGGATATGAAATTCTTTAATCAATGGGTCGAAAAGGGTATTATTGACAGCCTTGAAAAGGTCATCGATACGCCCTTTACCCATATGAGCTATACCGAGGCTGTTCAGGCCCTCAAAACAGGCAAAACGAACTTCGAATTTCCCGTTGAATGGGGATCCGACCTGCAGTCGGAGCATGAACGCTTTTTGACCGAAACGGTCTGTAAGGGGCCGGTGATAGTAACCGACTATCCCAAAGAGATAAAGGCCTTCTACATGAAGCTTAACGATGATGGAAAGAGCGTCGCGGCCATGGATGTGCTTGTCCCCAGACTTGGGGAGATCATAGGAGGAAGCGAGAGGGAGAGTCGCCTTTCGGTGCTTGAACAGCGGATTCACGATACGGGATTGAATCCTGAAGAGTACTGGTGGTATCTTGATCTTCGTCGTTTCGGCACGGTTCCCCACTCCGGTTTTGGGCTCGGCTTTGAACGGCTTATTCAATATGTCACGGGAATGCAGAACATCAGAGATGTTATCCCGTTTCCCAGAACGGTCGGCAACGCCGCCTTTTAGTTGCCGACAAAGATAAGGCTGAGTGCCGGTATATAGGTTATCAGTAAGACGGCAACCAGCATCACAAGGAAAAAGGGAAGCACCGACCGATACATAGCAGGGAGGGGCTTCCCGAAACGATAGCTGGCAAGGAAAAGATTCAAACCCACAGGCGGCGTGAGATAACCAAGTTCCAGATTTGCGAGGAAAATAATTCCAAGATGTACGGGATGTACTCCGAACAGCTCTCCCAAAGGAAGGATGAGGGGGACAACCACCATGATCGCCGAAAAGATATCCATGAGACAGCCGGTTATCAAAAGGCCGATATTAAGTAAAAGTAAAAAAAGCAGCCGGGAGGAGATGTGGGCTTCCATCCAAGCGGCGAGCTTCATCGGGACTTCCGCATCGACAATGTAATAAGCGAGGCCCCGACTCGATGCAAGAATAATCAGAACTCCTCCGATAATGGGAACACTTTTTATCAGGACCGACGGCAATCTGCGAAGCGAAATATCACGATGGATGCACATCTCGACGATGAGCGCATAGAGTAAGGTGACAGCCCCGGTTTCCACTATGGTGGCTATTCCCGTCAAATAGGGAACAAGTACGACAAGCGGTAAGAGCCCTTCCCAAAGAGCATTACCTATGATACGCAGGACTGGCTCATGGCCGGACTCCTCTACCTGCACCCCTTTGGATGATGCTCGAAAGCCCATAAACGAGACCATGACTACCATAATCGTGCCGGGAATAATGCCCGCCAGAAACATGTCACGGATACTGATTTGGGCGACAACCCCATAAAGGATAATCGGCAGACTCGGGGGAAAAAGGAGGCCGATACTCCCGCTGCTGGTAAGTAAACCGTCGACAAAGCGTTCATCAAAGCCGTTTTTCCTGAGAATAACCGATAAGAGCCCTCCAAGGGCCAAAATGGTCACCCCGGAAGCACCGGTAAAGGTGGTGAAAAAGGCGCAAACAATAACAGCTACCGCGGCCATCCCGCCGGGAAGTCCTCGAAACAGGAGACGAAAAAGGGCAATGAGGCGTTCACCCGCCCCACTTTCGGAAAGGACAAAACCGGCCACGGTAAATAAGGGAATTGCCGCAATGGTCTGGGCGGTCAACATCGAATAGGATTCGATCGGTACGACCTCAAGACTGCCGAAGGATTGGGCGAAAAGAAGCAGGGCCCCACCGCCAAGCACGACAAAAAGCGGCACACCCAGAAAAGCAGCGAAGATAAAAAGTATCAGCAGCAGCGGTACCACTCTTTCCGCCGCATTGTAATACATCTGAACAGCAGCATCGATAAAATCCAAAGGAGCCGCAGGAATAAAAGTAAGGAGGTTTGCCACCGCAGGCAGGGCAAGAAGCGTTCCACAAACGATTGCGATCAGGCCGAACACAGGCACAAGGCGGGGCGATCGCTCAGTCTCGATAAGACGAAAGATAAAGCCGAAGGCCATGAAAAGATAGCCCAGCGGCATAATAAGGATGATCAGCCGTGTTGGGATACACCCTACCATGGCCTCGGGGCCGAAGGCTATAAATAACATCGAAAGGCTGGTCCAGGCAAAAGCAATGGAAACGGCAACGGAAATAAAGGTTGCCGCAAGGGAAATAGCAAAGGCCTTTCTTCCCTTAAGAAAATGGGCAACGGCCGAAATGCTTAGATGGTCGCCATTGATCGCACCGGCGACCCCTCCGAGAAAGGTAAGAATGAGCACAAGATGGGTAATATAGTCGGATGAAGCGGTAATCCCCCTGCTGAAAAACAGGCGCAGGAGGATTTCAGAAACAGGAAGAGCGACGAGCAGGAGGATCGACAGACCGGAGATATAGGAAACGACGCGTTCTATCCGTCTCATTTTTTCCTGTACTCTTCAAGATACGCCTGAATCTCCTGCAGAACAGCTCCGGAGTAATCCTTATCCAGTCCAGAGGAATAGGCACGGGCGATTTCCTCTTCCCATAGCTCCCATTGCTGATCGCTTAAGGTATGGACCACCAAACCATTTTCCTTCATGATCGACATTGCCTCCTCCTCGAGCTGGGTAGAGCGCTCGTACAGGGGCTTGATATGCTCCTGGGCCGATTCCAGGAGCCGTATTCTGAGCGATTCCGGTATCCGCTTCCAGCTGCGGTCACTGAACACGAGGGCACCAAGTAGCGGGGAGATGGGATATTCAAGCATATGGTTTGCAACGCCGAAGACCTGGTAGGCCGCTGCCGCAAGAGGGCTTGTGAAGGTCGCCTCAATCATTCCCCCCTGAAGAGAGCTGAGCCAGTCAATAGTGTCGACGGGCAGAACCCTGTATCCCATATTTTTCCATATCCGTTCCATTCCCTCTTGTCCCGGAATGATCCCCAGTCGCAAACGCTTTAGATCATCGGGGATAACGACAGGTTTTGTGGAGAAAAATTTGACCCAACCGGCCATGGTCCAGGTAATCAGTTTGTACCCCTTCTCGCTGACGATCTTGTCGAAGGTCGGTTCCATCTTGGGAACAAGATAATCATACTCATCGGCACTGCGGATAATACGGGGGAGGCTCATAATGAAAAGATCGGGGCTGATGATATCAAGTCCGATGGAGGTGAGCACCACACCGTCGAGCTGCCCTACCCTCATCTTTCTGATCATGGCCTCTTCGTCACCCGCAATTCCTCCGGCATAGATTTTTATGCTAAGGCGGCCATCCGAAAGTTCTTCCCAGTCTGCGGCAATCTCTTTCAGGGTCTGGTCCCATGGACTTCCGGCCGGTGCTATACTTCCGATTTTTACGGTCAGAGCGGGTAGATTCATCACGGCAACCAGACAGTACAGAACGGCAACAACGAACGTGGTTTTTCTTTTCATTTTACTCCTCCGATTGTTCATCGGGAATAACGACAAAAAAATCCTCGGCATGAGCAAGAAGCCACCGAGCCTTCTCCGCTTGGAGGGTATTTACCAGCCGGGAGTCAGGCCTCGTTTCCATATCGACGGCGAGTCCCTTTTCAAGCATAGCCCGAAATCCCTCGTAATCCTGCTGTGGCACACAGACAGCCTCGGCATAGGCGACAAAGGGGCTCACAAGTCCCTCTTCCCCCAGCTTGAGCGAGCGTTCAAAATGGTGATATGCGGCACGGTAGGGATCGCTGATCGGATCAATCCCGAGACCGTGGTAATAATCGGCCTCCCATGTCCGAACGGGGTCGTCGGCAGGAGCCACATTCGGCCGATAACGCATCGCTTCGGGCAGAGCGGGAAGCACAGCAATGGCAAGTTCATGAAGGGCCCCGTAATTAAAGCCCTCGTCAAGGCTGAGTGCCCGCACAAGAAGGGCATATGCGGTGGGGGCCTCTGCCATTCGCCTCATATTGAAGCCTTCGGCCGAAATTGCCCCGAACCATCCGGCGGCGGCCCAGTAGAGATCCGAAACATCTTCCTTCGAACAGTTTTCCAGTGCCTCGTCGTATCGTTTTTCATTCAACAGACGAATGCATCCGTCGTGCCGCGTTTCAAGGGCCCTTAATGCGTAATCGCGTCCCCGAAGGTAGAGAGAGGCGGCACGCTGTAGCATATGGCGCTGCTTTTCCCACGAGGATTCCATGCTGGCGGGAAGCTGACAAAAGGCATTAGCATAAGAGACAAACCCCTCACCGGCGGCAGAAAGAAGAGCCGGATGGTCCGGATGATCGACCAATAGAGCCTCGTACATTTTCAAGGCAAAGGGCAGCGATTGTGCTGCCAATTCAGGATCGCTTTCGCCGGTAAATGCCGTCGAACTTCCTGCTCCGGTTAAGGCGTCTATCGCCATCTCCGTGGCAAATTTCGTGGGGGAGCAAGCCGTCACCAGGGCAAAAAGCAGAAGAAAAAAAACAAGATCAAAGGTTTTTTTCATGATTTACCCCTTGTTATGTTTTGCCAATAGGGTATCAAAAGCATTTGCAAATGGAGTGTAATGTTGTTCTCCACCCTTTTTTTGTGTGGGCATGATACCAGAAAATCGCAATTCGGTCATGATATTTCTCATGCTTACCCGTTCGGCGATATTCTCTTTAGTATAGACCGATCCATCGGTATCAATGGCTACGGCCCCCCGTTCAACCACCCTTGCTGCAAGGAGTATGTCGCGGCTGATACAAATATCCCCGGCTTCACATTGCCGTACAAGGGCATCATCTGCCGAATCGTCCCCCTTTCCTACAAGTACCATCTCCTGCTTGGAAGATTCGACATCGGGTAAACGGCGGTCGGCAAAAAAAAGAGCGGGAATCCCCAAGCGTCCGGCCGCCCGAAGCACGATGGCACGGACATTTCTCGGACAACCGTCAGCGTCAACTAATAACTTCACTCAAAGGCTCTCCAGGTAAGGTGGCTATATAGGCTTGCCCCTCTCCTCTTATCTGCAAGCCGCACGTTGCAGGAAGGAAGAGACTCTGTCCGCGTTTCGCCTCCATTGAATCCGCTTGTCCGGATACTCGAAACATAAGATGCCCCTTTGTCACCAGAACGATCGCAGGGAAACGGCCTTCAATAGTGGCCTCGCCGCCGTCGAACCGCTGCAATTCAAACTCTTGTGCCGGCGTTTGGTAGCGGAATAGCCCTACATCCGTCTTGACCGGCGTAAGTATCGCGGGGGTGGAAGAAGAAAAGATGAGCACCGACTCAAGCTCATTCATATCAATATGTTTGTGTGTAAGCCCTCCCCGAAGGACATTATCGGAATTTGCCATGAGTTCGACGCCAACCCCTTCCACATAGGCGTGAAGCAGGCCTGCCGGTTGATAAAGAGCCTGGCCGGGGTCCAAACGGATTACATTAAGATACAGCGGTGCCGATACGGCAGGATCATCGGGATAATAGTCGATAAATCTACGAACAAGAGCGGCCTCTTTTTTCTTTCCATCAAGAGCCCCCCTTTCTTCCCTCGCCCAGGAAGCGAGAGCATCGGCAAGTTCTTTGCTATCCTCTTTCTCAAGATTAAGAAGGGCCATAAAAAAGGAGGAAAGTGCATGTTCTTTTTCCTTAAGCAAAGGGAGGAGTTTCCCTTCTGCCGTACGACTTTTTAAACGTGAAAAACCGTCGATAATTTCCTCTCGATCACGAAAGCCGCACATGGCGGTAAAAGGAGTGAGGGCCGCTATGATTTCCGGTTTGTGATTTCTATCGCGATAGTTGCGGTGAGGGGCGTCAATGGGAATTCCGGCAGCTTCCTCTCTGGCAAATCCCGCCTCTGCCTGAGCTTTATTAGGGTGGGCCTGAATCGAAAGAGGTGTCTTTGCCGCAAGGACCTTAAAAAGAAAGGGCAAACGCCCACCATATTTCCCATTAATCCCAGAGCCGAGAAAAGCCTCGGGATTGGTACTCAAAAGATCTCCCAATTCCTCGAACTTCCCCTCCTTAGACAATACCTTACTCGGACCGCGGGGATGGTCCCCCATCCAGAGCTCGGCAAAGGGACGACCGTCGGCTTTGATCCCCAAAAGCTCAGGGATAGCCGTCTCTTCCCCCCAGGGATAATGCTGTACAATATTCTGTAGAAAATACGCGTCACACTTCATACAACTAGTGTATACCGCTCTTCAAGAGATAGTCAAAGGGAGAGCCCTTGCCAGAAAGGGTAATATCGCCCCATACTATAGCAACAAAACCCGAAACAATAGGCAGGAACCAAAGATGATATCGGAAGGCATGCTAGATACATTATTTGCAAACCAGTTTCGTCGAGAGAGCAGTTGCTTGGTCGTTAGCCCGGGAAGAACGGAACTGTGCGGTAACCATACCGACCATAATCGAGGTAAAGTCCTTGCTGCGGCAATAGATCTTGCCAAGACGGCCGCCGTTGCGCCGAGGGACGATATGCGGGTTGAGATCATCACGGAGGGTTTACCCGAACGGGTAGACCTTATAATCGATGACGACAAACCGCGAGAAGAGGAAAAGGGAACCTCCTCTGCCCTTGTTCGGGGAGTTATTGCGGCCCTTCGGCGGAAGGGATTCAAAGCAGCGGGCTTTTCAGCCTTCGTTCGCAGCGGGGTGGCTCTCGGCTCCGGCTTAAGCTCTTCGGCAAGCTTTGAAGTGCTCATTGCAAAAATCATCTCCAGACTTTTTAACAACGACACTATCGATCCCTTGACCATGGCCCTCGCGGGGCAAGAGGCAGAAAATCGGTTTTTCGGAAAGCCCTGCGGCCTTATGGACCAGATTGCCTGTTCCTACGGCGGTATTGTGTCCGTTGATCTGGAATATCCGGAGAAGCCGATAATCGAATCGGTCGACTTTAGCTTTTACGACCACGGGTACACCCTCGCAGTCATTCATACCGGGGGCAGTCATGCCGATCTTACCGGCGATTATGCAGCGGTTCCCCAAGAGATGGAGGCTGTCGCCCGTTTTTTCGGAAAAACGGCATGCCGCCAGTTGTCGAGAAATCAGCTTTTCGAGGAGCTTTCCTCTCTTCGAAAAGCGGTTGGAGACAGGGCCATATTGCGTGCACTCCATTTTTTTAATGAAAATGCTCGTGTAACAGAAGCCACTGAAGCATTAAAGAAAGGAAACATGCAGGAATATCTTTCGATCATACGGGCTTCTGCTAAAAGTAGCCGGGATCTGCTTCAAAATATCTATTCCCCATCAAAACCGGAGGAACAGAATATCTCCATGGCTTTGGCCCTTGCCGAAGAGTTGCTTGGAAATGATGGAGCCTGCCGGGTCCATGGGGGAGGCTTTGCCGGAACCATCCAGGCCTATGTTCCCAACGAAAGATTTTCCTTTTTTCGAGAAAGGATGGAGCATTATCAAGGAAAAGGAAGCGTCACTCCCATCTTAATATCCTCAACGGGGGAGTGCTAAACTTGACCACCAACCGTCGACCGTCGTATAAAAATAAAACGCGTACGTAATACATCAATCCGAGGAGTATCCAGATGAATATTTCACTACTACAGAAAAGCCGATATGGCTATAAGCCTATTCTCCCGAGAGCCCTTTCTGGGGATCTGGGAACGTTGAAAACGGTGACGGGAGAGGCAACCGAATCGGTTGCCAATCAGAATGAAATGAAACAACTCTTTCCCATAAGTTACGGAAAGCCAATCGTTACCTTTGAACCCGGCGAGGGCAGCGTCACTTCAAGAGCCTTAAAGGTGGGGGTCATCCTTTCCGGAGGGCAGGCCCCAGGCGGACACAATGTCATTGCAGGGCTCTACGACGGTTTGAAGAAATGTAATCCTGAATCGAAGTTATTCGGTTTTCTCGGAGGTCCTTCAGGCATTCTGGATGATAAAGCCATTGAATTGAGCGATGGCTATGTCGATCAGTACCGCAATACCGGAGGATTCGACATTATCGGTTCCGGCAGAACAAAACTGGAAACCGAAGAGCAGTTTGCCCGCTGTGCGGAAGTTTGCAAAGCCAGGGGCATAGAGGCCATCGTCATTATTGGGGGTGATGATTCCAATACGAACGCTGCGGTTCTGGCCGAATACTTTGCAAGGCAGAAACATGACCTTTCGGTGATTGGTGTTCCTAAAACCATTGATGGCGACCTGAAAAATGAGCAGATCGAGGTAAGTTTTGGTTTCGATACCGCTACAAAAACCTACTCCGAACTGATCGGTAATATTGAACGTGATGCAAACTCCGCCAAGAAGTATTGGCATTTTATCAAGTTGATGGGGCGATCGGCCAGCCATATCTGCCTCGAGTGCGCCCTTCAGACACACCCAAGCATCGCTCTTATCAGCGAAGAGGTCGAAGAAAAGGGAATGACACTCAATGAGATAGTCAACCAGATTGTCGATGTCGTTGTGACAAGAAGCAAAGAGGGGGAAGATTTCGGCGTTGCCCTTGTACCCGAAGGGTTAATTGAATTCGTTCCGGAGATGAAACATCTCATTGAGGAGCTCAATGACCTACTGGCTCACCACGAGGAGCATTTTTCTACCCTCAGAACCTTCGAAGATCAGTCCGAATGGGTAAATAAGAACCTTTCACGGGACAGCTCCTATGTCTTCTCCAGCCTGCCGAACAATATTCAACGCCAGCTTCTCATGGACAGAGATCCCCACGGAAATGTACAGGTATCAAGAATCGAAACCGAGCAGCTGCTTATTGAAATGGTTGCGGACAAGCTCGAAGAGATGAAGCACGACGGCAAATATGCGGGAAAGTTCTCTACACAGCACCACTTTTTCGGATATGAGGGGCGTTGCGCCTTTCCTTCCAATTTTGATACAAACTACTGCTATGCCCTTGGTTTCAACGCTGCGGTTCTTATCCGAGAGAGCCTAAGCGGCTATATCTCTTCCATCAGAAATCTCGGCCAGCCAGCCTCCCAATGGGTCGCGGGGGGAATTCCTCTTACCATGATGATGAACATGGAGCTTCGGCACGGAGAGATGAAGCCTGTCATCAAAAAGGCCCTTGTTGATTTATCTGGAGCTCCTTTCCGAACATTCGTTGCACACAGAGATGAATGGGCGGTTAAGACCAGCTTTACCTACCCCGGTGCAATCCAGTACTATGGGCCGGACGAGGTGTGTAATATGCCTACTATTTCTCTCAGCCTCGAAGCGGGAAAAGAGTTTATCTAAAACTATGATAAAGGGCGGCGTCAGATGAAGCCGCCCTTTATATGGTATATATTAATCGTATTGTGATGCTAAGCCGTTTTTTTTCATACCGTTTTTTTATGGTTTTTCCACTTTTGATTTCACTCTTGTGTTTTTCCTGTGCAACAAGGTATCCCAACGCCTATCTCGATACCTCGATGTACAGAATCGAGCAAGACCGAAAAACCATCGAAGAAGAGGAAGGGCTTTCGTTTCCCTTGTCGGAACAACAATATCTGAAAGAAGATATAAACGGGCACTTGCCTGAAAGTATTTACATAAAGACCCGTACGCAAACCTTCAATACCAATTACTATTTCATTCTCGTCGACGGCCGCATCTATTATAAGTCGAGAGATAAGGAAACGAAGCCGACGGATTGGGCCCTTTTGACAAGAACGGGATTGCCACACAGACGTTTTTCCCTGAATTTTCATCATGCATCACGGATTGTGGAAATTTCTGCGGACGCCGATGAACTTATGGCCTTGTCCGATGAAGGAGTATTCTACCGCATAAAACTTGGCTATAGCC
>JGI2924J29684_1076754_pt1 | contig 11158 bp, 8 predicted proteins | sample BenlonsequencITS_FD_29684 | JGI IMG/M metagenome (IMG submission 29684)
CAGCTCCGTCGAGTGGAACCGGTCGTGGAGCTCGTCGTAGCTGATCTCCCCGGAGGTGCTTTCGGTCTCGGTCCAGACGTTGGCCCAGTGCTCCCAGGCGTCCTGGCCGAGCCCGTAGTAGCCGGGGGTGTTGCCCGAGTCGACACCGAGGTCGGTTGCGCCCTGGACGTTGTCGTGACCCCGGAAGATCGGCGTGCCGCCGCCGGACTGGGCGGCGTGGCCGAGCGTCAGGTTCAACATCGCGTACGCCCGGACGTTGCCCGTCGCGTTGTTGTGCTGGGTGCCGCCCATTGCCCACTCGACGCAGCTCACCTCGGCGTCGGCGAGCTCCTCGGCGAGCTCCCGCAGTTCGTCCTCGGAGATCCCACAGATGTCGGAGACGGTCTCGAGGTCGTACTCGGGGAGGACGTCGTCGCGGAACTCCTCCCAGGTGTCGACCATCACGCGGCTCTCGATGAACTCCTCGTCGTGGGCCTCGAGGTTGTAGACGATGTGATAGATCAGCCCGTAGATGAGCGCGACGTCCGTTCCCGAGCGGAACTGGTAGTAGTCGTCGGCCGCGGCCGCGGTCTTGGTGTAACGCGGTTCGGCGACGATGTGTTTCCCGCCCCGTTCCTGGGCCTCCTGGAAGTACTGCCAGGCGACGGGATGGCTCTCGAGGGGGTTGTGGCCGATAATGAGGTTGACGTCGACGTTCGCCATGTCGTTCGAGTTGTTCGTCATGGCGCCGACACCCCAGGTGTTCGCGATCCCCTCGACGGTCGTCGAGTGACAGATCCGCGCCTGGTGGTCGATGTTGTTCGTGCCGTAGAGCGCGGAGAGTTTCCGGATCAGGTAGGCGGCCTCGTTGCTGTGTTTCGCCGACCCCGCCCAGAACGTACCGTGGGGGCCGACGTCCTCGCGGATCTCGTTGAGCCGACCGGTGATCTCCTCGAGGATCTCGTCCCACTCCATCTGGATCCATTCGCCGTCCTCGAGTTTCAGCGGCTTCTTCAGCCGTCGGTCGGAGTTGACCGACTGGGTCAACGAGGCACCTTTCGAGCAGAGCCCGCCCTGATTGACCGGGTTGTCGTCCCAGGTTTCCTGTCCGACGACAGCCCCCTCATCGACGGCCATCTGTACCCCACAGCCGACCGAACAGTGTGTACAGACAGTCTTCACCAGCTCATCCGCTGCGTCGGGGTCGACGACGTCGTCTTCGTCCGCGGCTGCTCGCTGCTGAAGAAGCGTTCGCCCCCCGACCGCCGTTGCGAGGGTCCCCGCAGCACCGGCTTTCAGGAACCCCCGCCGATCAAGGTCGAGTGATGACCGAGACATAGGTCGGTGAAAGTAATCTCGAGTTATTAATCCTTTGAATCGGAATAACCTGAATCGGTTATTAAATACTCTTGAGTGTTTACGCTTCTGGGTAGCCATATGTTCAACGTTCCAACAGCAGCACAGACACCGTGGCATTTACCAATTCTACACCGCGAACTACTGACGATGGCCACGACAACACTGCCGATCGACCGGTCACGGAGCGTCCGAACGGCCGAGGACGCCGGGAGACGGTCCGTCACGGTCGGGGTGGAACTGGCAGCCGCGACCGCGAGAGACGGGCGACGATCCGGAACCGGTAGCCGACCGCTCGAGGGGGGCGTCCGTCGCCGATGACCGACAGTATCGACCTCGACGAGATGGACGTCGGCGAGGACGAGGACGACGAGGCGGCCACCTACGGCGACTGGCTCTGGCAGGGCGAGGGAGATCCGGAGAACGAGGCCGACCCCGTTTGGGGGGAGACGTCCTCGGAGGCGACGACCGAAGCGTCTCCCGGGAGCGACGCCGAGGACGACGGCGACGACACTGAGGCGCCACGACGCGTGCCACAGGTCCCGGGAGCCACGGAGGGGCCGGTCGGCGTCCCGGAGGATCGCGGCGGAGGCGGCGCCGGCGGGAGTACGAGCGCGGCGTCGGAGGCCGAAACGGAAACGGACGGGACGGCGTCGACCGACTCGACGCCCCGGACGACCGATCACGGCGAGGCGACGTCGGCCGACGACATGACCCTCGCGTTCACCTACCAGGCGATCAACCGGCTCGAGGACCCGCAGTTCGTCGTCGGCGACGCCAGGGGGTGGGCCGACTGGATCGGGATCGTCGGGACGGTCTCGACGCCGGCGATCCGGAAGTTCCAGCGCGACGAGCGGATCGAACTCGACTTCTTCGGCGGTTCCGAGACTGGTCCGGCTGAGCGACTCGCGGACGTCACGCCCGACTCGATGTTCTACGCCGAGCGGATGGTCGTCGTCGGCGCCGAGAGCGAGGCGTGGATCGCCGACGAGGCCGGCTGGGAGTTCGTCCCGCTTGCGACGGCCGCCGAGAAGGCCGACTGGACGATCGAACACCCCGAGTGAGCCGCGGTCCAAAAACAGCGATTCGAGAGTCCTCGAGAGCGGCTACACGTCGTGGAGCAGCCGCGCGCGACACTCCGGACAGTACTGGAAGATGCTCTCCTCGGTGTCGGGAGCGAGGTCGGTGACGACGTCGCCGATCTGGTCCTCGATCGCGTCGGCGGTCGCCTCGCTGGTGAACTCCTGGCCGCAGCCGGCACACGACAGCATCGAGCCCTCGTACACCCGCTCCCAGGCGGGGTCCGGCTCCGTCGCCTTGTTCTCCGGCAGCAGCGACAGGTCGAGCCCGTCCTTGACGCTGATGACGCCCTCGACGCAGACGTCCTCGCAGAGCCCGCAGTTGACACAGCGCTCGTGGTTGAAATCGAGGCCGTTCTCCGTGCGCCGGAGCGCGTCGGTCGGACAGTAGCTCGTACAGGTCGGGGTCAGCGTACAGCCGTCCGCGACGTCGACGATCCCGAAGTCCTTCAGCCCGCGGATCACCTCCCGCTCGGGCTCGACGTGGTCGAGGATCGCCCGGACGCTCTCGAGGGTCCAGCCGTGGCTGTCGAACGGTGGATTCTCCCGCCCGGGGTCGTCGATCTCGCCCGTCGCCTCGTGCTCGCCGGCGGGGATCGGCGACGCCTCGAGTTCCGTGACGGCGAACTCGGAGAGCTCCTCGACGAACGCCTCGGGCTCGTCGGGGTTGGGCGCGAAGAAGGAGACTCGCTCGCCCAGTCCCAGATCGGTCGTCGCCCGGTTGACCCGCTCGACGAGCTCGGCTTTCGGATCCGGGCCGGAGTGGAGACAGCTCCCGCCGCAGCCGACGATCGCGACGCCGTCGGCGCCGGCCGCCAGCGCGTGGAGGACGTGGGCCTCGCCGACGGTGTCGGTGCAGTTGACCGAGACGGGCAGGATCGGGGGATACTCGAGATCGGCCCGCCCCGCGGCCGCCAGTCGGCCGTACTCCTGGAGCGCGTTCTGGGCGCGCTCCGAACAGACGAACGCGATCATCGGCGTCTCGATGCTCGCGCTCGAACCCCCGAGGAGTCCGCTGACGAACCCGCCGTCGTCGCCCGTCGGCGCCAGCAGCGCCTCGACCTCGCGGGCGAGGCGCTCGTTGCTCGGCTCCTGGAGCTGGGTCGCACCGGTCGGACAGGCGCTGGTACAGGCCCCGCAGTTCTGGCAGCTGTCGAGGTGGAACTCGACCTCGTCGATCGCGGCCCGCTCGACCGCGTCGTGGGGACAGGCCTCGACGCACTCGTTACAGCCCATCTCGCCGGACGTCCCGGCGGCACAGACCTCCATCTCCAGATCCAGGAAGTCGATCCCCTCGAACCCGCCGAGCAGCCGTTCGACCTCGTTGACCGTCGCCGCGTCGACCGGGCCCGTGTGGTAGCCCCGCTGGCCGCCGATCGGCCCCTCCCCCTCGGGGTAGATCACCTGATCGCACTCGATCGTCCGCTCGACGCCCTCCATCTCGATGGCGTCGGTCGGACAGACCGTCACCCACTCCCCGACCGGGGCCTCGGGATCGATGTCGACCGGGTAGCGGGTCACCATCCCGTCGGGCCCCTCGTGGACGCATTTCATACAGGAGATGCAGTCGTCGGTCACGAGCGCCTCGACGGTCAGCTCGAACTCGCCGTACTTGCCGTCGACGTCGACGACGCGGCCCCGCTCGACGTCGACGTCCTCGAGGTCGGCGTCGGCGGTCGCCAGCTCCTCGCCGTTCGCGAGCAGCGTCACGTCCGCGGAGTCGGCGATCGCCGCGGCCGTGCTCGGATCGCCGACGACGACCACCTCGTAACCGGCCCGGTGAATGCTCGACCGCGGCCGTCGGTCGGCCTCCTGGCCGGCGGTGGCCGCGTTGACCAGCCGCGAGGTCTTGGCGGTCGCGGCCTCGCGCTCGTGGACCCACCCCGCTCCCTCGCGCTGATCGACGAACTCGACGTTGTCGGCCCGGAGCCCCTGTCGCTCGGCCGCGGCCTCGATTTTCTCCTGGGCTTTCGCCTCGGGACAGGTGACGACCATCTCGTCGAGTTCGTACTCCTCTATTACCTGTTCGAACGCCTCGAGCTTGTCCTGGCAGAGCAGCTGCGAGCTCGCAGCAACCTCGACGTCCTCGATCCCCTCCCGCGCCTCCTCGAGATCGATATCGCAGGTCCCAGCACAGGAACAGACAAACGCACCCTCGTTCATCGCACGCAGGTAGCAATGGCTCGGTTGTAAAACTGTCGCGACGAAAAGCTCCGACGAACGGGCAGTTTCGGGCCGTCAGTCAGGGTCGGATCCGACCCTGACTCGAGGAGCGAACGGGCGGCGCGACGCTCCGTCGCGAGGACGGACGTCGATCAGGTGATCAGTTCCGCGCTGTCGGCCGAGATGTCGACGACGACGTCCTGGCGGGTCCGCTCGTTGATCTGATCGAGGTTCCGGGTCAACACCTCGAGGATGTCCGCCGGCTCGGGGTAGACCAGGACGCTCTCGTCTTCGTCCTCGATCACGAGCTGGGTGTCCCGCAGCGTGATCGTGTCGTCCTCGATCCCTGCGACGTTGATCGGCAGCTCCTCGGAGCCGCCGACGTCGCCGGCCTCGACCTTGGTGATGTACACCGCGTCCAGCGAGATGAGATCCTTGTACTCGCGGATCGCCTCGGCACAATCGACCATGTCCTTCGTGATCGCGGTCTTCTGTTCGTTCCCGTGCTCCCCGGTGTAGCAGTGTTTGCACACCCGCAGTTCCATCCGCATACGCGTCGGTTGGCGGCGAGTCGGTATGACGATTACGAACTGCGACCTCGCGGGCTCGTCGGTCCCGCGATGTCGGGCGGTAAATCGTTACAGCACTCCGCCTCAGAGGTCGAACTTCCGCGCCGCGGTCTCCATGTCCTTGTCGCCCCGCCCCGAGAGGTTCACGAGGATCGTCTCGTGGGCGCCGTCCTCGGCGAGCTCGATCGCGCGGGCGACCGCGTGGCTCGACTCGAGCGCCGGAATGATCCCCTCGGTCTCGCTCAGCTCCCGGAACGCCGCCAGCGCCGCGTCGTCGGTGACGCCGGTGTACTCACAGCGGCCGACGGCCCGGAACATGGCGTGTTCGGGACCGACGCCGGGGTAGTCCAGCCCCGCCGAGACGGAGTGGACCTCGACGTCGTCCTCGAGGACGCGGGTCCGCATCCCGTGGAGGGTGTCGTCGGTGCCGCTGGTCAGTGGCGCCGCGTGGCGCGGCGAGTCGCTGCCCTCGCCGCCGCCCTCGGCGCCGTAGAAGGCGACGTCGTCCTCACGGAAGGCGTGGAAGAGCCCGATGGCGTTCGACCCCCCGCCGACGCAGGCGACCGCGGCGTCGGGCAGCTCCCCCGTTCGCTCGTGGAACTGCTCGCGGGCCTCCTCGCCGATCACGCTCTGGAAGTCCCGGACCATCCGCGGGAACGGGTCCGGCCCGACGACGCTGCCGACCAGGTAGTGAGTGTCGGCGACGTTCTCGGCGAAGTCCTCCAGGGCGACGTCGACGGCCTCGGCGAGACCCGCGTCCCCGCGCGTGACTTCGTTGACCTCGGCGCCCAGCAGCCGCATTCGGAACACGTTCATCTCCTGGCGGGCGACGTCCTTCTCGCCCATGTAGATCTCCGTCTCGAGGTCCAGCAGGGCCCCCGCCATCGCCGTCGCGACGCCGTGTTGACCCGCCCCGGTTTCGGCGATCAGTCGCTCACGGCCCGACCGTTTCGCGAGCAGCGCCTGGCCTAGCACGTTGTTGATCTTGTGGGCGCCGCCGTGGAGCAGGTCCTCGCGCTTGAGGTAGATCTCGGCGCCGTAGCGCTCGCTCAGGCTCCGGGCGTGGTACAGCGGGGTCGGCCGCCCCGCGAAGTCCTCGAGGTGGTCCCGCAGGTCGGCCTGGAACTCCGCGGTCGAACCGACCTCGTCGTAGGCGGTCGCGAGCTTCTCGAGTGGGTCGCGAAGCGGTTCCGGAACGTGTCTCCCCCCGTAGCCCTCGAACTCTCCGTCGGACATGACCGACCGTTTCTCGGTGACGGTAAAGTAAGTTCCGCGGCCTGGTGGTCAGTCGTCCGCGTCCGTGGACCCCTCGCCGAAGCTGCCTCGCTCGCGCATCATCGAGGTGCCCCGTTTGACCCACCGGCGGCGGTAGAAGACGACGCCGAGGTAGGCGACCCGGAAGGCGAAATCGAGGACGACGGCGACGTAGGCGGCGACGACGCCGTAGCCGAGGACGACGCCGACGACGTAGGTGAAGCCAAGCAGGAAGACGAAGGTGCCGATGACCCGGGAGACAAAGGGGACGACCGTCTCGCTGCCGCCCCGCAGCGAGCCCGACAGCGTGAGGTAGGCGGCGATCAGCAACGCGGCGACGGCGTAGGCCTGGGCGAAGCCGCTGGCGTAGCCGACCGTCGCCGGATCCCGGGTGAACACGAGGACGAACTCCTCGGCGAAGAAAAACAACAGCGTACAGAGAGCGCCGATAGTGAGGGTGCTCAGGGCCGTCGCGGCCAGCCCGTTGTAGTAGGCGGTCGCCCCCTCGCCCCGGCCGAGCGACTGGCCAACCATGATGTTCGCCGCGACGCCGTACCCCCGCGCGAGCGGCGAGGCGATCTGCTGGTACATCCGACGGCCGACGTGGTAGGCGGCGTTGACCTCGGTGCCGAACGCGAGCAAGATTGCGTTGAACGGAAACTCGGCGATCATCTCCGTGACGCCCTCGGCGATCCGTGGCCAGCTGATCAGGACCAGCTGCTTGGTGATGACCAGCTGTTCGGGCACCACGTACCGGATCTCGCTCCGAGGTGTAGCGAGAATCGCGAGGAACGCGGTCGCGCCGAGCGTGTCCGCGACCGCCGTCGCGATGGCGATCCCGATTATCCCGAGCTCCGGCAGCGGGCCGAGCCCGAACGCCAGCCCGATCGTCGCGAGGATGTTGAGCGCATTGACGACGCCGTTGACGTACATCGGCGTCTTGGTGTCGCCGGTGCCCTGGATCGAGCGAGCCGCGATGAAGTTGACGTGGATCGCGGGCGCCGAGAGCATGATTACCATGAGGTAGACGCTGCCGTACTCGACGACGGCCGCCATCGTCCCCTCGTCGGTGAGCGCACCCAGCACCGAGATCGCGTACTCGTTGAGTAACAGCCCGAAGAGCATAAACGGGATCCCGCCGAGGATCCCGATCAGCAGCGCCTGCGAGACCGCCTCGTCGCGGTTCGCGGTGGCGTCGGCGCTCGTGTCCTGGCTCGAGAGCGCGATCGCGCCGTCGCCGATACCGATCCCGAACCGCAGCGGAAAGCGAGCGTAGATGTCCGCGAGGCCGACCGCCGCGACCGCCGCGGGGGAGAAAAAGCCCGCGACGATCAGGTCGGTCGTCCGCATCAGCGTCCGCAACACCTGCTCGGCCATCACGGGCCAGGAGAGGCCGAACACGCGCTTCCAGACCCGCCAGAACCGGCGGTTCGACAGGGAGAACAGAACGACGAACACGGTCGACGTTCTCCCGGTCGCCGATTAAGGGTTGAGTTGGCGGAAACGTAGCCCGGTTGGGGGCCGGTATCACTACCCGCTCGAGGGTCGGCGTCTCTCGCTCGGAGCGCCCCGGCCCGCGGCGGTCGATCCTGCCGGCCACAGTACTATCCACCGCTCCGTCGTATCCCGACTAACTGATGATCCACGATGGCCGACGATTGATCCCGCTACGGACGCCGGGACTGGTGCGACGGGTCGAGGTGGGCGATCGATGAGACTCTCACGGCTGTTCGCCGACGAGGAGTCGACTCCCTACGGGCTGCCGAACTTCGACTCGACGACCGCCTTCGTCCGGGCGGCCGCCAGCTACCTGCGGGGCGAGCAGTTCCCGCGGCTGGGGATGATCCACCCCAAACTGGCGCCGCTCGCAAAGCGGGTCAACGGTCTCTCCAGGGAGACCCGCGCCAAGATCTACACGACGGGCGGAGCCAACGAGGGGATCGACCCCGACGACCTCGGCGAGATCGACGTCGAGCGCTTCCGGGAGTGGGTCGTCGATCAGTACCCCGAACGGGGGTACCCCGCGGTAATCGTCGGCTCGAGCAACGGCGCGGCGGTACATCTCGCGGCCCTGCTGGGAGTGCCGTTTCTCCCCCAGACGTTCCTCCTGCCGATCCGACGGTCGATGGGCGCTGACGAGATCCGCGAGGACGTCGCGTGGGGCGCCGAGCACGCCCCCGACTTCCTCGAGAACAACCCCGACGTCTCGCTGGCCCAGATGCACGACCCGAACCAGGACCGGCTGATGGTCCGGAAGCTAGCGTACTTCCGGGTCAAGTCCCGTCGGCTCGGCGAGGCCTACGAGGAGTTTCTCGACACCGTCCTCGAGCCCGGCGGCACGATCATCTCGCTGGAGTGTGAGTACGACTGGCCGGTGGTAGACGTCGGCGACCGCCACACCTTCCAGCTGGGTGGTTGTGGCGGACTGGCGCCCGAGGAGTACTACGAGGGCAGCGAGACGGTCGCCGAGTTCCTTCGCCTGCAGGGCACGGACCGACGCGAGTGGGACGTTCCCGAACCCGATCGACGGGCACCGGAGGCTGAGTGGGGGTTCGACCCGGCCTTACGCGAGGACCTCGAGCGCGCCGCTGACGAACGCGACTACGAACTCCGGCGGCTCGCGTTCGACGACCCGCGGGAGCTGAGCCCGTTCGTCGCCGACCGCTACCGGGATCGCTACGCCGCCCGCGACCGTTCCGTCGAGCGGCTGCTCGTCCAGTCGTTCGCGCTGGTCGAGCCCTGGTGGACGCTGCGGACGGGGTCGGTCCCCTACTGGACCGCCTTCAACACCCGCTCGGACGTCGCACACCTCGAGGACTACCTCGAGCGCAGCGACCCCTACGACGAGATCCGCTCGACGCTGTTCTCCCACGGGATGGAGTCGGCGGGGCTGGCCTCAATCGGGGAGTGGAAGCGAGTCCTCTCGCGCGCTCGCGACGAGCACGGGTTCGTCGGTGTCGACGAGGACGAGTTCCCCTACGACGTCGAGACCCAGGTCCGGTACCACGACGACCTGCCCGACGAGATCGACGCCCGCCACCCCCACCCGCCGGCGATGGCGTTCGACCGGTTCGAGTCGATCGCCGAGGACGTCGCCGAGGAGTACGGGCTCGCGTGGGACCGCGTCGACTGAGGCCTCAGTCCGCCGAGATCGAACAGCTGCCCTCGTAGGCGACGTCCTCGACCGAGTCGATCTCGGGATCGTCGCTACAGACCGGACACTCGGGGTTCGCGAGAACGTCGACCGACTCGAAGGTCATCCCCATCGCGTCGTACATCAGGAGCCGTCCCTCGAGGAGGTCGCCCTTCCCGAGGAGGTACTTGACGACCTCGGTGGCCTGGATACAGCCCACGGTCCCCGGGAGCACGCCGAGGACGCCGGTGGTCGCACAGTCGGGGACGGTGCCGGGCTCGGGTGCCTCGGGGAAGATGCAGCGATAACAGGGCGGGTCCTCGTCGTCGCCGCGGTCGTTCGTGAACGTCGTCACCTGCCCCTCGAAGCGGTAGATCGCTCCGTGGGAGAGCGGCGTTTCGGTGAGCACGCAGTGGTCGTTGAGCAGGTACCGGGTGCCGAAGTTGTCGCTGGCGTCGAGGACGATGTCGTACCCGCTCGTTAGCTCGGCGACGTTCTCGGCGGTGATGCGGGTCTCGTGGGTCTCGACGTCGACGTCGGGGTTCAGCGCTTCGACGTAGTCGGCCGCGCTGTCGACTTTCGGTCGATCGACGTCGCCGTCGCCGTGGACGATCTGGCGCTGCAGGTTCGAGCGTTCGACGACGTCGTCGTCGACGATCCCCAGACGGCCGATCCCGGCGGCCGTGAGGTACTGGATCGCCGGCGATCCCAACCCCCCGGCGCCGACGACGAGGACGCTGCCTTCGAGCAGTCGCTGTTGGCCCTCGGGACCGATCTCGTCCATGATGACGTGTCTCGAGTAGCGATCGAGCTGCGTCGCGTCCAGGCGGAGCTCGCTCATACCGGTCGTTCGGGCGAGAGCGAGAAAAGTTCGCGGGTCGGGAACCGGTTCGGCGGAGCCGGCAGAGTACTGCGGGAACCATGGCCTTTAATACCACGTCCGCCCATGCCATGTGTATGGCAACCTCACCCAATGATGCCGGTGACGATGTCTTCGATGAATTCCTTACGGACCGCGGTCACACGGTAGAGCGAGTGGGGTGGGAGCAGGAGTATAACAAAAAGCAGTGTCCCGACTGCGGCGGCCTCCACGAGGAGGGGGCCAGCTCCTGTACCGTCTGCGGGTGGACGCCGGCCCGGTAGCTCGAGTCGGAGCTACCGGATTTCGGCTCACCGCTGTTTTTGGGGCTAACCCACGTCACTTATGGGTATTGCGACCCTGAACAGCTACAATGGCTACTACGGAGACGAAGGTCACCCGGTTGTTCGGTGGACCGGGGAGCGGGAAGACGACCGCACTGCTCGATCACGTCGAAGAGATCCTCGAGCAGGATGGGGTGACGTTCCGGGACATTCTCGTCGTTTCGTACACGCGAGCGGCCGCACAGGAGGTTCGGGAGCGACTGGCCGAGCGGCTCGGGGAGAGCCCGCGCGCGCTGCAGGGTAACGTCTGTACGATGCACGCGAAGGCCTATGAGCTACTGGACCTCTCTCGAAGCGACGTCATCGGCGAGTCCGACAAGGAGGAGTTCTGTGACGAGTACGGTATCGAGTACGAGGACGAGTACTCGGGTGCGGGCCGTCGAACCGCCCGATCGACGACGATCGGGAACAAGGTCATCGCC
>JGI2924J29684_1076753_pt1 | contig 11151 bp, 6 predicted proteins | sample BenlonsequencITS_FD_29684 | JGI IMG/M metagenome (IMG submission 29684)
GTGTGTGTGTTCATACAGCGGCACCGAGGGGTAAGAATAGAGAGTTTGAGAGTCTCTCCGTGGAGATCATCTCGTATACAGAAGAACTCCGGTGTATCTCCCCCTCCTCAACGCCAGCGGAGACACCGCTATCCCTCCACCCTCCTCGCCGATACAGCGGCACCGAGGGGTGTTGCCCATCTCGCCTCGCACGGCGTCGACCCGCCGCGAGGGTTCCACCCATACAGCGGCACCGAGGGGTGTGTCCGCGAACGTCCTCCCGATCGGCCGACCGCGGGAGACACACTCATACAGCGGCACTCCGGAGTCCCCGGTCGACCTATACAGCGGCATCGAGGGGTGTGGTTCTCGTTTCTCAGGACGTAATGCTCCGAAACCGTGGGAGATACAGCGGCAGCCCGGTTCCGAACGTTTACAAGCCGGCTTCCCGACAATCGGAGTAGCTGAATGTCGGATTCGATGGATTACTTCGGCAGCGAAACCGAGATCTTCCGGAACAAGGAGCTGCTGCAGGTGTCACACCTCCCTGACGGCGACCGTATCATCGGCCGCGAGGACGAACTCACGAACCTCGCGAACGCGATCAAACCGGCCACGCGAGGGAACACGCCGAACAACGTCCTCGTCTACGGGAAGACGGGGACCGGGAAGTCGCTGTGCTCGAAGTTCATCACGAACCAGGCGATCGACCGCGCCAAGGACAACGGCGTCTCGATCGGGGTCGCGTACGTCGACTGTCTTCAGGAGTCGACCGAGACCCAGGCCGTTCAGTCGACGGCCCACCAGCTCAACGACCAGCCCGAGACGGGGATCTCGATCCCCCACTCGGGGCTGAGCACCTCCGAGTACTACCGTCGGCTCTGGCGGATCGTCGACACCCGGTACGACGTCGCCCTGATTATCTTGGACGAGGTCGACAAGATCGAGGACGACGACATCCTGATGCAGCTCTCGCGGGCGGTCGAATCCGGCAAGCTCACCGAGAGCACAGTCGGCGTCATCGGGATCTCGAACAAGGTTCGGTACAAGGACTCGCTGGACGAGCGGATCAAATCGAGCCTCTGTGAACGAGAGTACGTGTTCTCACCGTACGATGCGGCTCAGATCCGCGAGATCCTGCGTTCGCGATCCGACGCCTTCCACGACGACGTCCTCGAGGACGGCGTCGTTCCTCGCGTCGCCGCCCTGGCCGCGCGCGAACACGGCGACGCCCGGAAGGCGATCGACATCCTCCGGTTTGCCGGCGAGATCGCCGAGGAAGACGACATCGAGACGGTCACCGAGGCCTGCGTCGACCACGCACACGAACGCGAGGAGACCAGCCGGCTGGCCGAACTCATCTCGAAGAGTCCGAGTCACGCGAAGCTCGTCCTCGAGGCGATGGCGCTTTTGACCCAACAGAAGGAGGGCGAGGACGCCCCGGTGACGACCAACGAGGCCTACGACCTCTACAAACGGCTGTGCGATCGGGACCGCTCGGACCACCTGAAGCTCCGTCGGGTGCGGGACATCCTCTCGGAGCTCGAGTTCCTCTCGATCATCGAACAGGAGCGCAAGTGGGCGGGAAAAGGGAAGGGAAACTACATGGAAAACCGGCTGATCGACGATCCGGAGGTCATCATCGCGGCCTGTAACGAGTCCGACTAGCCGCGACGGCCGGAAGCCAATCGTTCGAAGACCTCAGAGCGGAGGGTTTTCGGCTCTCGGGTCCCTACGCTGAGGGATAGATCGTTCGCCTCCCACCGAATAGGAACCGTCTCCACCCGGTATTTGCGGGGGTTTCTTACGGGCGAATATGAGGCAACGACCTCCGGTGACCGAAACGGATCTCTCACGTCGGAAGGTGCTCCTGGCGATCGGTGCCACGGGACTTTCGGCGTTCGCGGGCTGCTCGGCGGACGGATCGCCGTCGGAGACTGAACCCGTCCCTTCAGAGCCGACCGTCGCGGCCCACTCGTCGCCCGATCTCGAGAAGTGGGTCGACGAGGTGCCACGTCCGGGCGTCGTAGAGCCCGACGGCACGAAGGAGGGACAGCCCTACTACGAGATCGAAATGCGCGAGGTCGAACAGCGGCTCCACAGCGATCTGCCGCCGACGACCGTCTGGGGGTACGACGGACAGTTCCCGGGGCCGACGATCGAAGCCGAACAGGGCGAGCCGATCTACGTGCGCTGGCAGAACCAGCTCCCCGACGACCATCTCCTTCCTGTAGACACGACGATCCATGGCGAGATGATCCCGTACGACATCCCCGGCGTCCGGACCGTGACTCACCTCCACGGCGGCAATATCGAAACTGAGAGCGACGGCAAGGCCAGGGGCTGGTTCACCCGCGAGTTCGAGGAGACCGGTCCCGCGTTCGAGAAGAAAGACTACTACTACGCGAACGACCAGCCGCCGGCGACCCTGTGGTACCACGACCACGCGGTCGGTATCACGCGGTTGAACGTCTACGCGGGTCTCGCCGGCTTCTACCTGCTGCGAAACGACCACGAGCGCGAGCTCGAGTTGCCCGACGGCGAGTACGAGATCCCGCTCGTCATCCAGGATCGGAGCCTCAACGAGGACGGCTCGCTGTTCTACCCGTCGGCCGTCTCCGAGGACCGTGGCGGCGACGACTCACACCCCGAGCCGAGCATCGTGCCGGAGTTTTACGGGGACGTGCCGGTGGTCAACGGGACGGCCTGGCCCCGCCTCTCGGTCGAACCCGAGCAGTATCGGCTTCGGCTACTCAACGGCTCCAACAGTCGGTACTACGACCTCGCGCTGCGCGAGTACGACGAGGAGTCAGGCGAGGTCGGAGACGACGGCCCGCAGTTCGTCCAGATCGGGAACGACGGGGGACTCCTCTCGGAACCCGTCCCGGTCGAGGGGCGCCTCGAGATCGGGTCGGGACAGCGCGCCGACGTCCTCGTCGACTTCTCGGCGTACGCCGGGGAGACGTTACTCCTCCACAACGCGGCGCCGTCGCTGTATCGGGGCACGCGCGAAGAGAGCGAGGAGACCAAGCCGCTCCCGGAGCTCGTGCTCGTCGACGTGGCCGACTCCGACGGCGTCGAGGACGTCGGGGAGCTCCCGGACGAGCTGACCGAGGTTCCAGAGATCCCCGTCGAGGCGGCGGACCGACACCGTCACCTCACGCTCGCCGGGGACACCGACGAGTACGGACGCATGATCCACCTCCTCGGCAGCGAAAAACAGCCGTCGGGACACAACCTGGACGATCCCGTGACCGAGGAGCCCGAGCTCGGCGACACGGAGATCTGGAGCATCGCCAACCATACCTCGATGTCCCACCCGATCCACCTCCATCTCGTCCACTTCCAGCTGCTCGGCCGACAGCCGCTGGCCGACTACGACACCTCCGAGGACGGCGTCGATCCGGCGACGCTCGAGGATCCTCAGCCGTACGAGCTGGGCTGGAACGACGTGATCTCGGTCGATCCCGCCGAGGTGATCCACATCATCGTCCACTTCGGGGAGTACGAGGGGGTGTTCAACGATCAGACGGGCGAGTACATGTGGCACTGCCACATGATCGAGCACGAGGACTACGACATGATGCGTCCGTTCAGAGTGGTCCCGAACGTGGAGGACGAGTCCGGCGACGGGTAGCGGTTCCTCGAACGCCGCGAGCCGCTTCCGGTTCTCAGAGCAGTTCGCGAACGTCGGAGTACCACATGTCGTGGTAGTCGACGTGCCCGACCCGGCGGGCGATCGCCACCGCCAGCGCGTGCCAGCAGAGCTCGGTCGGGTCCTCGTCGTCGAGGTTGTACTCGCTGTCCTTGCAGGTACAGCCGCCGTCCTCGACGATGTACTCGTCGCCGTAGCCGACGACGATCGTGAAATCCCGGTAGGACTTGACGCGGTGTTCGCCGACGGCTTCGATAGCGCGAACCCCCCGATCGCCGTGACACTGCGTGATCTGCTCGACCAGCTCCGGCGTCAGTTCGCCTGCCTCCTCGAGTCGGGCCTGCCAGCGCTCGACGGGGTTCGCTTCCGACACGTCCGGAACTGAGTGTCGGACTGTAAAATCGGTTCGGTTGTCGGTCGACGCGGATGTGACCTTCCCCGGGAACGCGACGCCCGTTCTCGTTGTGGATCCCGAGAGGGTCAACCGACGCTGACTGTGACAGCTACGCCGACTCGTCGCCCATCGTCGGGTGGATCTCCTCCCAGTCGCTGGGCCGAACGGGTCCGTCGAGCAGCGGATCGTCGGTCTCGAGCATCCACTCGATGAGATCGTCCCGCAGTCGCTCTCGGACCCCCTCGTAGTCGGGGTCGTCGGCGAGGTTCTCCCGCTCGTCGGGGTCGGTTTCGAGGTCGTAGAGTTCGACGTAGGGACGTTGCTCGCAGTAGTACTCCTCGCGAACCTCGCTGCCCGCGGCGCTCTCGTAGATGTCCCGCGTCAGGTAGATCCCGGGAAGGTGCCAGAAGTTCCGGACGTACTTGTACCGATCCGTCCGAACGGCCCGGATCGGATTGTACCGGTCGTGCCAGGTCATCCCCGCGAAGACGCGCTCACGGGGATCGTACTCGCCGTCGCCTCCGGCCGACTCGTCGACGAGACGGCCACGGAGGCTTCGCCCGACGACGCCGTCGGGCACCTCGACGCCGGCAAACTCGAGCAGCGTCGGGAAGACGTCGACGTTGCTGGCGAGGTCGTCGACGACGCCGGCGTCGACGACACCGGGGTATCGCAACAGGAGCGCAGCGCCGATCCCCGCGTCGTAACAACAGCCCTTCGCCCGCGGGAACGCCAGTCCGTGCTCGGTCGTGAAGACGACGAGGGTGTCCTCGGCGAGGCCGGCGTCCTCGAGCGCGTCGAGGACGGTGCCGACGCCGTCGTCGAGTGCCCGGACCATTCCCTGGAGTTCGGCGATGTCGCTGCGGATCCCCGGACGGTCCGGGAGGAACGGCAGCGGGTCGACGTCGTCGGGGTCGGGCGTCTCGTAGCGATCGGGATCGAAGCCGAACCCGTCCTCGTCCTCGACGCGGTGACACTCGAAGAAGCCGACCGAGGCGAAGAAGGGATCCTCGTGCTCGTCCGCCGCAACCACCGACGCGAACTCCTCGCCGACCTCGCGGGCGCGGGCAGTTTCGTGGACCGACGGCGGGGTGTTTACCCGGAGCGGCTCCTCGACGTGTTCGTGATCGTAGCCGAGCCGATCCGGATACTCGGTGACGTGCTGGAGACCAAAGCGGTGGGTCTCGTAGCCCGCCTCGCCGAGCAGCTGTGGCAGCAGCCGCTCATCGGGACCGAGCTCCCAGTCTCCGTGAGCCAGCCCGAGCATCCCGTTCTGGTGGGGGTGACGGCCGGTGACCAGACTCGACCGACTCGGCGAACACTGCGGAGCCGTCACGAAGTGGCGGTCGAACCGAACTCCCTCGTCGGCGAGACCGTCGAGCCGGGGTGTTTCGACGTCGGCTCCGTAACAGCCGAGGTACCGCCCCAGATCGTGGCAGTGGATCAAAACGATGTTTGGCGGCTCCATTGCTCCGGCGTACGGAACCCCGGCGAGTAAGCGTTGGGCCGGCTACAGCCTGATCGGTCGTCGACAGAGACGGTCACCCGACGCGATTCGAGTCCCTGAATTCCCTGCATTAGCCGGGCCTGGCGCCTTCCCGGCGAGCGCCGGAAGATAGATAACCATGCGAGATTCCAACGAGGGTGACAGGGAGTCACATACGAGTGTCCGGAACGTCGTTCTCGTCGTCTTCGACACCGCTCGAGCGAAAAGCGTCGGGCCGGAAACGACGCCGGCGCTGTCCTCGCTCGCCGCGGAGGGGACGACTTTCGAGAACGCGTTCGCGACGGCACCGTGGACGCTTCCCTCCCACGCCTCGATGTTCACCGGTCGCTACCCGTCCGAGCACGGCGCTCACGGCGGACACACCTACCTCGAGGAGGATCAGCGGACGCTCGCGGAAGCCTTCGCCGACGCCGGCTACGACACCGTCGGCGTCTCGAACAACACCTGGATCACCGAGGAGTTCGGCTTCGACCGCGGGTTCGACGAGCTCCGGAAGGGATGGCAGTACATCCAGTCCGACGCCGACATGGGCGCGGTCGTCCGCGGCGAGGACGTCCGCGAGAAACTTCAGGCGACTCGTGATCGGCTCTTCGAGGGGAACCCGCTGGTCAACGCGGCGAACATCCTCTACAGCGAGGTGTTCCAGCCCGCCGGCGACGACGGCGCGGCCCGATCGGTCGACTGGATCGGCGACTGGCTCGGCGACCGCGACGACGACGATCCGTTCTTCCTGTTCTGTAACCTCATCGAGCCCCACGTCGAGTACGATCCGCCCCGCGAGTACGCCGAGCAGTTCCTCCCCGAGGACGCGAGCTACGAGGAGGCGACCGCGATCCGGCAGGACCCCCGGGCCTACGACTGCGAGGACTACGAGCTCACCGAGCGGGAGTTCTCGCTGCTGCGGGGGCTCTACCGTGCCGAGCTCGCCTACACCGACGATCAGCTCGCGCGCCTCCGCGAGGCCCTCGAGGCGGCCGGCGAGTGGGAGGAGACCCTCTTCGTCGTCTGCGGCGATCACGGCGAGCAGGTCGGCGAGCACGGCTTCTTCGGCCACCAGTACAACCTCTACGACCACCTGATCAACGTCCCGCTCGTCTTCCACGGCGGCCCCTTCACGGGCGGCGGCCATCGACGGGAGCTGGTCCAGCTGCTCGACCTTCCCGCGACGCTGCTCGACTCCCTCGGAATCGACGACCCCGAGCTGCTCGAGCAGGGTCACGGGCGGTCGCTCCACCCCGCGACCCACGAGCGACGGGACGCGATCTTCGCCGAGTACGCCGCCCCCCAGCCCTCGATCGATCGGCTCGAGGCCCGCTTCGACGAGGTTCCCGACCGGGTACGGGCGTTCGATCGCCGGCTGCGGACGATTCGGACCCACGAGGAGAAGTACGTCCGCGGCGACGACGGCTTCGAACGGTACCACGTCCTCGAGGGCGACCCCAACGAGGAGACCGACCTCGCGGACGACGACCCCGATCGGGTCCGGGAGCTCCGGGAGCGCCTCGAGGAGCAGTTCGACTCGCTCGAGGACGCCGGCGCGAGCGGCGAGGTCGAGATGCAGGCCGGGACCAAGGATCGACTGGCGGATCTGGGGTATCTCTAGTAGTCCAAAATATTCCCGTAATCGCGGCAGAGTTCCCGTTCGCCTCGATTTTTCTCCCCCGTTAACTGCTCGACCTGTACGTGACGATCGACCGATCCAGACCAACAGTAATCGACATACAAACTGTGGGGTGTCGATGTCTCCGTCCCACGTCTGCGATCCGACCGGTTCCGCCACCGACTACTGTTATACCCCTCCGTCGTCTTACCGGGACACGTGTCCGATACCCGCGTGGAGTCCGACGGCTGTCGGCTCTGTGGCGCCGACGTCGGCAGCGAGGAGCGGTTCTGCTCGAGCGGTTGCCGGGCGATCCACGAGGACCTCGACGCCGCGTTCGATGATAGCGGGAGCGCCGCCGAGGGGTCGGCGATCGTCGACGAGGACGCGGGCCCGAGCGATGGCCTCGGCCCGGACGACGCTGCCGCGAGCGACGGCCTCGACTCCGACGACGCGGCCCGCGCGTTTTTCCGGATCGACGGGATGTACTCCGCGCTCTGTGAAACCTACCTCGAGCGGGTCGCCGAGCGACGGGCGGGTGTCAGCGAGGCGACGGCGAGCTACGTCACCGAAACGGTCCGGGTCGACTACGACCCTGCCCGAACCTCGGCCGACGAACTCCGGGTCACCCTGACCACGACCGGGTACACCGCCTACCGCCGCGATGGGGTCGACACAGGTGCCGACGCCGAGGAACTAGCGAACGGCCAGACGGGCGCTACCCAGCGCTCCCGCGAGATAACGGGGCTGCGCAAGCGCCGAACCGAGGACGTCCTCGAGATGCGCTACGTCGTCGGCGTCGTCTTCGGCTCCTTTCTGCTGGTACCGTACGTCGCGATCCTCTACCCCGTCTACCTCGCCGACTTCGTCGACTGGGGGTTCCTGGCTCCCTACGAGGGGGCGTTCGCGACGCTCGACGGACTGATGCTGCTCCCGCTGTTTCTCACCGTCACTGGCGCCGTTCTCTACCTGAGCGGGATGCCGCTCCTGCGTGGGGCCTACGTCAGCCTGAAGCTCCGCCGGCCGAACACGCAGCTGCTCGCCGCGGTTACCGTCGTCGCCGCGTTCGTCTACGGGACGGTCGCGCTCACGCTCGGGCACAACGACGTCTACTACGATCTGACGATCCTCGTCGCGGCGACGGTGATGGCGGCCGTGTTCTACGAGGCGACGGTCAAGCGGCGGGCCCTGGATCGACTCACCGAACTCACGGTCTCGGAGGTCGGCGAGGCGCGCCTGCTCGGGGCCGACGGCTCGACCCGAACGGTCCCCACGGAGTCCCTGGCAGCCGACGACCGCCTGCTCGTCCGGGAAGGTGAGCGGATCCCGGTCGACGGGCGGCTCGCGGAGGGACAGTGTACGGTCGACGAGGCGATCGTCACCGGGGAGTCGCTCCCGGTCTCGAAGCGGGCAGGCGAGGACGTCGTCGGCGGGTCGCTGGTCATCTCGGGTGCGGCCGTCGTCGATCCCGCCGACCGAACCGAGAGCAGCCTCGAACGGCTCACCGAGACGGTCTGGAACCTCCAGAGCGCGACCCACGGGGTCGGCCGCCGCGCGGATCGGCTCGCGGCCCGACTGACCCCCGCCGTCGCCGCGGCCGTCCTCGGGGTCGGCGCGGTCGCGATCGTCCTTGGCTGGTCCGCGATCGATACCGCCCTGGCCGTCCTCGCGGCCGCGATCGTCGCGAGCCCGTGGGCGCTCGGCCTCGCGGCGCCCGTCTCCGTCGCGACGAGCATCCGCGAGGCCCACGATCGCGGGATCGTCGTCTTCGACGAGACGGTGTTCGAACGGCTCCGCGAGCTCGATGTCGTTGTCTTCGACAAGACGGGAACGCTGACGACGGGGAAGATGCGCGTCCTCGAGGCCGACGCGGCCCCCGAACTGCTCCGGGCCGCGGGCGCGCTCGAGGATCGGGCGGCCCACCCCGCCGCGACGGCGATCCGCGACGCGTTCGCTCGCGGCGAGGGGCCCGAGGACGGGGCGGTCGGCGACGGCAGTGGCGAGCCGCCGACGGTCCGGGAGTTCGAAACCCACGAAACCGGCGTCGAGGGGGTTGTCGACGGTCGCCGAGTGGTGGTCGGCCACCCGGAGCTCTTCCGGGAGCGGGGCTGGGCCCTCACAGACGAGCTCGCGTCGCGGGCCGCCACTGCCAGGGAGCGAGGACGGCTTCCCGTCCTCGTCGGCGAGGACGGGCATGCGAGCGGGATCGTCGTCGTCGGCGACGAGCCCCGAACCGGGTGGCTCGAGAGCCTCGAGCGACTGCGAACGGCCGGCGTCGAGGTCGTCGTTCTGACGGGCGACGACGCGGCTGCAAGCGCGTTCCTCGAGCACCGGGCCGACCTCGAGGTCTTCGCCGACGTCCCGCCGGCGGGCAAGACCGCGGCCGTCGAGCGGCTGGCGGCCGACCGACGGGTGGCGATGGTCGGCGACGGGACAAACGACGCGCCCGCGCTGGCTGCGGCGGATCTGGGAATCTCGCTGGGCGGGGGTACCGCGCTCGCGGCTGACGCCGCCGACCTCGCGATCCTCGGAGACGACCTGGCGGGCGTCGAGCGGGCGATCTCGCTGGCCCGGGCTGCCGGCGACCGTGTGACCCAGAACCTCGCGCTGGCGCTTGCGTACAACGTCGTCGTGATCCCCGTCGCGCTGGCCGGGCTGTTGAGCCCGCTGGTGACGGCGGGGGCGCTCATCCTTACCGCGGCGCTGATCGTCGCCAACGCCTCGCGACCGCTGCTCGGGGAGCGCTGACCGCGGCCGACACGACCGCCGCGCTCGAGAGTCGTTCTCGTCGCGGACGACGAGGCGGCAACCCCTCCCGGCAAGGCTAACCTACTCGGGGGATCGCCCGCATCCCGGTGACGAATGGGGATCGCCGATCGCCCCGGCGCGTACGGGGTCGTCGCTGTCGCGACGCTCGCCTACACCTGCCTGATGTTCGTCTGGTTCTCGCTGCCGGCGTACCTCTCGACGATCATCGCGGAACTGGACCTCTCGAGCACCCAGGCCGGCGTCGTCGCGGGCGCGGTGCCGCTGACCTACATCCCGATCGCGCTGTTCTCGGGGCTCGCGGTGGATCGGATCGGGCCCGGACGGAGCCTCGCGGTCGGCGTCGTGCTCTACGGCGTCGCGCAGGTCGGCCGGAGCTTCGCCGACGGGTTCCCGTCGCTGCTGGCGCTGACCCTGCTGCTGGGGGTCGGCGCGACCGCGGTTACGTTCGGTCTGCCGAAGCTCGTCTCGACGCTGTTTCCGCCGAGCCGGACGGGGCTTCCGTCCTCGATCTACCTCGTCGGTGCCTCGGCGGGGACCGCGCTCGTCTTCGGCGTCGGCCGCCCGGTCCTCGGCCCGTGGCTCGGCGGCTGGCGTCCCCTCTTTCTCTGGAGCGGGCTCGTCGCGATCGGCTACGGGATCGGCTGGTACGTCCTGGCCAGGCGCCTCGGAATCGACGAGCGTGCCGCGGCCAAAGACGCGGACGAGACCGACCGTGACGAGGACGCGGCCCCGATCGCGTCGATCCGACGGGACCTCCGGCTGATCCTCACCCACCGGGAGCTCCAGCTCGTGGTCGTCGTCGGCACGATGTACCTGCTGGCGAGCCACGGGATTCAGGGTTGGCTCCCGACGATCCTCGAGTCCCGCGGCGTCTCGCCCGGGATCGCGGGTCAGACGACAAGCCTCTTCGTCGGTGCCTACGCCGTCGGGATCTTCGCCGTCCCAGCGCTGGCCGACCGCTACGAGGCGCGGCCGACGGCGCTGATCGGCTGCGGCGCGGTGTTCTGTGCCGGCACGGTCGGCGTCGTCCTCGCAGACGGGCTCGGGCCGGCGCTCCTGGCGAGCATCGTCGTCGCCGGGCTCGGCGTCGGCGGGCTCTCGCCGCTCGTCCGAGCGATCCCACCCGCGCTCGAGGGGATTGGCGCGCGCCTGACCGGGACCGCCGTCGGCTTCATCTTCGCGGTCGGCGAGATCGGCGGCTTCCTCGGGCCCGTCCTGATCGGGACGAGCCACGACCTGACCGGCTC
>JGI2924J29684_1076752_pt1 | contig 11149 bp, 6 predicted proteins | sample BenlonsequencITS_FD_29684 | JGI IMG/M metagenome (IMG submission 29684)
GAAACGCTACACGACCAGTTTGGTCAGTACTTTGCCGTAGACAACGTTCTGTATCATGAAAAAACCGATCACCAGGATTTGATCATCTTTGAAAACGCCGCCTTTGGCCGCGTGATGGCGCTGGACGGCGTGGTACAGACCACCGAACGCGACGAGTTTATTTATCATGAAATGATGACCCACGTCCCGCTGCTGGCGCACGGTCATGCGAAACATGTTCTGATTATCGGCGGCGGCGACGGCGCGATGCTGCGTGAAGTCACCCGGCATAAAAACGTTGAAACCATTACCATGGTAGAGATTGACGCCGGCGTGGTTTCATTTTGTCGTCAATATTTGCCTAACCACAATGCGGGCAGCTACGACGATCCGCGCTTTACTCTGGTGATCGACGATGGCGTGAATTTCGTCAATCAGACCCACCAGACTTTTGATGTGATTATCTCCGACTGTACCGATCCAATCGGCCCCGGCGAAAGCCTGTTTACCTCCGCCTTTTATGAAGGCTGTAAGCGCTGCCTGAATCCAGGCGGGATTTTTGTCGCCCAGAATGGCGTATGCTTCCTGCAACAGGATGAAGCGCTCGACAGCCACCGCAAGCTGAGTCATTACTTCAGCGATGTCAGCTTCTACCAGGCGGCGATTCCAACTTATTACGGCGGCATCATGACTTTCGCCTGGGCGACGGACAATGACGCCATTCGCCACCTGTCGAGTGAAACTATTCAGGCGCGTTTTCATGCCGCCGGCCTCAAATGTCGCTATTACAACCCGGCTATTCATGCCGCTGCATTTGCGCTGCCGCAATATCTACATGACGCACTGTCCGCACAGTGACGCTAAGGAGGTGATAAAAATTGAAAAAGCTGAAACTGCATGGCTTTAACAATCTGACGAAAAGCCTGAGTTTTTGTATTTACGATATCTGCTACGCCAAAACCGCAGAAGAGCGTGATGGCTATATCGCCTATATCGACGAACTCTATAACGCCAACCGACTGACCGAGATCCTGTCGGAAACCTGCTCCATTATCGGCGCAAACATCCTGAACATTGCCCGTCAGGATTATGAACCCCAGGGTGCCAGCGTCACGATTCTGGTGAGCGAAGAGCCGATGGACCCGAAACTTATCGACCAAACCGAACATCCCGGCCCGCTGCCGGAAACGGTGGTGGCGCACCTCGATAAGAGCCATATCTGCGTGCATACCTATCCGGAAAGCCATCCGGAAGGCGGGCTTTGCACCTTCCGTGCCGACATAGAAGTGTCAACCTGCGGCGTGATTTCACCGCTAAAAGCGCTCAATTATCTGATCCACCAATTAGAGTCCGATATTGTCACCATCGATTACCGCGTGCGCGGCTTTACGCGCGACGTCAACGGCATGAAGCACTTTATCGACCATGAGATCAATTCCATTCAGAATTTTATGTCGGAAGATATGAAATCGCTGTATGACATGGTGGATGTGAACGTGTATCAGGAAAACATCTTTCATACCAAGATGTTGCTCAAAGAGTTCGACCTGAAACACTACATGTTTCACACCAAACCGGAAGATCTTACTGAAACCGAACGTCAGGAGATCACCGCCGCGCTGTGGAAAGAGATGCGCGAAATTTACTACGGCCGCAATATGCCAGCCGTGTAAATTGATACCGGAGCAAGGAAGCTCCGGTTTTTGCTGCAAAAGCCCAAAAATAGAGTCAGGGTCCGATTTTTAAATCACGATAATAATATTCCTTATCCCGCTGCGTAATTTTACGTAGTACACGACAGGGAACCCCAGCGGCGACCACATCTGGCGGAATATCTTTTGTTACGACGCTACCGGCACCAATTACCGAATTATCACCAATCGTTACGCCGGGATTAATCACGACCTGGCTGCCAATCCATACATTATTGCCAATCGTCACGGGAAAAGAGAACATTTCGCCCTGCATGCGCAGAGAAAAATGGACTGGATGCCCGGTAACGGAAATCGTGACGTTAGGCGCAACCATCACATTATTTCCTATCGTAACCGTATAGTCATCGACAATAGTTAAATTAAAATTGGCGTAAAAGTTGTCACCAATATAAATATTCTTGCCATAAGAAAAAGAGATCGGCGGCTCTATCCACGCATTTCTCCCAATTTTACCAAACATCTGAGCAATTAATTCTCTACGTTTGTTCTCTTCTGAAGGACGCGTATGATTATAATCATACATAAGCTCTTTACCACGTAGTCGCTCTTCGGGAAGTCCTTCTGTTAAGTCAGTAAACAACATGCCCTTTTTTATTTTTTCTCTCATTGATAACATCATTCCCACCTCCGCGCGAATCAGCTTGCGCTCTTCGGTTGTGAGACTCGCATCACTGCCAGCGGCCCTGCTCCGCTTAACGTTGCGGCTGAAATAAGCGTAAAGACCAGTGCAATCAGCCCCAGCACCAGATAAGCGCCCTGGAAACCAATTTTTTCATACATATTCCCGGCCAGTACGGACATAAAAATCATTGCCAGTTGTTTAAAAAAGCAGAAGCAGACCAGGTAGATAGTGGCGGAGAAACGCACCTCAAACTGGCTGGTGATATACTTGAAACATCCCACAATCAGGAAAGGGATCTCGAACATATGCAAGGTCTTAAGAATAACCACTTCCCCCGCCGTAGTCGCAAAAGAGGAACCGATAATGCGCACAGACATAATTATTCCCGCTATCAATAGAGCATTTTTACCGCCAATGCGATTTACGATAAGCGGGGCAAAAAACATAATACAGGCATTAAGCAACTCCCCCATTGTCGTGACATAGCCGAATACGCGTGTTCCCTGTTCTCCTGACGCAAAGAACGAGGTAAAGAAGTTGGCAAATTGCTGGTCAAAAACATCATAGGTACAAGAGACGCCCACCACATATAGCGACAGGAACCATAGTTTAGGCTGTTTAAACAGTTCCAGCGCCAGCTTCAGGCTAAACGGCGATGAATTGGCCCCTGGCGCATCCGCGACTACGGCTGATGAGCCAGAATCGGTACGAGAGAAAAAGAGCAACAGCGCGAGGATCACCGCACACCCTGACCCCAGCCAGAAAACAAACTCATTATTAATGGTAAACATCACGCCAACAATGGAGGCGCAAAGCGCCCAGCCTCCACAGCCGAACATACGCGCACGGCCAAATTCAAAATGACTTCGTCGACTCGCTTTTTCGATATAGGCTTCAATCGCCGGGGCGCCAGCATTGTAGATAAATCCGAGATAAATCCCACCGACAATGGAACCCAGTAGAATATTAAACTGTAACAGCGGCCCAAAAACATAAATAAAGAACGGGGCAAACATCACCAGCATGCCAGTAATAATCCACAGTAAATTTTTACGCAAACCGAGTTTATCGGACATCAGCCCGAAAACAGGCTGGAAAAGCAGCGAAAAGAGAGAAATACAGGCAAAAATAATTCCGGTATCCCCTTTACTGATATGATTAATATCATGTAACCAGATCGGAAAAAAGGGAAAATAAGCGCCCATAATGAAAAAATAGAAAAAAAAGAAAAAGCCGAACATCCAGAAATTTGTATTCTTCAGGTAATACATATGGATTTCCTTGCATTAAAAATGGGCAGGATCAATCTGCCCAATGAGGTATTTTATTTCCATGCGATCTGGTAGTGGTAATGCCGGGCGCTCAGTTGAAATTCCGGCGATACCGACGGGCTCCATGAATCATCCCCGCCCACTCCCATATGATAACCATCGATATTGAGCCAGACGCCTGCTTCTGCCTGCAATAAATGACGGTGGCTGGTTTCCATCAGTTGCCGCTGGCTGTAGCGGCTAATATTGAACTGAAAATCGCCGCTCCACTGGTGCGCGCCATAACGCAACTGGCGAGTACCGCAACGCAGGCCGTTTTCAGTCGGGAAGACATACGGCGTATACATCGCATCCAGCGGGAGATTCCAGCGATCAAAACAAGCGCTGCTCAGGCGATCCGGATAATTCTCATGCGGCCCCAGCCCCAGCCACTCCACCCTTTCATTCACCTGCGCAAGTTGACAGCTCAAGCCAATCCGCGCCGGGTACGGCATTCCACTGGCAACCTCCACCCCGATGTCGATCTGCATTTCGCCATGATCATCAATCCGGTAGGTTTTGCGGCTGATAAACAGCGTTGCCCCCTGATATTGCCAGGCATGCGCGGTGGTTATCAGCACCGCATCCGCCAGCTCGTCTGCATCACACAGCAACAGCGCTGGCTCCGCGCAGTAATGTCCTGCCGCCTTCCAACGCTCCACCCAGGCATTGGGGTCAATGCGTGTCGCTTCACTGACGCCAATATCGTTATCAAGCGGCGCACGGGTGAATTGATCGATAAGCGGGGTCAGCAATTGCGCTTCATCATCCCGCCAGAACTGTGTAAGCCAGCCCTGCTGACGGCAGAACTGCCAACGCAAATTACCTTGCGTGACGCAGAATTCGCCGTCACGCATCGTCAGGACGGGCGCAACGCTGGCGCGAGTGGGTTTCGATACGCAGAGCTTTTCTTCCAACGGCCACTGTTGCCAGGCGCTGATATGCCCGGCCTCCGACCAGCTTGTCGCCAGCGGTTGCTCAACGCGTACCGTCAGCCAAAGCTGCCCTGCGGTTTCCGGCTGCGGGAATGCAGGTAGCAGGATAATTTGTCTCCCCTGCGGGGCGATATCTAGCACAACTTCACCACTGGCCAACTGATTGCCCTCCTGCGCCAGCATCCAGCGCAGGATCTCGTTATCACTGTGGCGGAACAGATATTCGCTCTGTACTTCAATGCGGCGTTCTTCGCCCGGCAGCAAACGAAACTGGAAAAATTGCTGCACGTGTTTCGCTTCATACAACGCCGGATGCGGCGTACGATCGGCAAAGACCAGCCCGTTCATGCAGAACTGACGATCATTTGGCGTGTCGCCAAAATCTCCGCCGTAGGCAGACCACGGTTTGCCGTCCGCGTCATATTTAATCAACGACTGATCTACCCAGTCCCAGACAAAGCCGCCCTGCAAGCGCGGATACTGGCGAAACGCCTGCCAGTATTTGGCAAAGCCGCCGAAGCTGTTACCCATCGCATGCGCATATTCGCAGAGAATGAGCGGTCGCTGCTCGCCGGGCAGCGAGAGCCACTTCTTGATTGACCACTTTGGCACTGCCGGGAAGGGCTGATCCTGATCAACGCGCGCATACATCGGGCAGATAATATCCGTCGCAGCGGTGTCCGCGCCGCCGCCCTCATATTGTACCGGGCGAGAAGGATCTTCCGCTTTCAGCCAGCGGTAGAGCGCATCATGGTTGGCCCCATGCCCGGATTCATTGCCCAACGACCAGATGATAATGCTCGGATGGTTGCGATCGCGCTGCACCATGCGCGTCACACGCTGACTCATGGCGGGTAGCCAGTCCGGGTCATCGCTCAGGCGATTCATCGGCGTCATACCGTGGGTTTCAATGTTGGCTTCATCCACCACGTACAGACCATAGCGGTCACATAGGGCGTACCACTGCGGATGATTGGGGTAATGCGAGCAGCGTACGGCATTAAAGTTATTCTGCTTCATCAGCAAAATATCCTGCACCATAGTATCGTAATCCATCACCTGGCCGCGCTCAGGGTGATGCTCATGCCGATTGGTCCCACGGATCAGCAGCGGTTTACCATTTAGCAGTAACAGCCCCTTATCGATGCGGACCTGGCGGAAGCCAACGTCACACGCTTCCGCTTCAATCAGCTCGCCATCGGCGGTACGCAATTGGATCACCGCCCGATACAGATTAGGCGTTTCCGCGCTCCACAGCGCCGGACGATTGATATTGAGGCGTAGCGTGGCGCGGTCATCGTAGCCGCCGCGCTCGTCAATAATTTCACTTCCCGGCGTGGCGCGGGCCTCTCCCGCCAGCGTTTCTCCCTGCCAGAGATGAAGCACGAGCTGCAAATCGTCGTTCACGCCGCCAGCCAGTCGAACTTCCGCCTCAAGCACCGCCTGGGTAAAGTCGTCATTCAGATGAGTATGGAGGTGGAAATCCGTAATCTGCGTCGTCGGCTTATGCAGCAGGGAAACATCGCGGAAAATGCCGCTCATCCGCCACATATCCTGGTCTTCAAGATAGCTACCGTCGCTCCAGCGCAGCACCAGTACCGCCAGGCGATTTTCACCCACCTGTAAATATTCACTCAGGTCAAATTCAGACGGCAGCCGGCTGTCCTGACCATAGCCGACCCAGCGACCGTTACACCACAGATGAAACGCAGAGTTTACGCCGTCAAAAATGATGCGCGTTTGGCCTTCAGTCAGCCAGTCATCATCCATGCAAAATGTGAGCGAATAACATCCAGTGGGGTTTTCTGCCGGAACACAGGGAGGATTAACCGGGAAGGGATAGGTAATGTTGGAATAGATCGGCGAGTCATAACCGTACATCTGCCAGTTCGACGGCACGTTAATGGTGCCAGCCTCCGTAAGATCTTCAAGACGCCAGTTCTCCGGCACTGCTTGCGGCGAGGAGAACCAGGCAAATTTCCAGACGCCGTTCAGACTGCGTATCTGCGCCGCATATTGGTTACGCTGCGCATCGTCTGCCTTGCGCCAACTGCAAAACGGGGGATGCGCGGTTAGCCTGTTAAACTGTGTCACCGCAGGATTTTCCCAATCCCGGCGGGCTAACACGGCGGCCAGTGAATCACGTTCTGGTGTCATTATCATATCCTTCCGCAAAATTGTTACTCGCTCACATTTTTTTTTGAAGGTATACTGCGAAATAACAATTTAGGTAAAGGATGAGGTTAACGTTTGGTGAGCTGGCTCAAACTAATTCGTTATTAACACGATAAGCCAGCAAATACAGAGCACACTTTACGACAAGCGTGAAACCTGCCGCGCCAACTGCATTAACGCTTCCGCCAACGCTTGAGGCGAGGCGCGATCGGTTTGCGGCGCGCATACGGTTTTGCGTTCAATCAACGTGACGGGCAACCGTTGACTCTGCGAAACCGAGTCGCCTGCGGCAATCTGTAAAATACGATCGACGCTCCCCCGGCCCAGTTGGGCGAAATCCTGTCTGATTGTAGTCAATGGGGGAATGTAGCAGGAACTGTCTTCCGTATCGTCATAGCCAATAAGGGAAATATCCGTCGCCACTCTCAGGCCGAATTCGGTAATGGCGCGCATGACACCCAACGCCATTTGGTCGTTAGCGATCAACATCGCCGTTGGGATAATCCCGCTGTTCAGCATCTGTTGCGTTTGCTGGAAACCGGACATCGCGCTCCAGTCGCCCTCAAGTACAGCGACGGGGGTAATCTGGCGATGCTGAAGGTGCTTACGCCAGTCCGCAAGCCGCAGGCGCGCAGAGACGGATGACGCCGGACCAGCCAGCAACGCGATGCGCTGATGCCCATGCGCCACCAGATGCTCAACGCCCAGCTTCGCCCCCTCATCGTGGGAAAAAACAATACTGTTGACAGGGGTCTGTTCAGAAACGTCCAGAAAAAGTACCGGTACGTTACCCGCTGCGGAGACCACCTCCAGCGCCGCGTCTTCTTCCAGAGGAAAGTTAATAATAATTCCGGTAACACGCCGCGCCAGTAGATTGTGAACTGCGATTTTACACGCTTCTACGCCATTGCGCTCCACCATCGCAATCACCACGCTGGCTCCCGCCTGATCCGCACGAGATTTAATGGCGGCGACAATCTGCGACGGCGCGTGTAGTGCCAGATTAGCGGTCGCGACACCAATCAACGGGACGCGTTTACCCGCCAACTGTTGAGCTGCATGGTTGGGAATGTAATTAAGCTCCGCCATCGCGGCTTCCACTTTCTCGCGCGTTTTCGCCGAAACGTGGCTGGCCTGATTAACCACACGAGAAACCGTCTGATAGGAAACACCGGCATGATTTGCAACGTCGTAGAGCGTGACTGGTTTCACATTCAATACCCTGAATTCATTTATCCTTGCGCTATCATGCCACACCCTTCAGGGCTTTTCCTCCGCAAGGAGAATTCCCCCACCTGTAGTGGTCAACGCTTATTTCTGCTGCATAAAATTGCGGTACGCGACGACGACCCGCAGAAAATCCTCCACGCCGCACAGGGATAAACTCTCTTCATCGTAATAACTCATCCCCTCTTCCATCTCATCGCCGGAAAAATCCAGTTGATTGGCGCGAATCATCACTTCTTCGCCATCCATCCAGAGCGTGTATTCATGCCCTGCTCGTTGCCAGGAACGTTCACTGCCTTTGACCGTAAGCGCGGCTTGTTCTACTTCATCCAGTAAGGCCAGGTTCTCTTTTACCTCTTCATTAAACCAGTGGCCGACCACTTCGTGCCCCATTGACATACGTACCAAAACCCGTCCGGTCACATCGCGCAGAAATTCGTAATCCATAATGTGTTCCTCTGCAAAGCCCTTACCATCATTATCGCAGCACCGGAAAAGAAAAAAAGCAGAAGCAGCAGGCGGAATGAAAATAAAAAAACCCACCGCAGTTGCGATGGGTTTTGTAGGCCCGGTAAGCGTAGCCGCCAGCGGTCAAATTACACCGCAGTCTGGAAAATCACCCCGTCGGCTTTCTCGGTATACTGGGAAAGCTGATCGAAATTCAGATAACGGTAGGTATCCACAGCGGTTTTATCCACCTGCGCCACAAAGGTTTGGTACTCTTCCGGCGTCGGTAACTTACCAATAAGCGCCGCCACCGCCGCCAGCTCCGCAGAAGCCAGGAAGACATTCGCACCGGTACCTAAACGGTTCGGGAAATTACGGGTTGAGGTAGAGACGACCGTAGCCCCATCAGCCACACGCGCCTGATTGCCCATACACAGGGAACATCCCGGAATTTCGATACGCGCGCCACTCTTACCAAACACGCTGTAGTAGCCTTCTTCCGTTAGCTGCGCGGCGTCCATACGGGTTGGCGGCGCTACCCACAGGCGGGTCGGCAACTGGCCCTTGTGGTTATCCAGCAGCTTACCGGCCGCGCGGAAGTGACCGATGTTGGTCATGCAGGAACCGATGAATACTTCGTCGATCTTCTCGCCCTGTACGTCAGACAGCAAACGCGCATCGTCCGGATCGTTCGGCGCACACAGAATAGGCTCTTTAATGTCAGCCAGATCGATGTCGATCACTGCTGCGTATTCCGCGTCAGCGTCGGCTTCCAGCAGTTGTGGGTCCGCCAACCATTTTTCCATGCCCTGAATACGGCGCTCCAGCGTGCGGCGATCGCCATAACCTTCCGCAATCATCCATTTCAGCAGGACGATGTTGGAGGTCAGGTATTCGATGATAGGCTCTTTGTTCAGCTTGATAGTACAACCGGCAGCGGAACGCTCGGCAGAAGCATCGGTCAGCTCAAATGCCTGCTCGACTTTCAGATCCGGCAGACCTTCAATTTCCAGAATGCGGCCGGAGAAGATGTTTTTCTTGCCTTTCTTCTCAACGGTCAGCAGTCCCTGTTTGATGGCGTACAGCGGAATGGCGTGGACCAGATCGCGCAGGGTAATACCCGGCTGCATTTTGCCTTTAAAGCGTACCAGTACCGATTCCGGCATATCCAGCGGCATAACGCCAGTCGCGGCGGCAAACGCCACCAGACCCGATCCCGCCGGGAAGGAGATGCCGATCGGGAAACGGGTGTGGGAATCGCCGCCAGTGCCCACGGTATCCGGCAGCAGCATACGGTTCAGCCAGGAGTGGATCACGCCGTCGCCCGGGCGCAGCGACACGCCGCCGCGGTTCATAATGAAATCCGGTAAGGTATGGTGCGTGGTGACGTCAACCGGCTTAGGATAGGCTGCGGTGTGACAGAACGACTGCATGACCAGATCGGCGGAGAATCCCAGACAGGCCAGGTCTTTCAGCTCATCGCGGGTCATCGGGCCAGTAGTATCCTGAGAACCGACGGAGGTCATCTTCGGTTCGCAGTACGCGCCCGGACGGATACCTTTCACGCCACAGGCGCGGCCAACCATTTTTTGCGCCAGAGAGAAGCCACGGCTGCTTTCCGCCACGTCTTTCGCCTGACGGAAAACGTCTGAGTGCGGCAGCCCCAGCGCTTCACGTGCTTTGGTGGTCAGGCCGCGACCGATGATCAACGGGATACGGCCACCGGCACGCACTTCGTCGATCAGCACGTCGGTTTTCAGTTCGAAGGTTGCCAGCAGTTCATCGGTTTCATGGTTGCGCACTTCGCCTTTGTACGGGTAGACGTCAATCACATCGCCCATGTTCAGGTTAGACACATCCACTTCGATTGGCAGCGCGCCCGCATCTTCCATAGTGTTAAAGAAGATAGGCGCGATTTTGCCGCCAAGGCACAGACCGCCGCCGCGCTTGTTCGGCACAAACGGAATATCGTCGCCCATAAACCACAGCACGGAGTTGGTCGCGGATTTACGGGAAGAACCGGTACCCACCACATCGCCAACGTAAGCCAGCGGGAAGCCTTTTTTCGCTAATGCCTCAATCTGTTTGATGGGGCCGACAATGCCTGGCTGATCCGGATCAATGCCTTCACGGGCGTTTTTCAACATCGCCTGCGCATGTAACGGGATATCCGGTCTCGACCACGCATCCGGCGCCGGAGAGAGATCGTCGGTATTCGTTTCGCCGGTCACTTTGAAAACGGTGACAGTTATTTTTTCCGCCAACGGCGGACGGCTCAGGAACCATTCGGCATCGCCCCAGGATTGCATCACCTGCTGCGCATAACCGTTGCCCGCTTTGGCTTTTTCTTCGACATCGTAGAAATTATCGAACATCAGCAGGGTGTGAGACAACGCTTTCGCTGCGATTGGCGCCAGTTTAGCGTCATCCAGCGCATCAATGAGCGGGTGAATGTTGTAACCGCCCTGCATGGTGCCGAGCAGTTCGATGGCTTTCTCAGGGGCGATTAACGGAGACGTCGTTTCGCCTTTCGCGACGGCGGCAAGGAAGCCAGCTTTAACATAGGCGGCTTCATCGACGCCAGGGGGAACACGGTGGGTTAACAGGTCTAACAGGAACTCTTCTTCGCCCGCGGGCGGGTTTTTCAGCAGCTCGACAAGCGCGGCCATTTGGGTTGCATCTAAAGGTTTGGGCACAATCCCCTCGGCGGCACGTTCAGCTACGTGCTTACGGTATTCT
>JGI2924J29684_1076751_pt1 | contig 11139 bp, 9 predicted proteins | sample BenlonsequencITS_FD_29684 | JGI IMG/M metagenome (IMG submission 29684)
GGTTCATGAACCTTGAAGCCATCTCCCACCAACAGTAACTACAATGTTCGATTCTGACGAACTCGAGGAGATCCGTGCCAGCAAAGAGGAGTGGCACGAGGAAGAAGTAGAGCCGGTCCTCGAGCACTTCGGTGAGCGCACGGAGATATTCACCACGGACACAGGGGGACAGGAAGTCGACCGGCTCTACACGCCGGACGATGTCGCGGATCTCGACTACGAGGCGGATCTGGGGAACCCGGGTGAACCGCCGTATACGCGCGGGGTATATTCGACCGGCTACCGTGGTCGGCTGTGGACGATGCGCCAGTACGCCGGGTTCTCGACGCCCGAAGACACTAACGAGCGCTATCACTACCTGCTCGATCAGGGCCAGACCGGGCTCTCGATGGCCTTCGACCTGCCGACCCAGATGGGCTACGATTCCGACGCCGGAATGGCGGCCGGCGAGGTCGGGAAGGCCGGTGTCGCGATCGACTCGCTTTCGGACATGGAGACTGTCTTCGACGGCATTCCGTTGGGCGAAGTCTCGACCTCGATGACGATCAACGCGCCGGCCTCGGTTCTGCTGGCGATGTACATCGCGGTCGGCGACGAGCAAGGCGTCGACCGCGCCGAGTTGCGGGGGACGATCCAGAACGACCTCCTCAAAGAGTACATCGCGCGAAACACCTACATTTACCCGCCCGAACCCTCGATGCGGATCATCACTGACATCTTCGAGTTCTGTGCCGCGGAGACGCCGAAGTTCAACACGATCTCTATCTCGGGCTATCACATCCGCGAGGCTGGTTCGACGGCCGCCCAGGAACTGGCTTTCACGCTGGGCAACGGCATCGAGTACGTCGAAGCCGCACTCGACGCCGGCCTCGACGTCGACGAGTTCGCGCCCCAGCTTTCTTTCTTTTTCAACGGCCACAACAACATCTTCGAGGAGGTCGCGAAGTTCCGCGCCGCCCGCCGGATGTGGCACGACATCATGGAAGAGCGGTTCGACGCCGACGATCCCAACTCCAAACAGCTCAAGTTCCACACCCAGACAGCCGGCTCGATGCTGACTGCCCAACAGATCGAGAACAACGTCGTCCGCGTCGCCTACCAGGCGCTTGCAGCCGTCCTCGGAGGGACCCAGAGCCTTCACACGAACGGGAAAGACGAGGCACTCGCGTTGCCTACCGAAGAGTCCGTGCGCACGGCATTGCGTACCCAGCAAATCCTCGCCCACGAATCCGGCGCGGCCGACACCATCGACCCGCTTGCCGGCAGCTACTACGTCGAGTCACTAACCGACGAGGTCGAGGAAGAAGCCTACGAGATCTTGGAGGAAGTCGACGACCGCGGCGGCATGCTGGAAGCCGTCGAACAACAGTGGGTGCAGCGTCAGATCCAGGACACTGCCTTCGACCGCCAGAAGGAGATCGAAGAGAAAGAACGCATCATCGTCGGCGTCAACGAGTTCGAGATCGAGGACGCAGAACCCGAGATGGACGTCCAGGAAGTCACCGAGGAAGACGAACAACGGCAAGTCGACAGTCTCGAGTCCGTCCGCGAGGACCGCGACGACGAGGCCGTCGACGCCGCGCTCGAGGAACTGCGCGACGCGGCCCGCGGCGACGAAAACCTCATGCCGTACATCATCAGCGCGGTGAAGGCCTACGCGACGGTCGGCGAGATCTGTAACGTGTTTCGCGAGGAGTTCGGCGAGCACCAGCCCGGAAGCGCGATGTAGGAAAGGCCCCGCGGCTGTCTCCCCTCGAACTCGTCTTACAGTACGATCGGGTCGATTCCCGAAAGCGCAACGACGCCACCGGAACCTGTCACTGCGAACGGACCACTGCCAGCCGTTTTCGACGCAACCGCGGCGGCAGAGTGGCGATTACGTCAAAAAGGCGTTACTGCAACCCGCTCACTCTGTGTCGGACTCGGTCGTCTCGAGGTCGTTGAACCGCTCCGAGAGTTCGGACGCCTGCATGGCGAGTTGCCTGGTCCGATCGGAGACGTTCGCCATCGAACTCGTCTGCTCCTCGGCAGCAGCCGCGACGTTCTCCGCCTCGGCCGTCGTTTCCTCGCTGATGGTCGCGGTTTCGTCGACCATCGAGGAGACCGCTTCCAGCGAGGCGGCCTGATCGTCTGTCGCGTCGGCGATTTCCTGAATGCCGACGTTCGTCTCGTCGGCGTACTGTGTGATCTGGTCGAGTTCCTCGACCGCGTCGTCGACCTGGTCGATCGCGTCGTCGATCCGTTCGCTCGTCATCTCGACGGTCTCGACCGACGTCTCGGTCTGAGCCCTGATCCGCTCCAGTCGTTGTTCGACCTCGTCGGCAGCCGCCTTTGTGTCGCCCGCGAGCTCTTTGACTTCCTGTGCGACGACGCTGAAGCCGCGGCCGGCGTTGCTGTTCCCTTCGGCGCGGGCGGCCTGGACGTTCGCATTGAGCGCGAGGAGGCCCGTGTCGTCCGCGATAGTCGATATCTGACTGATCAGCTCGTCGACGTGGGCGACCTCGGCCTCCAGGTCACGGATCTCCGAGACGGCTACCTCGGAACTCTCGCCGATCTCGTCCATCTCCGAGGCAGCCTTCGAGGCCGCTTTCTGGCCGGACTCGGCCGCCTCTGACGTCTGTTTTCCGAGGTCAACGACCTCGCTGGAGGAAGCAGCGATCTCCTCAGTCGTCGCCGACAGACCACTCAGTTCGTTGGCGGCGCTTTGGAGTGCGTCGTGTTGCTGGGACGCACCGTCGGAGATCTCCTGGACCGACTCCGCGACGCGCTCGCTCGCGTCACGGACTTCCTGGCTTCCGGCCGTCACGTCCTGGCTCTCTGCGGCGACCGCCCCGGCGAACTCGCTTACCTCGCCGATCATGTGATCGATCTCGGCGATCATCTCGTTGTACGCGGTGCCGATCTCTTCCATTGCCTCGTTCTGACTCTTCGAATCGACACGTCTGGTCAGGTCGCCGTTTGCAGCCGCCTCCATCGCATCGCGGTACGCGTTCGCTTTCGTCTGGAGGTGCTCGAGGAGTTCCTCAGCCGACTGACGAGCCGCTTCGGCCTCTTGCTGGGCCGCTTCTGCGGTCTCTTTTGCTTGCTCGGCCTCCTCGGTCTTGCGCTCGGCCCGCTTTCGGGCCTCCTCGGACTCCTCGATCCGATCAACCATCGACGTTCGCATGTCGTCGATCGAGTGATAGAGCGTGCCGAGTTCGTCCCGCCGATCGGACTCGAGGACGACATCGTATTCGCCGGCTCTGACCCGCTCGGCTCGCTCCGACAGCGTGGTGATCGATTTCGCCGTGTTCCGGCCGATAGTCCCGCCGACGAAGACGACCCCGACGAGTGCGAGACCGATGAACAGCAAGATTCCACGCTGGATGTCGCTGCTCAACTGATAGGCGTTCTCGCTTGGTGCGTGCGTAATGACGACCCAGTCGCTTCCCTCGACCGGAGCGTACGCGGCGACGTGTTCGTCCTCGAGTTCGGACTGTTTCGTCGCCTCCTCGAGGAAGCCGCTGTTTCCATCGAGGCCGTCTCTGAGCTCCGGGATGTCCCGCTGGGTCGCGTTGGGGACGTACGATCCGAGTTCGCCGTCGCCAGCGTCGGCGTGATTCGAGAACAGGACCTGTGTGGAGCCGCCGGTTGCCCGAATTACCTCGGTAAACGTCTCCTCGACCGAACTGTCGAAGTTCTCGTCGACCGCCGATGCGTCGACGGTCATCACGAGGACCCAGCCTGGCTCCTGTGGGACGGGACTCATGAACGTGATGACGGTCGAGCCGTCATCGTCGGTGTACGGCTCAGAGGTGACGACGTCGTCGTAGCCGCTGAACGCCGTCTGTGTGATCCACGGTTCGTCGCTGACGCTTTCGCCGATATGGGAGTCGTCGGTGCTTGCGAGGGTGACCTCGTCGATAGTGTTGACGAGACGAAGCGTCTCGACGCGGGCGGGGAGGTGTGATTCTTGCTCCCTGACGAGATACTCCTGGACTGTGTCTGGCTCGTCAGCGAACGAGGGATGGTCGGAGATCAGCCGCGTCGGCAACTCGTTGCTCTCGATCCACTCGCCCAACTGCGCGGCATCGGCCTCGGCCTCGACGGTCAGCCCTTCCTCGACGTCTCTGTCGAGCGTGTTTGCCGCGTCGCCGTGGACGTAGACGCCCGCGATGCTGATGACGACGATGATCACCAACAGCGCGAGTGCGAACTTTGCGAGGTACGACGACCGGATACGATCGACGACGCCATCGGCGGGGTCGTTCTCGTCGCTCATCGCTCAGATCAGCCCCTGTTCGGTGAGAAACGAGGTCGCGACGTCTTGGGGATCTTCGCCGTCGACGTCGACTCGTGCGTTCAGTTCCTGCATCGTTCTGGGACCGCCGATTGCCGAACCAATCCGGTTCAGCTCGTCCCGAACGTCCGGCGAACTCGCCTCCTCGGAAATAACCGGAATCGGGTTATACGCCGGCCAGAAGTGGTCGTCGTCCTCGAGCAGTTCGAGTTCGTACGTCGCGAGTTGTGCGTTCGTGCTGTAGGCGACACCGAGATCGGCGGTCCCGAGTTCGACTTCGTCGTAGGTCAGACCGACGTTGACGACGACGACGCCGTCTGCTTGCTCCCACTCCGCGAGCGCTTCGTCGTCGAAGTCGTAGTGATCGACCAACCCGGGCCAGCCGTCGTTTCGCTCGTAGAAGTCGTCTTCCACGGCGACCGACAGATCGTAGTTACCGTCGTCGACGTACGCCGCGAGATCGCTGAGCGTCTCGATCCCAGTCTCGGCGATCGTCTCCTGATGGGTGACGAGTGCCCAGGTGTTTTCGAACGGCGCCATATCGAGTACCTCGAGGTCGTGTTCGGCCTCTGCCTCCTCTTTGACGGCTTCGTACTGTTCTTCCTGACCGATAACTGGCTCGTCGTTCTGGGGTGGGTTCGTGAGCCACAGCGTCCCGGTATAGTCCCAGTAGAAGTCGATGGTGCCGTCCTCGAACGCGCCCCACGTCTCCGCGTTGTTGCCGTAGTTTGTCTCGTCGACCACGCTGGCGTCGGTGTTCGCGTCGAGTAGCTCGTACGCCATGTAGCTCAAGAGAATCGATTCGGTGAAGTTCTTCGACCCGACTACGACCTCGAGCGAGTCGCCCCCGTTCACACTCGAGTTCTCGACAGCGGAACAGCCTGCAAGCAGCCCCGCACTGGCGACTGCTCCCCCAGCAGAGAGGAGCGATCGGCGCGAAAATACATCAGTTTTATATTTAGTCATATCTCTAGATATTTCTGGCGAAAGCGTAAATTAGTAGTGGCCGATAACGGCACTAGAGTGCCCTAATTGTTGCTTCAGAACAACATATGCAGATATTAGTGAGTGACCATACCAGAATCGATAGTATATGTAATCATACTATTATAGAAAAGTATAATATTACTATTGCCACTGGTGGCGACGAGACTGGACTGCCCGCACTTCGAACGACGGCGTGAACTTCCGGAGGTGAAGGGACTGAACTGGCCCCGACTCGTGGTAGACTCGCTCCCAAACGAAACAAGTGTTTCTCGCCGTCCAAGGTCCGCTCGAACTGGCGGCCGGTCTCGGTCACGTGGCGATCACCCGTGAGTTCAAGCCGACGGGGGACGATTCACCCGGCATGGTACTGGGACCGGACGAGTCGGCGGTAACCGTCTCCACCGATGGCCCCGAAATCCCGACGCTCGGCTTCGGGACGGCACGCATGACCGGTGGCGACTGTAAACGTGCCGTCGAAACCGCCCTCGAGGTCGGCTATCGCCATATCGACACCGCTCAGATGTACGACAACGAGGCGGCCGTCGGGGAGGCGATCGCCGACAGCGATGTCGACCGCGATGACGTGTTCGTCTGCACGAAGGTTCATCCCGACAACGCGACCCGCGAGAACGTGCTCGCCTCGACGCGGGCCAGCCTCGAGCGACTCGGCGTCGCGACGGTCGACTTGCTCCTGTTGCACGCGCCGAGCGATCGTGTGCCACTCGAGGAGACTCTCGGCGCGATGAACGACCTCCAGTCCGAGGACGTCGTCGACCACATCGGCGTCAGCAACTTCGGGGTCGACGACCTCGAGCGCGCCCGCAACCTGTCGGAGACACCGATCGTGACGAACCAGGTGAAATACCACCCCTACCATCATCAAGACGACCTGCTCGAGTATTGTACCGACGAGAGCGTCTGCCTGACGGCCCACACTCCGCTGGCAGAAGGTGCGGTCCCCGGCGATGACCGACTCGAAGAGATCGGCAAAGCGTACGGCAAGTCCGCCGCGCAGGTGGCGCTGCGATGGCTCGTCCAGCAGCCGCCGGTGGTCGCGATTCCGAAGGCCTCACGTCCCAAACACGCCGAAGCCAACGCCGCCATCTTCGAGTTCGAACTCACCGACGAAGAGATGGACGCGGTCGGCGATCTGGGTGGTGGTCACTGGAGCCAGTTGGCGGCGCGACTCGGTTTGCGGTGACTCTCGCCGCGAAGTCACGTACACGACGGAAAACCAGCATATTAGTAGCGTCGTTCCGTGGACTCCCACCCGATGCACTTCGACCACGCCGGCATCGCGACCGAAGATGCCGACGGACTCGCGGAACTGTACGAAGACCTGTTCGGACTCGAGCGCGTCCACGAGGAGGTCTTCGACGGGATGCGCGTCGCCTTCCTCGCGTGTGGCGAGAGCTACTTCGAACTGCTCGAACCCGTCGAAGACGGCACGATCTCCCGCTACCTCGAGGAGAACGGACCAGGGGTCCACCACCTTGCGCTTGCGACCGCGGACATCGAGCGCGCACTCGAGACGGTCCGCGACCACGACGTGACGCTCGTCGACGAGGAACCACGCCCGGGTGCGTGGGGGCACTCGGTAGCGTTCTTGCATCCGCGGGATACGGGCGGGATACTGCTCGAACTCGTCGAGCACTGACGTCTGAGACGGACTGCTGTACCTATTTAGCGCCGATCGCCAGAACGGGGTCGGCGATCGGCGGTAATTGAATACAGCAAACCGTATGAAGAGTACGCTGTGACAGAAGCGCCGCGCTTGAGCGCTCTCACAACTTCGTACGGACTGCTGGAACGCTTTACCGGTGCGACTGCAGGAGTTCGCGGTCGCGCCGGAACTGACTGACAGCAAACGGTATCACTCCTTCAACCTTATTATCCGGCCGCCTCCATATGGAAACCGTATGAGCATGTTCGAACGTCTCGGAGAGAAAGTCGAACGATTCAAGCAGGAAGCCGAAGCAGCACGGGACGACGCGACGGAGTATCGCTGTCTCGAGTGCGATGTCGAGTTTCACACCGAGCGGGACACCTGCCCGGACTGTGGGAGCGAAGACGTCGTGATCGCCCACGACTGACGAGTCGGCGGTTGTTACCCGAAGTTCTCGATCAGTGCGTCGTCCGGATCTCCGCCAGCGTCCTCGATAGCATCCGAGACGGCCGTGACGAACGCTTCGAAGCCGAAGGCATAGCACTGACCGTCCTTGAGGTGCGTCTCGATCGCGTCGGCTATCGTCCCGTCGTCGTTCTCGTCGGCGAGAACGACCGTCGCACCCTCGTCCTCGAGCGTCTCGAGTCGCTGTTCGTGAGCGGGGTCGTCGTCTTGGTAGACGACGACTGCCTCGTGGCCGGCGTCGTGGGCGGCCTCGGCGATCGACACCGCGGGTCCAACCCCAGGCCCGCCCGCGACGGCGACGACGTCTCGGTCGCGTTCGTAGGTGATCTGGCCGAACGGTCCGTCGACGTGGACGGTCTCACCGCCGTCGAGTTCGGCGAGCCAGGGCGACAGCTCGCCGTCGGGGTCGACGCCGACTGTGAGCTCGAAGGTCCCCTCGGTTGACGGCGACGAGAGCGTGTAGTGGCGCTCGATCACCTCGTCCTCGGGTGCGGCTCGCAACAGGACGAACTGTCCGGGCAAAGCGTCGAACGCCGCGGGCGTCTCGAGTTCGAGCGCGATTGTACTCGGACCGACGTCGCGTACCGATTCGACGGTGACTGGGGTCCCGGTTATCTCCATGTCGAACCAGTTCGGTGGCAAACTGAAAAGTCGTTCCGTTCCTGCGCTGGTCTCGTTGCGAACTCGTTATTTCTCCCTAAATCGTTACTATAACGTCCGTAAACAGCTTTTCGTCGAGAATTCGCCTGGGGTTTCAGAAGTCTTTTTATCGGCTGGCAGCAATTTTCGCGACGACATGGCAGAGGATCTCAATTGGGCGATCGGTGGCGAGGCTGGGGACGGTATCGACTCCACCGGCAAAATTTTCGCCCAGGCGCTTTCCCGCGCTGGACGACACGTGTTCACCTCGAAAGACTTCGCGTCCCGAATCCGTGGTGGTTACACGGCGTACAAGATTCGGACGTCGGTCGATCAGGTCCAGAGCGTCGTGGACCGACTCGACATACTCGTCGCGCTGACACAGCGAACGATCGACGAAAACGTCGACGAGCTCCACGACGGCAGCGCCGTCATCTACGACGGCGAACGTTCCTGGGACGCCGACATTCCCGAGGGCGTGACTGGCGTCGACGTCCCGCTGAAATCGATCGCAGAGGATGCCGGCGGTTCGATCATGCGCAACACCGTTGCACTCGGTGCCGCGTGTGAGATCACCGGATTCGACGTCGAGTACCTGGACGAATCACTCGAGAAGCGCTTCGGCGGCAAGGGCTCGAAGATCGTCGAGAACAACAAGGAAGCCGCCCGTAAGGGCCAGGAGTACGTCCGCGAGAACTACGACGTCGATCTCGGCTATAACCTCGAGACGACCGACGAGGACTACGTCCTTCTGAACGGTAACGAAGCGATCGGCATGGGCGCACTCGCTGCCGGCTGTCGGTTCTACGCCGGGTATCCGATTACGCCCGCAACCTCCATCATGGAGTACTTGACCGGTCGGATCGAGGACTACGGCGGTCACGTCGTCCAGGCCGAGGACGAACTCTCAGCGATCAACATGGCGCTGGGCGCTGCACGCAGTGGTGCCCGGTCGATGACCGCGACCTCGGGTGCAGGGATCGATCTGATGACCGAGACGTTCGGACTCGTCGCCCAGAGCGAGACGCCACTCGTCATCACCGACGTCCAGCGTTCCGGTCCCTCGACCGGGATGCCGACCAAGCAGGAACAGGGCGATCTCAACATGGCACTGTACGGCGGGCACGGCGAAGTGCCACGGTTCGTCGTCACGCCGACCTCGATCGACGAGTGCTTCTGGAAGACGATCGAAGCGTTCAACCTCGCCGAGAAGTACCAGACGCCGGTCTTCCTCGTCTCGGATCTGGCGATGTCGGTCACCGAACAGACGTTCCCACCGGAGACGTTCGATATGGACGACGTCGAGATCGACCGCGGCAAACTCGTCGACGAAGTCGACGAGTGGCTCGACGCCAAGGGACGGTTCCGGGCCCACGCCGTCACCGACGACGGCGTCAGCCCGCGTGCCATCCCCGGAACGACCGACGGTGCCCACATGAGTACTGGCCTCGAGCACGACGAACTCGGCCGCCGGACCGAAGACCCCGACGAGCGCGTCCAGCAGGTCGACAAGCGAAATCGGAAAGTCGAGACGGCCAAGGAACGAGAAGAGTGGGACTACCGCGAGTTCGGCGATCTCGAGGCCGACAACCTCGTTATCTCCTGGGGATCGAACGAAGGTGCCCTCACCGAGGCACTCGACTATATCGACGAGAACGTCCGCGTTATTTCCGTTCCGTACATCTTCCCGCGACCAGATCTCAGCGACGAGATCGGGGCTGCAGACGAGGTGATCGTCGTCGAGTGTAACGCGACAGGACAGTTCGCCGATCTGCTCGAACACGACGCACTTACCCGCGTCAAGCGCATAAACAAGTATACGGGCGTTCGCTTCAAGGCGGACGAACTCGCGGAACAGATTTCGGAGAAACTCTCCGAGGAGGTGCCAGCACAATGAGCTCCGACGTACGATTCACTGACTTCAAATCCGACAAGCAGCCGACCTGGTGTCCCGGATGCGGTGACTTCGGGACGATGAACGGCATGATGAAAGCCCTGGCCGAGACCGGCAACGATCCCGACAACACGTTCGTGGTGGCCGGAATCGGCTGTTCGGGGAAGATCGGGACCTACATGCACAGCTACGCGCTGCATGGTGTCCACGGTCGCGCCCTGCCGGTCGGGACCGGCGTCAAGATGGCTCGTCCCGACATCGAGGTCATGGTCGCCGGCGGTGACGGTGACGGCTACTCGATCGGTGCCGGTCATTTCGTCCACGCCGTTCGCCGCAACGTCGACATGTCCTACATCGTCATGGACAACCGTATCTACGGGCTAACCAAGGGTCAGGCCTCGCCGACCTCGCGGTCGGATTTCGAGACCTCGACGACGCCGGAAGGATCGAAACAGCCACCGGTCAACCCACTCGCACTTGCGCTGGCTTCCGGCGCAAGCTTCATCGCCCAGTCCTTTGCCTCGGACGCCCTGCGCCACCAGGAAATCGTCCAGAAAGCCATCGAACACGACGGTTTCGGCTTCGTCAACGTCTTCAGTCCGTGTGTCACGTTCAACGACGTCGACACCTACGACTACTTCCGTGACAATCTCGTCGACCTGGACGAAGAAGGCCACGACCCAACGGACTACGAAGCCGCCAAAGCGGTTATCCTCGACAGTGACAAGGAGTACCAGGGTGTGATGTACCAGGACGAGAACTCGGTGCCATACCACGAACAACACGGCGTTACCGAGGACATGTCCGAGATCCCCGACGGCGCACCCGAAGACGCGATGGACCTCGTCCGCGAGTTCTACTGACTCCGCGACTCCTTGCCTGCGCTTTCAGGGCCCTCGAGTCGTTTCCCGCTCGTTTCGCCTCTCGACACTCCCGCAGCCCCCCTCTTCTTTACAATTTATAGAAGATATTGCTGGTGGTTCTCTGCTTTTCGTACTGGTCGATCGTCGACACCTACGGAGTATGTTGATAAATACCCGCCTTTCTTTGGCCCAAGAGTGTGGATTGTAGGCGTGGTTTGCATAGAGGGAATAAATATGAATCCTATAGAGAGTATTTAAAAGGGCAAAACATACACGTACGTTCACCTCTGGGAAGAAAGACTCGACATAGTTGTCAAAACCGCCAGTTCGAGGGGGAGGGGGGGGG
>JGI2924J29684_1076750_pt1 | contig 11134 bp, 10 predicted proteins | sample BenlonsequencITS_FD_29684 | JGI IMG/M metagenome (IMG submission 29684)
AGTATGTTTAATATGCTGTAGAAAGGTTACTTTATCTATTTTTGAAACATTTGTCAGACCATCGATCGTACCTACGGCACTAGTGGTTTTGTGGTGGTTTTTGTGTGCCCACGGCTAAATCCATGGGTTACTGTATCGTGCATGCCGCTGGCACTTGGGTCTTTGCGTGCCAAGCTCCATTCTTCATGGGATGATTTCGATAAGACTTTAAAAAATTTGAAAACCAATTTTTTATGTCCCTCCTCTAATCCGCCCTTGGCGGAGGATGATATAGAAGCAGCAGGTTTTAGCCTGCTGATGAGGTTAAGAAACAGCATTGCACCAAGTGCCGTAGGTACGAACCATGTCTTTTCATCACAACCCATTGTTCGGTAGTTGTAATCCTGAATCAAAAATAATGGGGATTTGCAATCCCCATCTAAGCATAAGCCAGTGCTATTCCTTTTCCACGTAGGTCTTGAAATACCCGCATTCTTCAATTACCTCTTGGTAATATTGGGTGTCTGAATATTCCTCCTTTAGTTTTTGGAAGCTTTGCCAAGCGATAAAATCCACATCATCATTTTCTTCTGACCATTCGTTGGCATATTGACTGTAGTACTTTTTGTAGTAATAGTCGTTTCGCTCACACTTGGCCAGCATATAGGTGCATTTCGCTTTTTGTTCCTTTGTGTTGGCCGCATCCAGGGCCATCTGGTAGTACTTTTTGGCAAGGGAACAATCGGTGATCATCTGACGCATGGCCGGGCTGAACCCATAGGGGCTATACGAATAACCCACAATATCCGATTGGTAAGCCCGGACATTACCAAAATGCGTAATATTATAAAACGCATTTCCCAGTAACAGGCTGTTTTGATAAACCGCTTCTTTCTTATCCAGTTTTTCTTGCATCAATTTTAGGGTTCGCAGGAATTTGTCCATTGGATAGGTTTTGCCAAGGGCATGTTCCGCATCGTGATTGTCCCAGATATGGGCATTGAAAGGATTGGCCGGAAACTCTTTTTCAAATCCCCTGGCTTCATAAATCTCCACGGCCTCATCAATGTGATTGGCAAAAAGTGCTTGAATGACCTCATAAAAATAGATGTCTTCTAAGTTGATGGGATAGAGGCTTTCACCAATTCGCTCTATTCCGCTATGCTGATCAGAAAGTAGGAATTGCTTGAGGTTTTCAGTGTTCTTAGGGTGGTCAAAAAACGTAGACTGGTTGTCATACTGATAAAAGTATCCCGCATAGCTGTTGGAAAACAGTTCGCTCATCAGCCTATTCCCCGATTTGGCGTAAAGCAGGGAAAGGTATTGCTTGCTCCAGCGTTGGGCATTTTCGTACCGGAATACCCCGCTGTTGGGATAGCTTTGGTCGGGTAGATCAAAGTATAACCAATTTAGGTCACCGACCAGCGCTTCCAATTCCGCAGGATTGGCATTTTCCAGTTTGTTGAGCTGGTTGATCAGGCGTAATAGCCGAAGCTGGTTTTTGGCCAATTGGGTATTGGGGAGGGTTTCTGCTGCCTGGTCAAAAACCTTTTGGGCAGCATCAAACCGGTCATTGAGCGTTAGTAAATATCCATGTGAAATGTTCCATAAGAAAGGATTATCCGTCTTTCCTGATTGGGCGATTTTACCCACCAGTTCCAATGCCTCCCTACTGATTTCTTCATGCTGCTGTTTTTTGTAAAGGTCAAAATCCTCATAAGCCCGATTGGTTTCGGTATTGTAAAAAGGGTCTTTGATGTAACGCTCCTGGTGATTGATCAGTCTGGTCAGGAGAAAATTAAGGTGGGAACTTTTCGGGTCCAAGGCAAAGATCTGATTAATGGCCACTTCCTCCCGGGTATAATAGCCCTGCAAGGCCCACAGTGTGGTTTTTTCCGCTGTGGAATGGGCAAGCGGAAGGGTCTCTTCTTCAAAGACCACTGAATCTTGCGGGTGATAACTGTAGATGGCTACTTTTTGCATGGGTGCGCAGGCATTGAAAACTTGGGCATAATAAAGATTAGAGCGGCTGAAGTCTTTCTGCTGGTAGTATACCCCGGCTTTGTAGGCCAGTGCCCTGTAGTATAAAGTGTTCTTGGGCACAGTTGTAGCCGTCCGATCAAAGAACGTAATGACTTTAGCCTTGTCAGAGGCACTGTAGAAATAGGCCTTTATTACTTGAAACCAATACCGTTGTTTTAGGAAATTGTCGCTCACTTCTTCATATTTTTCCTGAAGCTGGCGAAATAAGCCTTCATCTGATAGCGGGGTGCTTTTTTGCGGTTTCCATGACCAATAGCCATCATTCAGTGAGGCAGATTCTACTTGTTTTGCCAAGGTCAAAAAGGTGAGGAATGCTCGCGTCTTAGAATCGTTAAAATCGATTGATTTTGTCCAAACGGGTAAATCCACATCCGTAAGGGTGGGGCGTTGGATAAGGGTATCTATGAGCGCCGTGTTTCCTTGGAGCAAAAGTGAATCTATGACAGCTTTGGGAACGGCTGTTCCCAGGTATTCAGACCAGTCTTCGACTATTTCATCGTTAAACCGGCCATTGTGCTGCTCATCAGCACCATCATAATAGAAGAAATTTTCTTCCAGAAGCAGCGGTTCGTAGGCTTTGTCCACATAGATTTCAGGAGTAAAATTGGAGGTCAGAACATCGTAATACCCCCCGCAGGCTTTTACCACGAGGTATGTCAACAGCAAACTGCCACTAAAAAGCAGCCCTAACTTGAGAAAAGATATCTTTTTCATAATTTTTTAAGTTCAATGCGTCAAGGTCATAAAAAATGACTTCTTCTACTTTCATGTGTGTTCCAAGATCATGCGCCATTTCCAGCAATTGTTCTTGGCTTACCGATTCGATTTTGAGGACATCACCTTTGCGGTAGTACGTTCCGTGACGAAGGACATCGCGTTTTACCTCAAAAATGTCAGGCTTTTGGGCTGAAAAGGCAGCTTCCGTTTTCAGCGCATTAGCCGTTACCTTCGGCCGTAGTCCCAGTACTTGACCGTTCCTAAGATGGATGGCCCAGCCAAATATCGGCAGGGCTACTTTCAGTGGCAATGGATAATCTTTTAACGTATACGTATATAAATCAGCAATGGTCTTGTCATAAATGGAACTGCCAGGACCTGCATTGATTTCGCCCATATTATAATACATCAATACACCGTATGCCACGTTCGGTACTTTGGTTTGTTGGGCGTATTTGACCTGGTGGAGGCGAATGGTGGCAGAAAGTTGCTTTTCAGAGATCTTGTCAAGGCTATCGATAAAGGCCATGAAGTTGTCCCTGCTTTTGAGGCTCCAGTCACAGTCAATTTGGATTTCCCCGTAGGAAAGTCGGTTGCTTTTGGAGATAGAATGGACGTATTTGCTGATTTTTTTTGCCAGTTCAGCCACATCCAAATTAGCAGACAGCATCACTTCATTCTTGATGTATACCACCGGGACGATTTCTAACGTATCGGGAAAATGGTCGAGGGTCGCCTCACTGACAGGATATGGCAGTCCGTCGGCGTTTAGCGCGACATCAAAATACCGAACATAGAGTTTGTCGACCTGATTGGTTTCGAGGGCATCGTATTCCGGCTTTTTAAGGTCAAAAGTCGTTTTCCAATAGTAAAAGGAGACAGTGGGCGGATTGGTCTGCTGGCAAGCGCCCAAGCAGGCCATAAAAACAACCAGTATAAAAATGCGTGTTCCCATTGCTAAAAAGCGTATAAAGCATCGATCCTATCAGATACAAAGTAACTATAATATGACGAGGAAGTCTGATTTTATGTCGACAAATAGAAACCTGTTCTTGATTTATTTAATAACCTTAGTTCGATTATAAAACCGTCGCTGCGAGCTTGTCTGGAGTCAAGCAGGGCTTAGGGGGAGATTAGAGGGGTGAAAGCCGTGGCAGCTCGCCGCGGCGAGCTGCCACGGCCTTTTTCCAATCCACATCCTCCTAAAAAGGGCCTGCCTGGGCAGACAGGTTCGCAATGCAGGGAAATCGCTTTTAACCCCTTAAAGTTATTTTATTTAAGCAAAAAGCGTCAGACCGAGCGGACCTGTCTATCCTCCAGGTAGAGTCGAGGTCCAACGTCTAGCCTTCGCCTTTAGTTTATCCTGAGCTTGTCGAAGGGCTCAGGCTGACATCTCTTTACTAATAGTTTAAAAACGATTTCCCTGTTTATGAGCTAGTGCCATGCCCTAAAACAAACTTTATTTTCTAACTTTATTCACCTATGAAAAAGTCATTTACCGAAGAAGAACTTAAAGCCATTGCTACCCAGCTGAGCCACCCAAAAGGGGAAATGGGCATCGATGTTGCCGCTACCATGCATGAATCAAACCTCTCCATGACCGAAAAGGCCATCGAGCTGCTTCATTTGGAAAAGGGGGATCGGGTGCTGGAACTCGGTCATGGAAGTGCGATGCATGTGGGACCGCTGTTGGCTGAAGCCGATGGTCTCCAATATGCCGGGCTGGAAATTTCCCAGCTGATGCATGAAGAAGCCAAAAAACACAACACCACATGGATCGATGAGGGAAAGGCTGCTTTTTACCAATATGATGGGAAGAAAGCACCTTTTGAGTCGGGAAGCTTTGATAAGATTTTTACGGTCAACACCATTTACTTTTGGAGCGAGCCGAAGAAAACCACGATGGAGCTAAAACGGTTGCTGGCTGATGAAGGAAGCTTGGTGATTGCCTTTGCGCAGAAGCGGTTTATGGAAAACCTACCTTTTACCAAATATGGGTTTACCTTTTACGATGATGAGAATGTTATTGAGCTGATGGCAGCGGTAGGCTTGGTGCCCTTGGAGCAATCGGACGTCACCGAAACGGTCAAGAGCAAAGCGATGGAAGAGGTAGAGCGGGAGTTTACGGTGATGCGTTTTTCGAGGTAGTTTTCAGGTGTTCTTGATCGTTTTTTTTCCAGTATTTGGCCAAATTGGTAAGTAAATGACATCCTTATGGGGCTTTTTGAGAATTGCTTAACTCATCAAGCCAATGATCAATACCGTCATGATGACCAAAAGCACTGCGATCTTTAGGATCAGGAAGCCTTTCCATTCGAAAAGGCTGCGGACACGGCTTTTTCTAAGCACTTCGTCTTTGGTCGGCGCCTTTACCAGGGCAAACGCATTTAGAAAATCCAGTTTACGTCGGTCCACAAATCTGCCGTGTCCAAGTATGCGGTAATTGCAGCACAAGGGAAATTATCCCCTGTAAGGGGAACTTAATTCAGCCCAATGGAGCCCATTGGGCTAGTATGGTGAGGACAAACAAGTCCTTACGGCCTGTAAGGGCAATTAAGAATAATAATCGTTAAAAACACCTAGTGGGAGTATTCAGCTAGGCTTTCAGCCTGCGGAGGGAATGGGTATTGGCATATCACCCCAAGGTGTTGCCTTGGGCTAAGGTGAGTAAGGCCTTCAGCCTTTGGCTTCTGGTGTTGGTTAGGGAAAAACAAGCTTGAAGGCGCCTTCAGCCTTAGAACCGAAAATGGCGGATGATTTCTATAAATGCGTTTTCCCTGGGGCCTTTATATTTTGTCATGTTGGATATTATATCAATTTCCACCCCAGCGCGGTATTTACCGTGCCTTTCACCACATCAAATGCAGCATTGATGGCCCCTTCTACGGCCAATATGCCCAATCCTTCTATGGTCAGTAAGACGATGCGGGCACTGCTCTTTTGGATTTCCAAGTAATGTTTGGCCTGCTCTTCGGTGATTTTGCCTTGCAATTTCAGTTCACCGATCAATTTGAGGTTGTTGGCGAGTACTTTTAGCTCATTTTCCGCAAAGGGTTTGGCTTCTTCCCAATGGTTGCTCAGCACGCCTTGCGCGGCCACGACCATTTGCTCGAATAGTTCTTCTGTGTTGATTTGTGACATGAGGTGAGAGGGTTATCAGTTTTCGTAAGATTCTCCACGTTTTAGGGCCATTTGCAGTCGGATGATGGCCGTAAAGGCGGAATTGAAAGCAGTCTTCAGTGGAGGCAATTGCTCGGCAGAGGCAAATCCCATTTGGTGCAAAAACTCAAGGTTGCGCAGCATGTTTTGCAGTTCTTTTACCTGCTCTTGCACAATGCGGTTTTTGTCCACTGCTGCAGCCCTGACCGCCAAGGTGTTCAGGTCCACTTTGGCCTCGTCAAAGAATTCCTGATAATGCTCGTAAGCTGCCTCATCAGTGCCAATGTTCCTTTCTAGCGACACAAAATAAGCGGTCACTTTTTCTTCAAGGGCAGTTACTTTTTCATCTGTAATGGGATCGTATTCGCTGATCAAGCGAACAGAAGTACAGGCTTGTCCGCACCACAAGAGCAGCAGAAGGAAACTGATCAGTTTCCCTTTTGTAGCGATTCGATTGGATAGTTTCATGTCGTTGTCGTCTAATAACAATTTTTGATGCTCTAATTTCCTTTTAATCCTCAGTGCTCTTTTCCTTCGTATTTCCACATCGGCACCGTTTTTCCGGCCTGTTCGAAGCCCATTTTTTTGTAAAAGGGTACTGCCTTGACCTCCGCAGTGAGCATTTGCATGTGGAAGCCTGCGTATTTTTCGAACATCCTCTCCATGATTTTGCGGCCAATGCCTTTTCCCTGATGACTGGGCAAAACCAGTAAATGCGGGAAATACACCACCAAATGGCCATCGGAAATGGCATTGCCCAATCCAACCAACTGGTCGTTTTCCCAAGCGGTGACCAAACTATCCGAGTGGGTGAGGCCTTTATAGAGCACCTCAGGTTTATTTGCGGAACTCCAGTGGTTTTTTTGGTAGAGTGGCAGTAGTTGCTCTAGCGTAAAATCCCGATGTTCTGCTATTTCCACCGTCGTTTTCTCCATGATGATATAGTCAATGCCTTTTTTGGCAAAGGTTTGTTGGGTTTTTTGAAGCCCAAATTTTTCGTAAAAGGCGGTTTTGTCCGCACGGGCATTGCACCAGATGCGATGGATGCCTTCTTCTTCCAAATGGGAAATGATATAGCGGAGCAAAATGCTGCCATAACCCTTTCCTTGCTGTGAGGTTTCCGTGGCGAATTTCCTGAACTGTGCCTGTCCGTTTTTTACAAATACGGATATCACCGTACAGATTTGATCTCCTTGTACCAATCCAAAATGTCGGCCATGTGGATCCACTTCAAGTTTGACATCATCAAACGGTTGATCTGGCCACATCACACGATGGCGAAGGGCCCATGTGTCTTCCGGCCGTAAGGAGATGATTTTATAATTAGGTTCCATTTGATAATTGTCGCGATAAGTTGATTATGGACGGCTTCCTTTCCAACCGGGACCGCGGACTGCCCTACCGGGAAAGGCACCGGTGTGTTTACCTTGTCGAAGGACTTGCTGGCCATTTACCAATACATGTACCATGCCTGTTGCATACTGGTGTGGCTGGTCAAAGGTAGCCTTGTCCTCAATTTTTTCTGGATCAAAAATAGCGATATCGGCGTAATATCCTGGTTTTAGCAATCCTCTCTTTTCAATGCGAAGGTTCGTAGCAGGCAAATGGGTCAGTTTATAAATGGCCTCTTCGAGGGGGATGACCTTTTCTTCCCGGACGTACTTTCCAAGCAATCGGGCAAAGTTACCGTAGGCTCGTGGATGGGTGCTGGATTGGAGGAATACCCCTTCCGCCGCCATGGATTGCGCATCCGAGCCAAAGCTCATCCAAGGGAGTTGGAGTTGCTTTTGGACATTTTCTTCGGACATCAGAAAGTAAACCGTTCCTACGCGGCTGCCGTCTTCTACCACCAAGTCCATGGCCGTTTCTTCTGGGGATTTGCCTCTCAGCTCGGCCACCTCTGCCAAGGTTTTACCGGTAAGGTGTTTGAGGCTGTCATTTTTAAAACCTACCAAGATCATTTTGTCTGCCGACCCTGCCGCTTGCATCAGGCTCTCCCAAGTGATGGCAGGACTTTTCATTTCCTGCAGGACCTTTTTTCGGATTTCAGGATCCTGAAGCCGTTTGGCCCAAGCCTCGTAGCCTCCTTCTTGCACCCACGGCGGCATGGCAGCATCCAGGCCGGTGGCACCGGCAGTATAAGTGTACATATCCGTGGTGATGTGGAGGCCGGCGTTTCTGGCCGAGTCCACCTTCCGAACCACCTCATCAAACTTGCTCCAATTGGCCTCACCGCTTTGTTTCAGATGGTAAACTTCTGCGCGGATATTCGCTTCACTGGCGATTTCTATCAATTCATCCAAGCTTTCCAACAGTTTGTTTCCCTCGCTTCGCAAGTGGGAAATATACATGCCATCATATTCCGAGGCGACCTTACAGAGGGCGATAAGCTCTTCTGTGCTGGAATAAAAAGCCGGTGCGTAGATCAGCGATGAGCCGATGCCCAGTGCTCCTTCTTCCATGGCCTGCCTCACCATCATTTTCATGGAATCGAGCTCCTGCGGACTGGGTGCCCGATCTTCATACCCGACGGTATTGACCCGAAGGGTGGTGGCCCCTACGAAAGAGGCGACGTTAGTGGACACACCTTTTTTTTCGAGAAATTCCAAGTATCCGCCCAACGTCGTCCACGGGATATCATAGGTGATTTTTCCTTGATCAGCTTTCATTTCCCGACGGGTAGCAGGAGTCAGTGGCCCCCAAGAGCTGCCTTCCCCAAAGATTTCCAATGTGACGCCTTGTTTGATATCACTCATGGAGCGGCCATCTTCGATCAGGGATTCCACTGCCCAGCTGAGCATGTTGATGAAGCCGGGAGCTACGACCAAGCCTTTGGCATCTATTTCTTGGTCGGCAGTCTTATCCGCTAAGTCACCTACAGCGGCCACCGTATCGGCTCGGATACCCACGTCGGCAATATAAGAAGGCTTTCCGCTGCCATCCACCACTTGGCCATTTCGGATAATGGTATCAAAATCCGTTGGCTGATGACATGCAAAGGCAAGTAGAAGAAGTAGGATAAGGGGAAAATGCTGTTTCATGAGATAAATGGTTAATCATGGTAAGTTATACCAAAAAATGAAGTCCTCCAAAAGCTCGCAAATGGGGCTGCTGGAGGGCAGTGGAAAATTGGTGGGGGAGTCTTAGGATGCTTCCAGCAAATCGGAAAGATCTTTCTGGGTAATTACCCGAAAGGCATACCTAAACCCTGCATAAGCTGCTATGCCATAAAAGAGCAGGTCCATAAAGCTAAAGGTCTCTGTCATCACAGGAATCAGGTAAGCATAATCAAACATAAATAAGGCATCAGCATATCCGAGCCCCTCGGTATTGGCCAAGTAGGCAATGATACTCAGGAAATTGCCTAGCAAGCAACTGAACAAAGCGATTATTGCACCGCAAATTCCAAATACCTGATCCAGCCCTTTTCCCACATAACGCATGGAAAAGCCTACCATGGCCCCGATGGCGACGGCCATGTAGCCGATCTGATAATTTGTGCTGACGGTGATCGCAGCCCACAATACCGCTCCGGCGATGCCCACGAGCAATCCACCGAAAATGGCCATGGGAAGGTTTTGCTCCATGCGGAGCTTTTCATAATCATCAGCGGAAAGTTTGTTTTGGAGCGATTGGTTGTCCAAGGCCACCTCATCATTTAGCTGGATTCGAGCGGCTTCGTCCACTTCATATTCGGCACATTTGTCCATAAATGAAGGTTTGGCGTTGGTCAAAGAGCAGACGAGGCCAATCTCATGATCCATCTTCCGTTTGGTGCATGTTTTACAAATAGCGAGTTGTTGTTCTAGTTTCATGACAAAAAGTTTTTAGGAATAAACAGCCATAATAACCATAAAAATCAATATTTCTCGCTTGTTGTCAGTTTTTTATGTCCTTTGGATTTTTATTTTGATGGGTCAAGGTTGTTGTCTCAAAAATCAGTCGGCACATTTAGGTGTGCCAATTGAGTGGCTAGTTTGTCCGTCTGTGGTCCGGGCCAGAGGGTAAACACTGATTTTTTTGGCCATCCTTAGTGAGCACTTTGATGGTGCGGAATCCGATAAATTTGGTCGCAAAGACTTTTTGAATGTCCTTGGCATAGAAAGAGAGATGATGGTTTTTATGCACTATAAAGCTCCAAAAAAGGAAAATGCCACAAAGACCAGCCAAAAAGATCCAAATCATACGATGGATGCTTCCCGTTTGATTCGAAAAGAGTAGATTGAAAGCGGCTATCAGTAGGATCAGCAGGAGTTGGATTCTGGGCATTTGTTTATTGACCGTACCCGCATCATCAAAACTGATCGTATCACTCGATGCATTATAATGAACGTTCATTTTATTGAAATGGGTTTTTTGTCCTATCGATTTCATCAGCGATTTCCACTTCTATTCCCCCGATCCACTTGGCGATCAGGTTATAGACCAGACAGGCAATGGCCGTCATCACAAAGACAATTACTGCATAGACAAATGGTAAGAACAGAAACAAAATACCACTCCCAAAGCCATTCAAAAAACTATAGTGCTCCGAAAAGCGACTTAATCCGGCCAACGTCATGAACAGCCCAATCGGAATCATCAAAATGGCCATGAATACAAAATAAACCAGGGCAAACATAGCGGCCGTCTGGACCACTCCAAAACGTTTAATTCTTCTTTTCATGTTGTATTACGGTAAAAATATTGTTCAAAAACAATAATATACAAAATATATTGTATACAAATCGATTTTTAACCCTATTTATGTATTAGAAAGATTGCAAATCCTGGATCAAGCAATATTTATGGGGGCAGCTTTATTTAAAAGGATGCTATTTTAATTGTGGACTGGATAAATCCAAGGTTTGCCGAGAAGTCCTCTTTATAGCCAAAGGCATGGGCATCGTAAACTATTAAAGTCATGTAAGCCGCGGATAAAAGATATGAACATGGATTTGCCATTTTTTAAGTATTCTATCTGTGTTTATCAGCGTTCATCCGTGGCCAAATAGCAACCAAAGATGGCAAAGAACATATTTACCCATCGGAATAGGCTACACCCAACTTTTCGGCTTGATCCCAAATCCTGAGTAGCGTTTTGCATCATAAACTTCCAAGCGCATTACAAATGCTTTGTTCGGTAAGCCGCTCATTAAAAACCAGCGCTAGTTGGGAGGCTGTCTCATAAATAAATAATCCGTCATCACGAACGGAGTGAAGTGATCTCAATGTGCTTTCATTGCACGTATGACGA
>JGI2924J29684_1076747_pt1 | contig 11131 bp, 12 predicted proteins | sample BenlonsequencITS_FD_29684 | JGI IMG/M metagenome (IMG submission 29684)
CCCCGGATACGGCCGAATGGCCACACCGACGAGGGTCGTAGGCGGGCCATTCACCCCGATATCGGCCGTAAGCCGCCCATTCTGCCCGCCGTACGTACGAGATACACGTTTCAACGTTGCTGACGATAATGAATCCGGTACGCTCCGTCACTCGCGTATTTACCGGTTCGTCGAATAGTCGGCTCTGTTATACCTACTGCGTAGCTATATAGTCAGTTACGGTTGCCTCAATCGTCATGTCAGACGATGACACCGGCGATTCGCGAATTGGCCGACGATGGTACCTTCGGAGCGCCGCTGCGACTGGCGCCGCCGCGCTCGGCACCGGCGCCGTGAGCGCAGGCGAAGACGAGGAGAAAGAGCACAAGAAAAAGAAGGGCGTCACGGTGATCGACCACTGCGGCTACGTCATCGACGAGCCCGGTCACTACGTCCTGAAAGACGATCTGGATTGGGACGACGACAACGGCAATAACGATAACGACGATAACAACAACGGCAACTGCGGCTGCGGTGGTCACCACGGTCACCACGGCGGTCATCACGACCACACGCACGCCTGCATCGAGATCCGTGCGAGTGACGTCACACTCGACGGCCAGGGCCACACGATATACTGCGACGAAGGTGTGAACGGGCCTATGGGCCCGTCCTCGATCGACGTCGACGCGTTCGACGACGATTCGTTCGATCTGGAGTCGCTCGACGATGGCTCACTCGAGGACGCGGTCGACCTCGAGTCGTTCACTGACGGCACACTCGGCGTGAACGGCGAGCGACCGCGCCCAGGGAGGTGGGGTCGAATCGGCGTCCTCGCTCGACCACACCACCACGGAAAGCACCACAAAGACGGCAAGAAGGACGGGAAAGACGATAGCAAGAAAGACGGCAAGAAGGGCAAGTCCAAGGACCGTCTCTCCAACGTGACGGTCAAGAACCTCAACGTGGAGGGATGCACCGTCGGGATCGCCTTCATGCACACGAAAGGCGGGACGATCTACGACAACCGGGTCGACGACGCGATCGCCGGGTACTACCTCTACCGGTCCGACAAGAGTAACCTGAAATCGAACGTCGCGTGTTACAACTGGCTCGGCTTCGTCCTCCACAAATCGAGCCGGAACACGCTCAAGTGGAACAACCCGGCCGACAATTACGGCATCGGGTTCCTGTTCGTGAAGGCGGATGGAAACGCGCTCGTCAAGAACCGGTCCTGGCGAAACGCCATCGGTACCCTCCTCTGGAAGTCCGACGAGAACACCATCAAGAAGAACGAGATGAACGACAACGACTACATCGGGTTGGCCCTCGTTCTGTCGAAGGGCAACGAGATCTCGCGCCTCGAGGCCCGGATGAACGGGTGGGACGGTGTCCACCTGCTCGGCTCGAAGAAAAACACGCTCTCGTACGTACTCGCCACGGAGAACGACGACGATGGCGTCCAGCTCACGTTGTCCCGCGGAAACGCTCTCAAGAAGATCCGCGCGAACGACAACGGCGACGATGGAGTCGACCTCGACGCCTCGAAGAAGAATATGATCGCGAAGGTCGAGGCGACCGGCAACGGCGCGGACGGGATCGACCTCGACTACTCGTACAAGAACACTGTCAAGAAATCCGAGGCTAGCGAGAACGACGACGACGGCATCGACCTCAACGATTCCAACAAGAACACGATCGTGGGGAACGTCGCGAACGACAACGGAGACGACGACAATGGCGACGACAGTGACGGCATCACCCTCGACAACTCCCACAAGAACAAGATCAAGAACAACACGGCCAACGACAACGACCGGGACGGTATCAACCTCCAGGAGTCGGACGGGAACACTGTGAAGGGCAACACTGCCAACGACAACGACGACGACGGCATCAACATCCTTAGTTCCGAAGGGAACGTCCTCTCGAAGAACACCGCCAACGACAACGGAAATCACGGATATCAGTTGGACAGTTCCACCGACACGCAGGGAACCGGCAACAGCGCCGATGGCAACGGCACTGCCCCAGTTGCTATCTTCGGCGGCAGCGGGAACGAGATCGAGGTTAACGGGCAAACCTACTCATAGGCGATAGCCCCCGAATCGCCGGTTTCCCCGCGACCTGCTGCGCACCCGCCGACTACCGAGATCGAGCGCCGTCAGCTGCCATACGCTTCTCCGATCTCCATTCTTACCGTTGTCATCAATTGGCACACCCGTGAGCACTACTACGGGCCCAGCGACCGGCCAAACCAGCAGTAATACGTGTTCGCCAGCCGGTTTCGCCCTGAGATTCCGTTCGTTCAACGGGCACCAGAGCACAGCCGCGAACGGCCCGAAAGTATTCAGGTATCGAGAAAACCCCAGTTTATTTGACTACTATCTATCTACACTACCGGCCGAAATGGCGCAGGCGGATAAAAGATAAGAAGCGGTTCTAAAACGTCTAAGCGTTTCTGAGGCACTCGTGAAAAGTCGGTGAAACGCCAGCTATTCGTTCATTACCAGCCAGTATCGTGAACGAACACGAAACGTGCCAAAGTAACCATCCTTTATAACAGGTCCCGGCCGGTTGGGTCAGATGACGATGAGCACGACTGCATCACCCTCCACCGACACCAAGCGTCGCCGCCTGAAGCAGTACCTGCGCGAACGAGCGGAAGATGGCGAGATGTACTTCAAAGGGAAGTTCATCGCCGACGACGTCGGGCTCTCCCCGAAAGAGATCGGCGCGCTCATGGTCTCTCTCGCGGACTCCGCGGACGACCTCGAAGTCGAGAAGTGGTCCTACACGAGCGCGACCACGTGGCGCGTCGAAGCCGCCTGATCGGATCGAAACCTCCCTCGGGTGCGTCGGCAGACGACGCCAACCCGGGTCCCCGCAACACCCTGCATTCTCACCCCGTTTTTCACTCACACCGAGAGACGCACCCCTACCGGCCGCGGCGAGCAACGATCGGCGAGGGTGAGCGCCGGCGATCGGTAACTGCGAGCCAACAGGCGATTTATCCGGACGGACGACCAAGTGCCGCCGATGGCAGCCGAGTCGCCGACCGACGGACCGCCGCTCGAAGCGATCGAGTCGGTGTTCGCCGTGACCGAAATCCACCGGTCAGCCGATAAACTGGTCTACGTCGGCCAGCCGCGCGTCTCGCCCGCCGCCGTGACGCAAGAGCTGTGGCCGACCTTCCACGACGCCGGGTACGAGCTCGAACTGCGCGGCGCCCGCGGGCGCACCGCGCTCGTCGCCGAACCCCAGTCGCTCGGCGTCGACGGGATTCCGTGGAAACACATCGGCCTGTTCGTCGCGACAGTGCTCTCGACGCTGTTCGCCGGGACGTTCTGGTACCACATCGACCCGTTCGCCGAGCCCGCGGCGCTCCTCCAGGCGTGGCCGTTCTCCGCGGCGATCCTGTTCGTCCTCGGCGTCCACGAGATGGGCCACTACGTCGCGAGTCGCTACCACCGCGTCCAGGCCTCGCTCCCGTACTTCATCCCGATTCCAACGCTGATCGGGACGCTGGGCGCCGTGATCAAGATGAACGGCCGGATGCCGAGCCGGAAAGCGCTGTTCGACATCGGCGTCGCGGGCCCACTCGCCGGACTCGTCGCCACGATCGGCGTGACGACCGTCGGACTGCACATGGAGCCGATCCACGCGCCCGCGGCGGTGGTCCAGAGCCCCGACGCCGTCCAGTTGCATCTGGGCTTCCCGCTCCTGCTAGAGGGGCTCGCCGCGCTCTTCGGCCAGCCGCTGTACCGGGGCGATCCGACGACGATGGTGAACCCGGTCGTCATCGGCGGCTGGGTCGGGATGTTCGTCACGCTCCTCAATCTCATCCCCGTCGGCCAGTTGGACGGCGGGCACATCCTCCGGGCGATGATCGGCCCCGATCAGGAGACCGTCGGCGCGCTCGTCCCCGCAGCCTTGCTCGGACTCGCCGGCTACCTCTACTTCCTCACCGATCACACCGGGCAGGCGGCCTCCGTCTGGATCCTCTGGGCTGTCCTGACGACGCTACTCGCGATCGCCGGTCCCGCGAAACCGTTCGTGGAGGAACGCCTCGACTCACGTCGACGAGTGCTGGGTGCGCTCACCTTCGGGCTGGGTGCGCTGTGTTTCACGCCCGTACCGATCGAGATCGTCGGGTAGCTCGGCGTCGGTTGTGATTCGGCGAAATGCGATCACGCCCCGTGATCGTACCCGGCGTCGGGAAGGGCCTGGCCGTCGATCGTCACGCCGGACTCGACGACCTCGCCGAGTACCGTCACGTCGACGGGGACCGCCGCTCGCACCGATTCGAGCGCGTCCGGAGCGACGGTGAAGACGAGTTCGAAGTCCTCACCGAACGTGAGGGCCGTCTCGAGAATTGCAGCGTCCGATTCGTCCGCGTAGGCGGCCGACACGGCGTCGTCGACCGGCACAGTGGCGGACTCGATGGCGAACCCGCAGTCCGAGGCGTCGGCGAGCTGGTGGAGCGATCGCGCCAGGCCGTCGCTCGAATCCATCATCGCGCTCGCGTGCGGGGCAAGCGCCACGCCGGCGTCGATCCGGGGGACGAAGCGGAACAGGTCGTTCGCCCGCTCGATCGCGCCCCGGTCGAACAGTTCGAGGGCGGCGGCGCTCCGACCGAGCGTGCCGGTGACACAGACGACATCGCCGGGACGGGCACCGCTGCGACGAACGGGGGGAGCAGTCTGCCTCTCGGCTGCGCCATCCGTTTCCGGGACGCGACCGAGGGCGGTCGTGGCGACCGTGAACTCCGCGTGGTGGTCGAGGTCGCCGCCGACGTACCGTGCACCGACACGCTCACAGACGTCCTGGGCGCCATCGACGAACGCGAGGAGGGCTTCGTCGTCGAACGTGGGCGCGGCGTAGACGGCGACGGCGGCCGTCGCCTCGGCACCCATCGCGGCCACGTCGGACAGCGAGGCGCCGACCGCCCGCCACCCGGCGGTGTACCGGGTCGTCCCCTCGGGGAAGTCCGTCGTCTCGTGGAGCATGTCCGTCGTCAGCACCTGGCCGTCGACGACGGCCGCGTCGTCGCCCGCGTGGGCGAGTTCGTCCCCCAGAAGGGTGAGTGCCGCGCGCTCGTCCATACGGGCGGCTTGGACGGCCCGTGAGAAAAGCGCCCCGACCACGACCGGGCGGCCCAGGCCGATACGATGGCCTTAAATGGCGCCGAGGGATACGCTCCTGCAATGGCTACGATGTACGACGTCCCGGCGGACGCCCTCATCGAGGCGGTCGCCGCGGACCTCGACGACGAACTGGACGAACCCGACTGGGCACCGTTCGCCAAGAGCGGTGTCAGTAACGAACTCCCCCCGGAACAGGAAGACTTCTGGGCCACCCGCGCGGCCAGCCTCCTGCGCAAGGTCGCCGACACCGGCCCCGTCGGTGTCGAGCGTCTCTCGACGGCCTACGGCGGCTCCAAGCGCGGCTCGACCCGCTACCGCGTCGCACCCGACAAGCGCGCCGACGGCTCGAAGAACCTCATCCGGACGATCCTCCAGCAGCTAGAGGACGCCGGCTACGTCGAGACCGCCGAGGGCGAGGGACGCCGCATCACCGCCGAGGGCCGCAGCCTCCTCGACGAGACTGCCGGCAACGTCCTCTCGGACCTCGATCGACCGGAACTCGAGCGCTACGCGTAAGTTTTCGTTCGAGTCACCCCAGCGGTTCGATCGCCGCAACGCGACGGGTTTCGAACAGGCTCCGTAATCATTTTCCCCGCCGCGACCCAACCGCACACGTATGAGCAACGCGGACGACGAGATCGACGAACTACGGCGCGAGCGCATGGAGGAGTTGAAAGAGCGGGCCGATTCACAGGGTGGCAACGCCGAGGCCCAGCAGGCCGCCCAGCAACAGGCCGAGGCCCAGAAGAAGGCCGTCCTGCGTCAGCACCTGACCGACGACGCCAGAAAGCGTCTGAACACGGTCAAGATGAGCAAAGAGCAGTTCGGCGAACAGGTCGAACGCCAGGTCGTGGCGCTGGCCCGGAGCGGGCGCATCCAGGGCAAGATCGACGACGAGAAGATGAAACAACTGCTGACCGAACTGAAGCCCGAGAAAAAGAGCTTCGACATCCGCCGACGCTAATGCAACTGGGACTGTTGTACAGCGGCGGCAAGGACTCGACGCTCGCGGCGTTGCTCCTCGAAAACTTCTACGACGTCACCCTGGCGACCGCACACTTCGGCATCACCGACGACTGGCAACACGCCGAACGCGCCGCCACCGAACTCGACCTGCCGTTCCGCCGGATCGAACTCGACGACGCGGTGGCTCACGACGCCGCCGAACGCATCCGCGAGGACGGCTTCCCCCGAAACGGCATCCAGCACGTCCACCAGGAAGCGCTGGAGGCGCTGGCAGCCGCCGACGACTTCGACGCCATCGCCGACGGCACCCGACGCGACGACCGCGTCCCGACGGTCTCGCGCGCCCAGGCACAGAGCCTCGAAGATCGCCACGACGTCGACTACGTCGCCCCGCTGTCGGGCTTCGGCCGCGGCGCGGTCGACCGCCTCGTCGACTCGACACTCGACGTCACCGTCGGCCCGAGCGAGGAGATCCCACGCGCGGACTACGAGGCCGAACTGCGGGCCGTGATCGCCGAGGAGAGCGGCCAGGAGGCCGTCGCCGAGTGCTTCCCGGATCACGACCAGACGCACGTAACCGGGCGGCGGTAGGGACCCTTCGCCTCTCGTCGGGGCATCACACCCATTCGAAGCGTATCGAGAAGGACGGGTACAGCCGAGGCAGAAGTGTAAATAGTTCAGCACACAACGGACACCCATGACCGATCCTCGGTGTCCAGCGTGTGCCGTCGAAATGGAACCGACGACCGTCACGACGGACGGAGCAGGGACCCTCTACGTCAAAACGGAGCGCGACGGCGGAATTCTCCAACGTCTCGGCCTCGGGGATTACGAACCGCTCGAGTCGTTTTGCTGCCCCGAGTGCGGACTGGTGCGGCAGTACGCCGAGCTCGACGACTAACCGGCGGCGCGTCGACCAGCGCCGACCGACAAAGTTGCACGGGGACAGTCTATCCCCCCGCACCCCTCCTACTGTTTTCGAGGATAAAGCGAACGTCGAACGAGTTTCTCAGAACTCGAACCGGGCGCCGCCCTCGTCGCTCTCGGTCACCGTCGGCTCCCAGCCGTGGGCTTCGGCGACGGCCTGAACGATGGCGAGCCCGAGCCCCGAACCGTCCTGGCTCGACGAGACGCCCTGCTGAAAGAGCGAGTCGCGCACGTCCTCGGGAATACCCGTGCCGTCGTCTTCGACGTAGAAGCCGGTTCGAAGCGGGCCGACGCGGACGGTGTCGGCCTCGCCGTGCTCGACGGCGTTGCGAAAGCAGTTCTCGAAGAGACTCTGGGCGCGCGATTCCTCGACGCGGAGCGTCCGATCGCCCTCGAGTTCGAGCGTGGCGTCGCCGGTATCGACGGCATCCCAGGCGGAGGCGGCGAGGTCGACCAGCGGGACGGGTTCGGGGTCGATCACCTCGGAGCCACTGCGGGCGACCGAGAGGCTGTCGTCGATGAGTTCGTCCATCCGGTCGAGACACTCGTCGACGACGTGGAGATGTTCGGCGTCGCCAGTCCGGAACGCCTCCTGCAGGCGTCCGTCGGCGACCGAGAGCGGGTTCCGGAGGTCGTGACTGACGACGGAAGCGAACTGGTCTAGGCGTTCGCGCTGGCGGCGGGCCTCGCGGACCGCGGCACGCTGGCGGATCTCGTACCAGCCGGCGACGCTCCCCGCGGCGACGCCGATGGTCCCCGAAAGCAGCGTCAGATACAGCGGGTTTCGCGGCCCGACACCCTCCATACTCAGTACCAGCAGGTGCAGGGCGGTCACGAGCGCCGCCGCGAGAAAGCCGCTGAGTCCCCAGGCGAAGACGGTCAATCGGTCTCTGGGAGCGACGTCCCGACTGACCAGATAGCGATCGGCGACCACGACCGCCGTCGCGGCTACCAGCGGGCCGACACTCTCGAGGATGGCCTGCGACGTGGTCTGCTCGACGACCGTCCGAACGGAGATAATCATCGCGAGAAAGAGCCCGAGTGCCGACAGCGGCGAGAAGGGCAATCGCTCGGCGACGGCTGCGACCCAGTCGTCTTCGTCGACCGCCGCGTTCACAAACTGTGTCTCGAACCGGGACTAAATGAATCTCCGGGCTGTGCTCACGCCCCGACCGTTCGAACCAATCGTGCCGAGTGACTGGAATTAGCGGCCCCGTCGCGGGAAAATGAGGAGTGGTGATTCGAACCGGTTGTTCGGCTGGGCGAGTCACGCCTCAGTGTCTCGCCTGTCGCCCGTCAGTCCACGGCTATTGTCTCGCTGATCGAACGCCCACTGCCTCGCCGGACGGTTCGCAGCCGTTGCCGCGGGTGCTCGACCATCGTTCGACGGGCAACCGAGGCCGGATCCGAGTGGACACATCAAAGTACGCCCCGCGCGAACGGGCCGCTATGTACGACCGCATCAAGGGCTTCCGCGATTTCTATCCGGAGGAGATGGGCGCCCGTCGGGAGACGATCGACACACTCGAAGGCACCGCCCGGCGCTACGGCTTCCGCGAGATCGGGACGCCGGCACTCGAACGCGCCGAAATCTGGACGGACAAGAGCGGTGACGACATCGTCGAGGAGCTGTACGCCTTCGAGGATCAGGGCGGCCGGCACGTCACGATGGTGCCGGAGCTCACGCCGACCGTCGCCCGGCTCGTCGTCGCGAAACAGCAGGCGCTCTCGAAGCCGATCAAGTGGTTCTCGACGCGGCCCTTCTGGCGCTACGAGCAGGTCCAGCAGGGCCGCCAGCGCGAGTTCTACCAGACGAACGTCGACATCTTCGGCTCCAGCGAACCGGAAGCCGACGCCGAGATCCTCGCCTGGGCGGCCGACGCGCTTACGAGTCTCGGCCTCACCGGCGAACACTTCGACTTCCGGATCTCTCACCGCGACATCCTCGGCGGGCTCTTCGAAGAGTACGCCGCAGAAACGGCAGGGGACGCAGCCGACGACATCGACGTCGAGGCCGGCATCCGCGCGGTCGACAAGTCCGAGAAGGTCGACCGTGCCGAGTACCTGAGGCTGCTGGAAAACGCCGGTCTCACGGGCGACCAGGCCGAGGAGTTCGCTTCGCTGATCGAACGAAACGACCTCGACGCCGTCCTCGCCCACACCGACGCAGAGCGGGTGACCGAGGCCGTCTCGAACCTTCAGAACGTCCTCGCCGCGGCGGAGGACTTCGGCGCTCGCGAGTACTGTACCGTCTCGCTGGACACAGCCCGCGGCCTCGACTACTACACCGGCGTCGTCTTCGAGTGCTTCGACTCGACCGGCGAGGTCTCCCGTTCCATCTTCGGCGGCGGCCGTTACGACGACCTGATCGAGTCCTACGGCGGCCAACCAACGCCCGCGGTCGGCGTCGCGCCCGGCTACGCCACGCTCTCGTTGCTCTGTCAGCGCGCGGGCGTCTGGCCCGACGAAGAACTCGCGACCGAATACTACGTCCTGCAGGTCGGCGACACCCGCCCCACGGCTTCCCGGATCACCCGCGAGCTGCGGGCAGCCGGCCACGTCGTCGAGAGCGACGTCGCCGGGCGGTCCTTTGGCGCCCAGATGAACTACGCGGACTCGATCAACGCCGAGACGGTCGTCATCGTCGGCGAACAGGACCTCGCAAACGACGAGGTGACGATCAAGGATATGGGTAGCGGCGACCAGGTCACCGCGCCCGTCGACGACTTCCCCGGCGAGCGCGAGCGGCCGAGCATCGACGACTTCGAGTGAGGCTGCCGAACGGAAGGCGTTCGGAGATGGTTCATACCAATAGGAGATAGAAGGCTCACGTGCGGCCGTCAGTTTGGTGGCGCAGATGTTTCCACAACGGCCAGAAACAAGCGAGCGCGATAAGGATAAATGCGATGAGAAGTATTACCGAATTGAATCCACCTTCTCCCTGAATGAGTAATGCTGTTTGGCTCACCGCTGCAATACCAGAGACAACGAAGAGTAGCATAAGTCGGCGCGGAGTTAGACCAGCAATTTGGGGCATGGATTAGACATAGCCGTGCGTTTCGAGACAATCCATAGCTCCACCAGGCCCAACACAGGCGATTCCAGAAAGTAGCCAATCGCAAAACAGGTACACGCAGCCGATACAGAGAACAGCACCAACACCTGTAGGACTGGATGCACAGACTGGAACACATCTTCCACAGCCAAATATACTCACACCGATTGCGGAGATACAACCAATAATTGGGTTACCACAATCACCCGCTACTGCACCTAAATCACCAAACAAGTCTGTGACATCGTCAACAATTCCTTGTGTAGTGATACGCTCAACTGAGACATCATCCGCTGAGATATGAAGCGAAGATACGGGTACTGATTCAGTACTACAATTCGAAACGCCAGCGTTCACATGATATGTTTTGAGCTCAGTATCCTGAATGGCCTCCAAGCCTATCTGGGATTTATTGGTTCGAAGGCCCTCATTTAGTTCTGGCGGACGCTGGACGACATCGACTCGAAACCCGCTTATATTTGACCCCGTATATACTGAAGTATCGTCGGATTCATTCACAGGAATCTGTGACAATATGGGCGATTTTTCCTCATCCGTAGCCGTTCGTATGAAGATAGTGTCGTTATCTAGGCCGATAAGCCACGCATCTACAGAGGAGGGGATTTTCCTGTATTTTTCTGATCTAATATTTCTATAGTTAGATCCAGAAAACTCAAATCCGGCACTTGTTTCGCCGCCAAAGTCACCAAAATACAACGTTCCAAAGTCAATTTCAATTCTCGTTGCAGAATATGTAGTTGATTCAGTGACCTTTAGTTCGGTCTTTTCGGCTTTTTCTGGCAGTGAATCAAGTTTTAATTCGGAAAGGATCGATTGAACTTCAGGTGCCGCCCGCAAACGCTCAAATTCGTCACTATCGGCAGATTCCCAAGTAATAGATGTTGGTGCGAATCCGAAAGCACCAGCACCGGCAGCCCCTTTCTTTAACATATCCCTTCTGTTCATCTCACTGCGACCTTTGTATTCATCCGCCATAATACAGATTGGATTTTGACAGTGTATAATATTTTTGATTTGGTTAGAAATTATATAATTT
>JGI2924J29684_1076748_pt1 | contig 11131 bp, 12 predicted proteins | sample BenlonsequencITS_FD_29684 | JGI IMG/M metagenome (IMG submission 29684)
GCACTAGCCAGAGTAGACTTGGGACGGTACTAGTGCTTTGGCAAGCCTGAACGGATGAGTGAAACCGAATGCGGTCGTCTGAGTTCACTCATCAGTCGACGCTTGGCGGAGTACTAGTGCTTTGGCAAGCCTGAACGGATGAGTGAAACCGAATGCAGTCGTCTGGGTTCACTCAGCAGTCGACGCTTGGCGGAGTACTAGTGGCGGGCCAAGCCTGAACTGAGGGGTCGAATCTGGCGGTGTGGCTCGATTCGACCCGTCAGTCGACGGTTGGGACGGTACTAGCTCGCGGCACTGTCGGAGACGGTCTCGTCGGCGTTCTCGTCGTCGATGTACTTCTCTTTCCAGGTTCCTCGGGCGAACCAGGCGGCCCCAACGATCGCACCGAGAACGTTGCCGACGGCCATCCCGACCCAGATGCCGGTCGGCCCCCAGTCGAAGACGAACACGAGCGCGTAGACACTCCCGACGCGGCCAACCCACAGCGTGAGAATCGAAATGAGCATCGCCGTGGTCGTGTTGCCCGCGCCCCGGAACGCACCGAGCATCACCTGTGAGACGCCGATGAAGGCAAACTCGACCGATCGAATCCGGACGTACTCGACACCGTACTCAATCGTTGCTGGCGCGTCCGGGACGTCCCCGAGGAACGCACTCACGATCGGTTCGGTAAAGGTCACTGCGATCACTGCGACCAGCAACATCACGCCCGCGCCGGTCGAGGCGGCGATCCAGGCCGACCGCGCGGCACGGCGTGTCTTGTCGGCTCCGAGGTTCTGCCCGACCATCGTGTCGATCGCCCGGCCGAGCCCCATCGCCGGCAGGAACACGAGCGAAATCAGTCGGTTACCCAGCCCGTAAGCGGAGACGACCGGCGGCGAGAAGGTGACGACCATCGCCGTCAGCGTGATCATCGCCAGCGCGCTCGTGCTCTGTTCGACCATGCTTGGAGTGCCAAGCCGGACGATGTCCTCGATCAACTCGAGGTCGGGCCGGAGGTGCTCGAGGCCGACGTCCGGGCCAAGCGACGTTGCGAACAGTAACCAGAGTCCGATCCCGGTGCCGACGCCGCGGGCAACGATCGTCGCGACCGCTGCACCTTCGATCCCCCAGCCGGTAAAGCCGACTGCGGCGAACAGCGTCGCCTCGAGGGTCTCCAGCCCGAGCCACGTGAAAAGCGGGTTGTCCTGGAAGCCGAAGATGAGAAACGGATCGAGGAAGACGTTGATGACGACGGAGACGACCATCACGAGCATCGGCGTCCGCGTGTCGCCGTGCCCACGCATGAGCGCGGAGAACACGAAGAACCCAAACATCAGTGGGAGGCCGAGGAAGAAGACCTCCATGTAGTCGGCGGCAAGCGGGATGACGGTTGCAGCGGTGTCGGGATCGCTCGGGAGAATCTCGAGTGCCGGCCGGGTGTAGAAGTAGCCTGCGACACCGAGAACGACCGAGAGTATGGCGACGAACGAGACCGTCTGTCCGGCCACCATTCCCGCGGAACGGTCGCCCGACGCGCCCGTATACTGGGCGACCAGGATCGCACCCGCGGTCGTGAACCCGCCGGCGACGGCGATAAGCAGGAAGATCAGCGGAAAGGCGAGACTGATCGCGCCGACTGCCTCCGCCGAGAGCCGACCGAGATACAGCGTGTCGACGACGTTGTACGTGACTTGCAGCAACTGGATGACGACGATCGGCCAGGCCAGGTGAAAGAGCGGTTTGACGAGACTCCCGTCCGTGATCGAGCCGCCCATCCGATCGGAGTCAGGACCCGAACTCGAGGAGGTATCGCCGTCGGCGTCCGGAGACGCGTCGCTACTCGCCCCCGCTTCGGTCTCGGTCGACGAGTCCGATCCGGAATCGGACGGCGACTCCGGCGGACTCATCGGTTACTCTGTCGAACTGGCTCAGTTGGGGAGAGATCGCGGGCAACGTAGCACGCACGGGACCACCCGGCGGACTCAAGCGAGCCCAGCGACCGAGACGGCACCGGACTGGTCGGTCCCATCGACTCGACGCTCACTGACTATTGGGTCAGCCAGCGAAAGTAAAGCTCTTTCGAACCGGGACTCTCCACCGGAACGCGACCAACAACGAGCAGGCGACCGGGGCCCTGGCCGCTGTCGCAGTCCACGGCCACTCGTCTTCCCGGCACAGAGATCAGACAGGCAACCGGTCGAGCGACAGCGGTCGCCCACGCGAGACTTCCGCGGTCGTCTGCGACGCGTCCGACGCCCCAGGAGAGAGCGAACGCACACGAGTATCGACGGACGGCACCGTGCTGGCAACACAAACCGTGAGTCGTATTACGGGGAGGGCGAAACGAATCGCCAGATGGCTACCGAGGCGACGTTTACGCTTCCGGCGGATCGCTTTCCGCTCGGGAGCGTGTTCGAGCAGTTGCCGGACGCGACGATCGAACTCGAGCGGGTTATCCCGTCTCGAGACGCCCTCGTTCCGTACTTCTGGGTTCGGGGCGTCGAAACCGACGGCATCGAGGAGTTCTTTGCCGACCAACCGGAGATCCGACGGATCGAACTTGTCGACTCCGTCGAAGACGAGCACCTGTTGCGGGTCGAGTGGGCCAGCGACCACGACGGCATCCTGCACGCGCTCACCGAGACCGACGTTCCGCTCGTCGAAGCGGTCGGCACCGACACACAGTGGACGTTCGACGTTCGTGGCGACGACCGCAGCGACATCGTTTCTTTCCAGCAACGCTGCCGGGAACTGGACGTTCCAATTACGCTGCGGAATCTCCATCCGCTCACGCCGACCGACTCGACCGTCGAGGCGGTGCTGACCGAACCACAGCGAGAAGCACTGGTGCTCGCGTTCGACCGTGGGTACTTCGACTCGCCACGCGCGGTCACGATGGAAGAACTCGGTGACGAACTCGGCATCTCCCAGCAGGCGGTCGCATCTCGACTCTGGCGTGGCATCGATCAGCTTCTCGCAACGACGCTCCCAGAGACGACGCGACGGCCCGAAGCGTAGCTACAAAAACAGGTTGTATAGCTAGAAGTAACATTGAGTGCGATAGCAGGTTGCTGTTGGAGTGATGTGTAACGATGCGATCGAATTCGATACTCTCCTCGACCTGTGTCGACACGTCCGGCGTCGCGTCGTTCTCGGTGTGTTCATCGACCGATCGGAGTCGACGACGGTGACAGCCCTCGCGGAAGCCGTCGTCGAACACGACTGCGACGCGTCGGCAACCCCCAGAACCGGCCGAACGAACGCCACGATCGCATTGTCTCACAGACACCTTCCGAAACTGGACTCGGCAGGATTACTCGAGTACGACTCGACGAATCACCTAGTAACACCGACGTCGACGTTTGACCGGTGGAAACCCCAGATTGGGGCAATCGTCGAGGCCGACCCCGAACTCGAGACTCCGATCGATCTCTAGTGGCGGGCCAAGCCTGAACTGATGGGTCGAATCTGGTGGTGTCGCTCGATTCGACCCGTCAGTCGACGGTTGGGACGGTACTAGTGGCGGGCCACACCTACACTGTGGGTCGAGCCCGGCGACCAGCGTGCGATCGAGTCGGCACTGCGGTCCAGTGGCGACGATAGACACATCAAAAACGGGCGACAACCCGCCGACGACGCGGCGGGAAGCTCAACGGAGACAGGCTGCAACGACCGCGAGCATTCGGTCACCCCTGACTTCGTCGGCAAACAACGGGACGCGTTTGACGTCAGTGCCGCGAAACAGCTCCTGTGCTTCGGCCAGCGCCGACTGCTGGACGTCCCAGCGTTGCTGGCAGAACTCGCAGTCGTCCAGATTCGGCTGAAGAAACGCCGCGTCGCCTTCGACGGCGTCGGTAACGTCCGACAGCGGCTCCATCACGCGGTTGACGACGACCGTCCCGACCGGAATCGAAAACTCCTCGAGTTGCTCGCGCAGCCGTTTGGACTCGAAGACGCTCATCTCCTCGGGCACGAGGACGATCCGGAAGTCCGTCCGCGCCGGGTCTCGCAGCGCCGCCCGGAGCCGTTCGATGCGTTCTCGAAGCACCTGCAGATCCTCGAGGTCTCCGGGGTCTTCGGGTGGCTCCTGCCCGCCGAACATCCCCTTCATGTTCTCGAACATTCCGCCGATTCGCTGGCGGAACTGGAGGATGCGCCCGACCATCGTGTCCATGATCTCGGGCAACTCGAGCAGCCGTAACGTGTGGCCCGTCGGGGCGGTGTCGACGACGACGCGCTCGAACCGGTCATCGTCCAGGTACTCGAGCAGGAGTTGCATCGCGGCGGCCTCGTCCGCACCGGGCATGGAGCCGCCAAAGAGCGCGTCCATCGGTGAGTCGTCGCCGAACATGTCGCCGAGACCGCCGAGCGGTCCTGCACCGCCACCCGGACCGCCGTCGCCGAGGAACGCCGCCTGTCCGCGCTCCATGGCGGCTTCGGGATCGATCTCGGCTCCATAGAGAGGGATGTCCTCACGGAGTCGCCCCGGGTCGGAGGGAACGTCGGTCTCGAACGTATCCGACAGCGAGTGTGCCGGGTCCGTCGAGACGACGAGCGTCCGGACGCCCGACCGGGCGCTGTCGAGCGCGGTCGCGGCCGCCATCGTCGTCTTCCCGACGCCGCCTTTCCCGCCGTAGAGGACGTAGTCCGGCCCCTCGATCGGTTCGCCGGCAGGATCGACGTCGACAGTCCGGCGTTCGTCGGTGTCGTCGACTGAGTCCGTCGGCGTCACCTCGATGGTCGTGTCGTCGTCCGCGCTCTCGGCTTCCCCGTCGACCGGCTCGACGTCGATTCCACTCATACATCTCCGTTCCCCGCGCCCACACGAGTATTCGTCGGTCTCGAGCGATTACTCGAAGTACGCCGCCAGCCGGTCTGCCGCCTCCTCGACCCGCGGCGTCACGAGCGCGAACCGGAGCCAGTCGGAGCGGGAGTCGCCGAACGCGTTACCGGGCATCCCCGCGACGCCGGCCTCGTCGATCAGTTCGAAGACATTCTCGAGCGTCCCGGGATACCCCTCGAAGCGCGCCATCACGTAGAACGCGCCCTCGGGCGTCGTGTACTCCGCGCCCGTCAGATCTAGGGCGTCGGTGAACGCGTCGACGCGCTCGCGCAAGCGGTCGCGGTTTCGCTCGTAGTAGTCCGGACCGGTCCCGCAAAGTGCCTGCAAGACGGCATACTGCGACGGCCGGCTGCCGGCCACGTTAACCAGCATGTGCCGGCTCTTGGCGTTTGCGACCAGTTCCGGCGGGAAGATAGCGTACCCCACCCGGAAGCCGGTGATCGCCAGCGACTTCGAGAAGGCGTTAGTGACGATCCGGTGATCCGAATCGACCGCGAGCGCGCTCGAGAAGTTCCCGGAGAGGTCGAAGTGGTCGTACACTTCGTCACTGATCAGGACGGCGTCGTACTCCTCGGCAATCGCGACGAGTTTCCGCATCGTCTCCTCGGGATAGACCGCACCGGTCGGGTTGTTCGGCGAGTTGGCGACGATCGCAGCCGTCTCCTCGCTGGCTGCCTCGCAGACATCGGCCGGGTCGAGCTGGCCGTTCTCGTTCGCCGCGACGAACGACTGGGTCCCGCCGAGCATCGTCGTCTTCCCCGGGTAGTAGGGGTAGACCGGGTCGGTGAGGATAATCTCGTCACCCCGATCACGCTCGAGTGCGCGAGCCATTGCGAGGTAATTCGCCTCGCCTGCGCCGTTGGTGACGACGACCTGTTCGCGGTCGACCCCCCGGCGTGCAGCGATCTCCTCGCGCAACTCGAGCAGCCCCTCGCTGGGTGGGTACTGGAACGCATCCGGCTCGCGATCGGCGTACTCGTGGAGGCCGTCCCGTAGCGCCTGCGGGGGTTCCCAGTCGGGATTCCCGCTGACCATGTCGATGACGTCGCCCTCGGCCTGCGAAGCGTACTCCATCACCCGAAAGAAAAGCGGCGTCTCGTACTCCATACGGGTACGTCCGGCTGGGGCGTACGTCGTCTTTTCGTTCTGGCCGGTCGTCGAACCGCGCTTTGACAACGCTCCACCCCCTCTACTCGAGCATGAACGACGACGTCGACCGCGAACTCCCGATGGAAGTCGCCGACGTGCTCCGGGAGCAAGACGAGACGCTCGCCGTCGCCGAATCGTGTACGGGCGGACTGATCGGCGCGGCGATCACCGCAGTTCCGGGCGCGAGCGACTACTTCGAGGCGGGGCTGACGACGTACGCCTACGGCGCAAAGCGCCGCGAACTGGGCGTCAGCCGCGAGGCGCTCGACGAACACGGAGCCGTCTCCGAACCCGTCGCCCGCGAGATGGCCCGCGGCGTCCGCGACGTCTGCGACGTCACCTGGGGCGTCGCCACGACCGGCATCGCCGGTCCCACCGGCGGCACCGAAGAGAACCCCGTCGGGACGGTCTACATCGGGGTCGCCTACGCCGGCCCGTGGGGGAGCGAAGCCTCCTACGCCACTGTTTCCCGGTACGTGTTCGACGGCGACCGCACCGACATCCGCGCGAAGACCGTCGATCGGGCGCTCGAGACCCTGTTCGAGACAATCGAACGAACGCGTCAGTGAACGGTCGCTCACAGGACCGTCAGCCGAGCAGAAAGTTATTCCCCGCTCGACTCTCCAGTAGCGGATAATGAACAAGCGAGGACACGTTCTCAACGCCGTGCTACTGAGTATCGGGCTTGGCTACCTGCTCGAGCCCGCAGGCGACCTGCAGACGTTCGAAACGATCGTCGCGATCGGCGTCCCCGTTACGCTCGGTGCGATGGTGCCCGACATCGACACGGCCTTCGGGAAACACCGCAAGACGCTGCACAACCTGCCGCTTTTGATCGGCTTTTTCCTCTTTCCCGAACTGTTCGACAACCTCGAGTACGTCTGGATCGGCGTGTTGACCCACTACGTCCTGGACGTGGCAGGGAGCAAGCGAGGCATCGCGCTGTTTTATCCGATCACGAAAACGGAGTACAATCTTCCGATCGGCGTCCCCGTCAGCAGCAGTCGCGCCGATCTGATGACGGTGGTGGTGACGGTACTCGAACTCGTCGTCGCCGCGGCGATCATCTACGATCTGCCCAGAAGAGGATTCGAGATGGTTCGACAGTCGATCGGCCTGTAAGAGGTTCCGATCGTCACTCGCGGTTCGGCTCCCACTCCTGGCAATCGTCCATGTCGTCCATCGCCGTGCCATCGAGCGTACAGTACGGGACGATGCCCGACGACGAGCGAGCGTACTCGAAGTGACGACAGTTCCCACAGTAGCGATCTGTCGGTTCCCGACCCCGATTTCGGGAGCGGTCGTCGCTCGCGGCCGTCGCTGGCCCCGTCTCGTCTAGCGGCGACGTGATGTCTGCAGTCGTCGACCCACCGTCGCTCGTCGCCGGACCGCCGACGGGCGCTGGGTCCGCTGTCCCACCGTCGTCGACGTTCGTCTGCGTCTCGACGTCCCCTTCCGGCGAGATTCCGAACAGGCCGACCCCGCCCGCACCGGCGGGCTCGTCGTCCTCGTCGTCCCCGTCGTCCTCGTCGACCGCGAGGATCGTGTTATGTCGAGTAACGTTCATTTCGAGCATGCCGCCGGGATCGTTTCGCGTCTTGAAGTTGACGATGGCGGTGAACAGACACCAGACCGCCGTAAAGAGCCCCAGGAGGTAGATTGCCGACACCTCGAGCGTGAGTTGGTCGCTCCCGTAGCGCCAGTTTTCGGGGTAGGCATACCAGAAGAGGCAGACACCAAGCAGACAGAGGCTCGCGCTGATCGCGGCCGCAGCGCGGACACGATGGCTGGCGGGCAAGACGATGAAGACGCCGACGAGCGCGGCTGGGACTCCGACCCCCGCGAGCACGCCAGCGACGCGGACGACGGCGAAGTTGTCGGACATGCCCCAGTCGGCGAGTTCGACGACGAAACCGGCAAAGAGGTTGGTCGTCGCGACGAGCACGGCGACGACCGACAGGACTGCCCCCAGCAGAACCAGTGCCGTTCCCGCGTACAGCCGCCGGAGGCTCGTCACCTCCCGTTCGTGTCCCTCGTAGACCTCCGTCAGGCTTGTCATACCCGTGTCTTTTGAGCTCCCCGCACAAAACGATACGTCAGACACGTTTCGGGCTGTGGAGAGGTCAGGGTCGGTGGCCGCCGAAGACGCACCAGGAACCGCGTTCCGCTCCCGTCCGGCGACGAGGGCAACGGTGGAAGCGAAACCTTGAATCGACGCGCTCGCGAACCCCCAACCATGAGCGAGGACGAGGACGACGAACCAGCCGTGACCCTCGGCGAGGCAACTCCGGTCGAAGGCGTACCGCTTGCCCGCGTCAGCTCTCGACTGACCTGGCCCAAAGAAAAAAGCGAACTCGAGCGTCTCGAGGGCGACAGCGTCCTCCGGACGCCCGACGGCCCTCACGAGCTGTCGACCGTTCTCGAGGACGTCGACGAGACGTACTTCCAGCGTCGTCAGGAGTTCGAGGACCACGTCCGCGACGTCGTTGGGACTGGACCGGTTCCGACCGCAGACGACTAACCACCTGTGGCAGGTGAGGAACAGCGATCGCAACGACACAGCCGACAGCGAACCGCTACTGGCTGGCTTCGCGATCAGTTCGACCGTCTCTCCTGGTTCCAGAAATCGCTTCTGACCGGTGCCGTCCTGACGTTGCTGTGGATGCGGTACGTCCCAAGCGGCGACCTCACCGGTCGGGTCGTCGTCGACGCGATTCTCCTGATCGGCGGGCCGTTGACGTTGGGACTGACACACGGCAATCACATCGGCTGGAGGATAAACCGGGTCGCGCTCCGGAACGCTGCGTTGCTCTCGCTTTTCGTCTTCCCCTTCTACCTGGTCGGATCGACTCTGCCGACGATCAGGGCGTTCTACCCGATGTGGGAGACCTCGGCCGCGATGGAGGAGTTTCTCCCCCACGCTGTCAAACTGTTCGTACTAGCACTCGCCGCAGAGACGTACTACCGCGGCTTGCTCTGTGTCGGCGTCAAAGAGATCGGCTTCAAAGCAGTCCTTATCAGCCCGATCGTCTACATGATCCATCACTCTTCGAAACCACCGATCGAGTTCCTGCTGTCCGGCCCGACCGACATCCTCTTCGGCGCAGTCGACTACAAGTCCGACTCGATTCTCCCCTCCGTGATCGCACACGGTGCCGGACTCGTCCTGCTCGACTGGCTCGTCCTCCACGACCCCCTGTTCGATCCAACGCCGGTACTCGAGGCGATCACCTGGCTGCCGATCCCGCTGTGACGACGGTTCCCAGCCGCCGAGAACCCGCTCGAAAAATCTAGTACTCCGCCAAGCGTCGACTGCTGCGTGAACCCAGACGACCGCATTCGGTTTCACTCATCCGTTCAGACTTGCCAAAGAACTAGCACACCCAGGTCGGGTTCACAGAACGAGAAGCCAGTCCCGGCTGTGCTTCCCGCGTAATGTCAACGTTTACGTCATCCCCAACACAAGACGGCGTATGGACGCTCGTACGGCGTTTTTTGGCGCTCTGCTCGTCGCACTGGGGTCGATCGCCGCCTTGCTCGTCGCGCCGCTGTTACAGTACGTGATGGCTGCTGGCCTCCTCGCGTTCGTCCTCTATCCGGTTCATCAACGACTCGAGAAGCGGGTCGACGAACGCGTCTCCGGGCTCGCGTTGACTGCGTTTGCCATCGTCGCCGCAGTCGTTCCGATTCTGTTTTTCTCTATCATCCTCCTCCAGACGACCTTCGACTTTCTGGACGGGTTCGACGAACTGGCTGCCATCGAAACACTTCGCGAGGCCGCGATCGACGCCGGAATCGAAGAAGAAGTACTCGCGTCGATCGAGGCCGAGCTCCTCTCGGAAATCGAAGGCTCGATCGGTGGCGCTGTCGAGGTCGTACTGATGGAGATCGTCGGCCTGTTAAATGCCAGCGTCCGGATGAGTTTCGGCATGCTCGTGCTCGTGTTCGTCCTCTACTACCTGCTCGTCGACGGCCGGACGTTCGTCGCCTGGGTCAGTGCCGTCACCCCGCTCGAGGACGACGTCCGCGAGGAGCTGTTCGACGAGATCGAAGTCGTCACGTGGGCAGTGATCCAGAGTCACGTCCTCGTCGCGCTCGTCGAGGGCATGCTCGGCGGCCTCGGCTTCTACCTGCTCGGCGTCCCCAACGTGACCTTCTGGATGGTCGTGATGATCATCGTCTCTTTCCTGCCGGCGATCGGCGTCTGGCTGGTCTGGGGGCCTGCGGTTATCTACCTCGCAATCACCGCCGATCCCCTGCAGGCAGTCGTGTTGTTCACGTACGGTATCGCCGTCCTCTCGGTAGTCGACAACTATCTGCGTGCACTGTTCGTCGACCACGGCTCCGGGCTCCACCCCGCAGTCGTCCTCGTCGGCGTTATCGGCGGAATCTACCTACTTGGGATTATGGGGCTGTTCCTCGGGCCCGTCCTACTCGCCGTGTTCAAAGCCGGACTAACCGTCTTCAGCCGGGTGACCAACCACGGCGACGAACAAGTCACACTGTCGTCTTCAGAAACAGAGCCGCCACAACCAGAGTGACTGCACCCCGCCAGCGACTCGAGAATGCACCCAAAACGACGGCACCGATCGACACAGACGACTACCGATCGTCGTCCGCTCCCGTGGCGTCGTCGGCTTGCCGTCGCTCCGTTCCCGTTGCTCGATCACGGTCACGGTCACGGTCACGGTCACGGTCACGCTCGTCGATCACAGCCGTCTCGGCCGACTGTCCGGAGTCCGCCGAGTCCTCGAGTTCGGTCTGTAGCTCCTCGAGCGACCGGTCGGCGTCGTACCGAACGTAGCCCGCGTAGAAGAGAACCAGACCGAAGACGATCAGCGGCAGTCCGAACAGCGCGAAAAGCGCCAACAGAAGCGTAACGGGATCGGTCGGGATCGAGGCGAGTAGCATCGTTTCCAAGTGGGTTCCGGTCGTGGAAAGGCGTTTCCGTAGAGGGTGTCATAGAACTCTTCTCACACCGTGATGATCGTACTTCCCGGATTGTCTCCGCGTTCGTAGTTGGTGATTGCGACGACGAGACGAAGGCACAGGGCAAGAAACACCTGAGCCCGTGCGTGGACGCGGCCTCGGGCGTGCGTTCGCCCGAGGCCGCAGTCCTTCACTGATTCGTTGGTTCGTTCGACTCCAGTACGGCGG
>JGI2924J29684_1076744_pt1 | contig 11105 bp, 9 predicted proteins | sample BenlonsequencITS_FD_29684 | JGI IMG/M metagenome (IMG submission 29684)
TACGGTGCTGGTGAAGTGGCGTTATAGCGCGTTTCACCGCTCGCCGCTGGAACAGATGTTAAAAGATACCGGACGCAATCAACTCATCATTACCGGCGTGTATGCGCATATTGGCTGTATGACTACCGCTACCGATGCGTTTATGCGCGACATTAAGCCGTTTATGGTGGCGGATGCGCTGGCGGATTTCAGCCGGGAAGAGCATCTGATGGCCCTGAACTATGTGGCGGGACGTTCAGGTCGGGTCGTCATGACTGAATCGCTGTTGCCGACGCCGGTTCCTGCCAGTAAAGCGGCGCTGCGGGCGTTGATTCTGCCGTTGCTGGATGAGACCGACGAGCCGCTGGACGATGAAAACCTGATTGATTATGGCCTGGACTCTGTACGAATGATGGGACTGGCGGCGCGCTGGCGTAAAGTACACGGCGATATCGACTTCGTGATGCTGGCGAAAAATCCGACCATTGATGCCTGGTGGGCACTGCTTTCTCGCGAGGTGCAGTAATGCCTGGTATTGATTTTTCAGACCAAACGATATGGGTGACCGGCGCGGGGAAAGGGATTGGCTACGCGACGGCGCTGGCCTTTGTCGACGCCGGAGCCCGGGTAATCGGCTTCGATCGTGAATTTACGCCAGCGGATTACCCCTTTACTACCGAAGTTATGGACGTGGCGGATGCCGCGCAGGTCGCTCAGGTGTGCCAGCGCATATTGCAAAAAACACCACGGCTGGATGTGTTGGTCAACGCCGCCGGTATTTTGCGTATGGGAGCGACCGACGCGCTTAGCGTCGACGACTGGCAACAGACATTTGCGGTCAATGTGGGCGGGGCGTTTAACCTGTTTTCGCAAACGATGGGGCAGTTTCGCCGTCAGCAGGGCGGAGCGATTGTCACCGTTGCCTCGGATGCGGCGCATACGCCGCGTATCGGTATGAGCGCCTACGGCGCCTCTAAAGCGGCGCTGAAAAGCCTGGCGCTGACCGTAGGGCTGGAGCTGGCGGGCAGCGGGGTGCGCTGTAATGTGGTGTCGCCTGGCTCGACCGACACCGATATGCAGCGTGCATTATGGGTGAGCGAAGAGGCTGAACAGCAGCGCATTCGCGGTTTCGGCGAGCAGTTTAAGCTTGGTATTCCGCTCGGCAAAATCGCCCGTCCACAGGAGATAGCCAGTACCATCTTGTTCCTTGCCTCCGATCTGGCCAGCCACATTACCTTGCAGGATATTGTGGTGGACGGTGGTTCAACATTGGGAGCCTGATGATGATCTGGAAACGGGATTTAACGCTGGATGAATTGAACGCTACCAGCCAGAACACGCTGGTAGCGCATCTGGGTATCGTATACACCCGCCTGGGCGATGAGGTGCTGGAGGCGGAAATGCCCGTTGATATCCGCACTCATCAACCGTTTGGCCTGCTACACGGCGGCGCATCAGCAGCGCTGGCGGAGACGTTAGGATCAATGGCAGGCTATCTGATGACCCGCGACGGGCAGTGCGTAGTTGGGACAGAGCTGAACGCCACCCACCACCGCGCCGTCTCGCAGGGGAAAGTGCGCGGCGTCTGCCAGCCGCTGCATCTGGGGCGGCAGAATCAAAGCTGGGAAATTACGCTTTTTGATGAGCAGGGGAGGCGCTGCTGCACCTGTCGCCTGGGAACGGCGGTAATGGGATAGCTCTGACAAAATAAACTGCAATTGCAGCGTTAACGAAAAAAGGAAGTGATCCAGTTAACACTGTAATGTAAAAAATGAGTAACACTCCGATTTTATTATGTTGTTGTGTTGTTAATTACAGTAAAGGTGTTATAGAAACAAAATGTAACATTCTATCTGGAACACGCAAACGGACAACAACTATGAATAAGTCAGGGAAATACCTCGTCTGGACAGCGCTCTCCATATTGGGTGCGTTTGCCCTGGGATATATTGCGTTAAATCGTGGGGAACAGATCAACGCGCTATGGATTGTGGTGGCGTCGGTCTGCGTCTATCTTATTGCGTATCGTTTTTATGGACTCTATATCGCCAGGAAAGTGCTGGCGGTTGACCCAACGCGTATGACGCCCGCAGTGCGTCATAACGACGGTCTGGATTATGTCCCGACTGATAAGAAGGTGCTTTTTGGTCACCATTTTGCGGCCATTGCTGGCGCGGGGCCGCTGGTCGGGCCGGTGCTGGCGGCGCAGATGGGCTATCTGCCGGGGATGATCTGGCTGCTGGCGGGCGTCGTACTGGCTGGAGCGGTACAGGACTTTATGGTGCTGTTCGTTTCGACCCGGCGCGATGGGCGTTCGCTTGGCGAACTGGTTAAAGAGGAGATGGGTGCGACGGCAGGGGTGATCGCGCTAGTGGCCTGCTTTATGATCATGGTGATCATTCTGGCCGTCCTGGCGATGATTGTAGTGAAAGCGCTGACCCATAGCCCGTGGGGAACGTACACTGTCGCATTCACCATTCCACTGGCGATTTTTATGGGCATCTACCTGCGCTATCTGCGTCCGGGGCGCATTGGCGAGGTGTCGGTCATTGGGCTGGTATTTCTCATTTTCGCTATTATTTCCGGCGGATGGGTGGCGGCAAGCCCAACCTGGGCACCGTACTTTGACTTTACCGGCGTGCAGCTTACCTGGATGCTGGTGGGGTATGGTTTTGTTGCGGCGGTACTGCCGGTCTGGCTGCTGCTCGCGCCGCGTGATTACCTCTCTACCTTCCTGAAAATTGGCACGATTGTCGGTCTGGCGGTCGGGATCCTGATTATGCGTCCGACGTTGACCATGCCGGCGCTGACCAAATTTGTTGATGGCACAGGACCGGTCTGGACGGGCGATCTGTTCCCGTTCCTGTTTATCACCATTGCCTGCGGCGCGGTATCCGGTTTCCACGCGCTCATCTCTTCCGGCACGACGCCGAAGATGTTGGCCAATGAAGGTCAGGCCTGTTTTATTGGCTACGGCGGGATGTTGATGGAGTCTTTCGTCGCCATTATGGCGCTGGTTTCCGCCTGTATTATCGATCCAGGCGTTTACTTTGCGATGAATAGCCCGATGGCGGTACTGGCGCCATCGGGGACGGCGGATGTCGTGGCTTCTGCCGCACAGGTGGTTAGCAGTTGGGGCTTCGCTATCACGCCGGATACGCTACACCAGATTGCCAATGAAGTCGGCGAACAATCCATTATCTCCCGCGCGGGCGGCGCGCCAACGCTGGCGGTAGGGATGGCCTACATTTTACATGGCGCGTTGGGCGGCATGATGGATGTGGCGTTCTGGTATCACTTCGCCATTTTGTTTGAAGCGCTGTTTATTCTGACGGCGGTGGATGCAGGTACCCGTGCGGCGCGCTTTATGTTGCAGGATCTGTTGGGCGTGGTGTCGCCAGGGCTGAAACGTACCGATTCGCTGCCAGCGAACCTGCTTGCTACTGCGTTATGTGTACTGGCGTGGGGCTATTTCCTCCATCAGGGCGTGGTCGATCCGTTGGGCGGTATTAACACCTTGTGGCCGCTGTTTGGTATCGCTAACCAGATGCTGGCGGGAATGGCGCTGATGCTTTGCGCCGTGGTACTGTTCAAAATGAAGCGTCAGCGCTATGCGTGGGTCGCTCTGGTGCCGACGGCCTGGCTGCTGATTTGTACGCTGACGGCGGGATGGCAGAAAGCGTTTAGTCCGGATACCAAAATCGGCTTTCTGGCCATTGCCAACAAATTCCAGGCGATGATTGACAGTGGCAATATTTCTCCGCAGTACACCGAATCGCAGCTCTCGCAGTTGGTATTCAATAACCGTCTGGATGCCGGGCTAACGATCTTCTTTATGGTGGTGGTCGTGGTGCTGGCGTTGTTCTCTATTAAGACGGCGCTGGCCGCTCTGAAAATTGATAAACCGACGGCGAATGAAACGCCGTATGAGTCGATGCCGGAAAATGTGGATGAGATCGTGACGCAGGCGAAAGGCGCGCACTAATCTTTTTTCATTAATAGCCCTCTCCAGGACAAGGGGAGGGCGCTTGAATGACAGGTGACAACGATGTTTGATACGCTTTCGAAAGCCGGAAAGTATCTGGGGCAGGCGGCAAAAATGATGATTGGCGTGCCAGACTATGACAACTATGTTGAGCATATGCGTGTGACGCACCCCGATCAGACGCCGATGACCTATGAAGAATTTTTCCGCGAGCGGCAGGATGCGCGCTATGGTGGAAAAGGCGGCGCGCGTTGCTGTTAGTGAGGGATGATTATGGCCCGATAAGCGTTGCGCTATCCGGCTTGGGCATTACACGTTAAATGTCTCTACCTTCTCGAAAGCGGCGCGCAGCGTCTGCGGCATTAAGGCAATGGGTAAAAAATGAATAGATTCGACCGGACGTAAAGTATGGGCGATGACCTTATCAATGTCTGCGTGGTTTTTGATATCCACTGCTAAATCAGCCAGCCGGGTTGGCAGATGAAAACGCCGATACGCCGCAATCAATTGCGCCAGAACCTCATCTTGACCCAGTAGCGCGCTTTGCACCAGAATGCCATAAGCCACTTTCGTTCCGTGCAGGAATTTCTCCGTTTGCGGCAGGACGGTCAGGCCGTTGTGTACCGCATGGGCGGCGGCGACACGGGTATACCGTTCACCGAGGCCGCCAACCATCCCGCCACCAGCGATAATCGCATCCACAACGTCGCAAAATGCCTGTGTCAGCCGTCGTTGCTGTTTATCCGCTAATGCCTGCTCGCTACTTGCCAACAGGAGATCGCGAATGGCGCACGCGCTGTTAATGCCCAGTCGAACGGTCAATGGCAATGTTTCAGGCTGCGGCGCAAGTACAACGGCTTCATACCATTTCGCCAGCGTATCGCCAATGCCAGCCAACAGATAGTCATCGGGCGCCTGCAGAATAATGCGTGGTTCGACCAGCACCAGAAAATTGGCATCATCAAAAATTTCGAACTGCAACGCCTGTCCCGCGTCGTTATACCAGACGGAAAGCGGTGTCCAGGCGGCGCAGGTCGCCGCGATCGTCGGGATAGCGACAAACGGCAGCGTCAGGCGGTGGGCGAGTGCTTTTGCGGTATCAAGCAGTGCGCCGCCGCCGACGCCAATCACCACCTGACGATCGTTGCCGCAGGCGTGCGCCAGCTGGGCAACATGCCCTTCGCTACAATGACCGGTAAACCGCAAATGTTTTGCGCCAGCGCATTCAAACGCTTCCGGCAGGTAAGGCCGGGCAGCGGTAATCGCGCGTTCGCCGTACAGCCAAACGGCGTGGGAAAGCTGTTCCGGCGTGAAAAAATCCGTCACTCTTCCAAGGCTTCCGCTATGGGAAAAATAATTCGCCGGGCCGGTAACGACGCGGATTTCAGTGTTGTTCATGTTGTGCTGTCCTTATAGTCTTCTGACCGGTGTTATTATATTTAGCCATCTAAACGTCTTGATTGCCAAATGCTAACACCGTGTTATAGTGTGTCAACAATCACTTCACTGGCGGGTAGGAAGATAATGAGAAATAATCCACTGATTCCACAAAGCAAATTGCCCAGTCTTGGCACCACGATTTTTACGCAAATGAGCGTGCTGGCGCAGAAATATCAGGCAATAAATTTATCGCAAGGCTTCCCTGATTTTGATTGTCCTCGTTATTTGCAAGAGCGGCTGGCTTATTATGTCGCGCAGGGTGCGAATCAATATGCGCCGATGATGGGCGCGCAGGCGCTGCGGGAGGCCATTGCCGATAAAACGGCGGAGCTATATGGTTATCGGCCAGATGACGCGTGTGATATTATCGTCACAGCGGGGGCCACAGAGGCATTGTATGCGGCGATTACCGCGCTGGTGCGGAAAGGTGATGAGGTTATCTGTTTCGATCCGAGCTACGACAGTTATGCGCCGGCCGTTGAGCTTTCTGGCGGAGTGTTAAAACGTATAATGCTTGCGCCGCCGCATTTTAGCGTGGACTGGCAGGCGTTTTCAGAGTTGCTTAGCGAGCGCACGCGACTGGTGATCCTTAATACGCCGCACAATCCTACCGCCACCGTCTGGCGCCAGGCAGATATTGAGGCGCTGTGGCAGGCCATCGGCGAGCGAGAAATTTATGTATTAAGCGATGAAGTGTACGAACATATTTGTTTTGCTGCCGAGGGCCATGCCAGCGTATTGGCGCACCCACAGTTGCGAGAGCGGGCGGTTGTCGTTTCGTCGTTTGGTAAAACCTTCCATATGACGGGGTGGAAGATCGGTTATTGCGTTGCGCCTGCGGCCATTAGTGCCGAAATACGCAAAATTCACCAGTACCTGACGTTTTGCGTCAATACGCCGGCGCAGTTGGCACTGGCGGATATGCTGCGCGCCGCGCCGGAACACTATCGCGCGTTACCCGATTTTTATCGGAAAAAACGGGATGTGCTGGTTAACGCGCTGGCGCAAAGCCGATTAAAAGTGCTACCCTGTGAAGGCACCTACTTTCTGTTAATCGATTACAGCGCTGTGTCGACGCTAAATGACGTTGAATTTTGTCAGTGGCTAACCAAAGACGTCGGTGTTGCCGCTATTCCGCTCTCTGTCTTTTGCGCCGCCCCTTTCCCGCATCAGCTTATACGTTTATGTTTCGCTAAACAGGAATTAACGCTGCTGGCCGCCGCAGATCGCCTGTGTAAACTGTAGTTATTTTACCGTCCACGCTCTGGAGAAGCGACGGTTTGCAAAAAGCTCCTGCAGACCGTTGATCTGTTTCAGGCGCAAGACTTCATCTGCGTCCATGCCTAGCTCCTGACCGATTTTGCTTTCGTCCCAGCCCAACAGAGAAAGTTCGCGCACGATTTCGGACATGGCGTGGATTTGGTGGCGCCCGCGCGCGCGATTATGCCGGATAGTTGCCGCCATCCGTTCGTGGCGTTCTCTGTCCAGACATGTTATCGGCAGATAGCCTTTCAGACGTGTTTTCAGGACCGCTTTTCCTTTGCCCAGCTCATGACGGTGAAAACCATCCACAATCTCGTATTCCTCCGCATCGGCTTTTACCACCACGATCGGCTGAGTAAACCCATCTTTTTCAATCGATTTGAGCAGCAATTTTTTCTCCGGCGGCGCAACGTTATTCGGGTTGTAGTCATTAGGCGAAATATGGTCATTTTTCACCCACAGGACGCAATCGACAGGCTCATTGCGAAAAGGACTAACGCTATGTATCGCCATTCTAAATTCATTAATGGCGGCAATCCTCTCCTCTTCAGGCAGTTCAGAGAGAAAGTGAATTATTTCAGTTGTGAGTCGGTGTTGCATAAGATTTTCCATTCCTGACGTTTAGCTTTCATGCGTTCGTTATAGCGGTGGTAACTCTTCGGCTTTGTTGGACTGAATGACAGCGCCCGGCACCAGTAATCATTGTTCAATAATACCTTGCAGATCCGTCGCCACGACGGAATGTCCCGCGTTCCGATATCGCCCTGCTGCGTTTGCGGGATCGAGTCCATGCCTTTTTTCTTATACCACTGCAAATAAACGGCGATTTTATTACGGTAATGTTCGGCAGTGACTTCAGGCATACTATGTAGCAGGAGCAACGCGTACTCCTCCCAGTTAAGGTGAGCGGGTTTTAAAATTTTCCGGTGGCCGTAAAAATGGCTGTCCTGTCCGGCGTATATTCCTCCGCTGAGTACGCCGCTGACTCTGGCGCACATGGCCGCCCAGCGCTCAGGTTCGATAACATGATACAGCCATAATCCCTGCCGTTGTTCCGGGCCGAACGGTTCGCAAATACGCATGTAACGGGCCGGTACGCCAGCCTGATACATCAAATTATACAGTGGGTTACATGGTTTACCTGTTTTGGCGAACCAAGTCCAGATATCTGCGGTTTTCCAGTCATAGATGGGGTAGATATACCAGGTGTGCCCCTTGGGGGCTAACGTGGTCCAGGGTTTATCGTCGGCAAAGCGCAGCTTATGCGAGTTAGCGATAGCGAAAAACCGGTTATAGGATTCGTCTGAACGAATACCGACCAGCATAGCGGCAGGGCGATTTTCTGAAAACCAGTCGGCAAAATCGCGAACGAATTGTTCAAAGGTCATACCGTGTTGGTAAAACGAAAAAAAGGCAGGATCGGTGATCGCATCTTCTGGTGGTTGTCGTACCCAGTCGGCTCCCGGTTGCCAGCATTGCCATTCCGGTTGGTATTGTGAAAGTGAATTTTGTGTGGTTAAGGGTAATGCAACCCAATAAAAACGCTCAATAACGTCCGCGTAATATTCACGTAACGATTCAATATAGGCGATAGTACAGGAGAATTGCGCTTCCCAGTCAATGAAGAGTATGTGGATCTTTTTATTCATTTTGCGCGCCAACGTTGCCGTCAGGTGCAGCATAATTCCTGAATCTTTACCACCAGAAAATGAGACGCAGACCCGGGGTAATGTTTCCAGGGTCCACATTATACGCTCTTGAGCCGCTTCCAGAACATTTTGGTCAAGCGGAACTTTATAAACTGACATCTCTGGATAGTCTCCAATATGTTAACTATAGTACATTTGAAACAATTAACATAAAGGATAAGCTGATTAGATTAACTTGCAATACTTTATTATATTTATCAAATAAATAAATCATATTGAAATATGCGTTAAATTTATATTAGTGGCTGTTTGTTAACCTTGTTATTAATATTTTTTTGTAATGTGCTCAATTAACTCAGCAAATCCGCTATTATTCATCGAAGCTCTATTATACATAAGGTAAAGTGGGTTAGCAGGGATAGAAAAAGGTGTGGAAACCTTTCTAAGCTTAACTGTGGGTTGATAATAAGTCACCACAGTTTTGGGTAAAAAACCAATAAGATCTGTAACGCTAATAGCATTGGCAATAGTGATAAGCGACTTACTTTTAAAGCCTATAGTTCTTTCTGCTAATACATGATCAAGGAATGCCTGATGCTCTTTTACTGCGACTTCATCGTTAGCGATGAGATGCGTAAACGTCTCTTGCAACAGTTCTTCAACACTTGCGCTTTCTCGCAATCTGGGATGGTTTTCACTGCAAACCAGCACGCAATCCACCATATGCAGATGTGTACAAACAATGGAGCGATTACTGATGGGAGACATAGAGAGTACGATATCTGCTTTACGATAGGCGAGAAGATCTGCAAGGGGTTCATCCGCTGTCAAAATGTCATGATGTTCAATTTCAACCAATGGTTCTTTACGAAGATAATTAACCATTTCCAGTAATTGTTTAGTTATCAATATTTGTGGACTATAAATAATAAACTTTTTCTTCAGACTGGATTGATTCATTATATTAATAGTTTGCTCCAGGCTGTTAAGGTTATTTTCTAAATGATAATGTAAATTAATGCCTGTTACGGTAGGCGTAATTCCTTTGCCTGAACGAATAAATAGTGGATCATTGAACTGCGTGCGCAGGCGTTGCAATGACTGGCTTACAGCAGAAGGCGTGATATAGAGCGTTTCTGCAGCTTTGCTAATGCTTAAATGTTGATAAATACATTCAAATATAACCAATAGGTTAAGATCGAATTTCTTAAGGTCGTAAAGGTTAGCCATAATATCTTCCCGGCGTTATCATGGTATGTTTCATGATTATGACTTAATCTCAATAATTTACCAAGATTATGTTTATTGAACTTAACGTAGAGTTTATTCAAACTAAAATACCACAGTTGTGAATATTTTAGCGAGTAAATAATTACAGTAAAAGTGGATATAATTTACATATCTGACAATCACGCGATAAAACTAAAAGATCTGCGTCGAACGGCATTCTGGTCCGGCATCGCTCTAATGCCATGAGGTCGTGGCCCGATAAGCGCAGCGATATCGGGCTGGTACTATTAAGCTCCTGCTTTTCTGGTTTCCGCGTTAAGGTTGCCCCATCATGGCGTCCAACTGCGCTTTTTCCGGTAAACCGACAACTTGTTGCAACGTGTTATCTTTATTCATGTAATAAATTGCCGGGGTAGCGTTAGCGCCAAGATCGTCCATCAGTTGCTGATTCTGATTAATAACTTTCATCTGCGCCGGAGAGATGGACGCCGGAACCTTAAGTTTCATCTTTCCTGCGGAAGCCTCATAGTCATGCCAGGTTTTTGCCGGGTCTTTAGCGGCTAAGATCGCTGCGGCTGTGGCCGGGCTTTCCGGTTTAATCACGCCGACCAGTAATGTGCGTAATTGTACTTTACCGGATTCGACCCACGGACGAGCTTGTTGCCAGAACTGCTTACAATAGGGGCAGAAAGGATCGGCGAAGATATACAACACAACCGGCGCGTCTTTTTTACCGTCGAGTATCCATGACGCTTTTTCCATTTTCTGCCACATTTCACGCCCGGCGGGGGCGTATATCTCTTTTTCTATCAAGGCGTTGCTAAGGTTCTCACCCTTTTCATTATACATATAGCCGGAAACAGCGTGTTTACCGTCCGGCGTCAGGTAAATCGTAACGCCCATATCCTGATACTTCCCGAGATAGCCCTTCATGCCGCCCGGCGCCTCGAAGGATTTCAGGATAGTTATTCCCTGTTTTTCAATGGCTTTAACCGGCGCAGGCAGTTCTTCCGCGTGGGCGAGGATGGGCAGCATAGCAAGCAGTAGTGTACGTTTAATCATATTTTTTCCTTTTAAGATCAAAGCGAAAAGAGTATTAATGATGATGCCTATCACAGACATAGGTAAGAGCTGGCGCGGTAAGATTGCCCTTTCTGTGCTGGGATGATGTAATCCTTTTCGCTGTTACAGCCTTTGTTAAGGTAATGTAGAGCGCAACACTTAGCCAGCATATACTCTGTGCATTTCGAGTTGCAGACAACGGGTCTGTAATTTGAAAGAGGAGTTGTACTGGCTCTGAAGTTACCTACGGGTAGTTCAGGTAATGGGGCCGCCTGTCAGGTGGCCTTTTTACTTTAGATGGCTGACAGGGCGTAGTGTTCACAATGTCGCCCGAATCGGGTTGTTAGTTAACGCTTATTGATTTGATAATGGAAACGCATTAGCCGAATCAGCAAAACTTCGTTAACTTACTCCTTAACGAAAACACGGAGGAAGTATAGATGTCCTTAATTAACACCAAAATCAAACCTTTCAAAAACCAGGCGTTCAAAAACGGT
>JGI2924J29684_1076742_pt1 | contig 11100 bp, 11 predicted proteins | sample BenlonsequencITS_FD_29684 | JGI IMG/M metagenome (IMG submission 29684)
GCGATGAGATAGAGATGGACGCCTACGAGTTGATCACGCGAAACGCCGACGAGGTCGTAACCGACGAGGAGGTGCGCGAACTCGCGGAGGATCCCGCGGGCAAGCGCGTCTACGTCGGCTACGAACCCTCCGGCGTGCTCCACCTGGGACACCTGTTGACGGCCAACAAGCTGATCGACCTCCAGAACGCCGGGATGGAGGTCGTCGTACTGCTCGCGGACGTCCACGCCTACCTCAACGGGAAGGGCAGCTTCGAGGAGATCCGCGAGACCGCAGAACAGATGCAGGCACAGTTTACCGCCTACGGCCTCGAGGAGGAAAACACCGAGTTCGTCTACGGTTCGGAGTTCCAGCTCGACGAGGAGTACACCCTCGACCTCCACGAGCTCGAGCTCTCGACGACGATGAACCGCGCCCAGCGCGCGATGGCCGAGCTACAGAGCGGGGAGACCGCGAAGGTCAGTCACCTCGTCTACCCGCTAATGCAGGCCCTGGACATCGAGTACCTCGATCTGGATCTGGCCGTCGGCGGCTTGGACCAGCGCAAGGTCCACATGCTCGCCCGCGAGGAGCTTCCCGAACTGGAGTACGAGGCCCGTCCCTGTCTGCACACGCCGATCGTCGCTGACCTCACCAGTGGCGAAGGGAAGATGTCCTCGAGCGAGGGCGTCACGATCTCGATGGAGGACTCGACAGAAGACATCGAGGAGAAGGTCAACTCGGCCTTTTGCCCGCCCACGCGCGATCCGGAGGGCGACCTCGAGAACCCCGTCCTCGAGCTGTTCGAGTACCACGTCTTCCCGCGCTTCGATGAGGTCATCGTCGAGCGCCCCGAGAAGTACGGCGGGGATCTGACCTACGAGGAGTACGAGACTCTCGCCGCGGACCTCGAGTCCGGCGAGCTCCACCCCGCCGACGCGAAGGGCACCCTCGCGAGCTACCTCGACGAGCTGATCGCGCCGGGCCGCGAGAAGCTTCGCGAACTGCGAAGCTGAGACCCAGCGGTGCTGGATCCTCGGTTCAGCAGACGCCGAGCGGAACAGCCGTCGCGACGATCCCGCTCGGGTCAGAACTCGACCGCACCGATCCACGGCTCGTCGCCGCAGTACTGACACTCGAAGCTCGTTTCGTACTCCTCGCAAGGCTCGTGGACCCCGCGCCCACACGTCTCACAGGTCGTGATCTCGCTCTCGTCGGGCCGCGTGCCGCAGGTCGTACAGCGCGTACCGATTTTCATGTGTCGTGCTAACTCACCTCATGTATTCGACGCTCCGAGAGCGGGCCACAAAAACCTCCGGATCGGACGGACGAGCGACCGGTCAGGACGGGAGCCGATCCAGCCGATTCAAGTGCGATCGCCGCCCACCTCCGGTATGAACGAGACGCGGCGAGCGATCCTCGAGGCGATCGGCGACGGCCCCGTATCGGGCCCCGAGATCGCCGAGGAACTCGACATCTCGCGGGCGGCCGTCTGGAAGCAGATCGACGCGCTGCGCGAGGCCGGCTTCGAGATCGAGGGCGGGACGTCGGGGTACGAACTGACCGCTGTCACCGCCTACAACGGCCCCGCGGTCGAGTACGGGCTCGAGGCACCCTTTTCGATCGAGTACCACGACGCGATCGGCAGCACCAACGACCGCGCCCGGGAGCTGGCAACTGACGGAGCCAGCGACGTCGGCGTCCTCGCCGACGAACAGACCGGCGGCCGAGGACGGCTCGAGCGTGCGTGGACGGCTCCCTCGGGCGGGGTCTGGCTGAGCCTCGTCACCCGCCCGTCGGTCGCCCCGGCCCGGGCGCCGCTGTACACGCTCGCGGCCTCGGTCGCGACCGCGCGGGCGGCCCGGGAGGCCGGCGTCGATGCCCGGATCAAGTGGCCCAACGACGTCGTCGTTCCCGTCGGCGACGACGGGGGATACCGCAAGCTGGCGGGGATTCTCACGGAGATGGAGGGCGAAACTGACCGGATCGCGTGGCTCGTCGTCGGGATCGGGGTCAACGCCAACGTCGACGCCGACGCCCTCCCGCCGGAGGCGACCTCGATCCGCGCCGAGGCGGGCGACGTCGACCGGCGCGCGTTCGTCCAGCGACTGCTCGAGGAGTTCGACCGCTTCCGGACCGATCTCGAGGACGTCGTTCCGGCCTGGCGCGAGCTGGCGCTGACGCTTGGCCAGCGCGTCCGGGTCGAGCGCCCAACCGACGAACTCGTCGGCGAGGCCGTCGACGTCACCGAGAGCGGGGCGCTGGTCGTCGAGACCGATGACGGCCGGGAGACGGTCTCGGCCGGCGACTGCGAGCACCTGCGGCCGCGCTAGACGTCGGAGGGTTCGGGGGTCTCGCCCTCCGCGGTCTCGGGCTGGCGCTCGGTGTCGGCGTCCGTCCCGTCCTCGCCGAGTCGAACCGTCAGCACGGGTATCGGCGACTGTCTGACGACCCGTTCGGCGACGCTGCCCAGAAGCAGTCGGTCGATCCCGCCGCGGCCGTGGGTGCCCATGACCACGAGATCGCAGCTATCGGGGGTCGCCTCGCGGACGATCACCTGGCTCGGCGACCCCTCGTGGATCTCCGTCTCGACCTCGACGTCCGGGGGAGCGAGCTCTTCGACTCGCGCGAGTGCACCCTGTCCCTCCGAGCGAAGCGCCTCGCCGATCCCTTCCCAGGCGGTCTCCATCGGCAGCCCACCGTAGCTGGCGACGTTGGCGACGTAGATCGCCCTGACCGTCGCGTCGTGAGTGCGCGCGAGCTCGAAGGCGTACTCGAGCGCGCGCTCGCCCTCCGGCGAGCCGTCGGTCGGGACCAGAATGCAGTCGTACATCTGTTACCACGTGGCATAATACGTCGTCGGTAATAACGTTGTGGTAGTATCGAGCGATTCCCACACGAATACTGACAGGCCGCTCGCGAGACGGGTCAGTCGGCCCGAGCAGGCGACGGACGAGGACGCAGCTCGGGAACGAACCTGCGAACGAGCAAAAACGGTACCGACGCGGACGGAGAACTCAGAGTCGCTTGCTCACGTAGGGGCCGTCCTGGTGGTAGCCCAGCTTGTTCCGGTAGTACTCCCGCGCGCCGATCCCGGAGATGACGCTGATCTTGTCGTAGCCGGCGTCGGCCGCGAGTTCCTCGGCGCGCTCCATCAGCCGGCGGCCGTACCCCTTGTGCTGGTGCTGTCCGGTTTCGCCCTCGTCGCCCATGGCGACCTCGCTTCCGTAAACGTGCAGTTCGCGGACGAGGGCGGCGTTCTCGAGCTCCGGCCGGAGTCGATCGCCGTTCGCGGCGGCTGCCGCGGTGCGGTCCGCGGGTCCGTCGCCGTGAGGGAATCGGAGTCGACAGAACCCGACCAGGAGATCCTTCTCGAAGTCCTCGAACGAGATGAACTGCTCCGTCCCGCCGCAGGCGTCGTAGCTCATTACGTCGAGCTCGACGTCCTCGGGCTCCTCGTCGTGGTGGCCGGCCTCCCGACAGCGGATACAGTCACAGGACCAGCCGTGCTCGTCCATCCGCTTCCGGGCGAGCTGTCGCAGGTTCGACTTCCAGACGCCGGCGTCGATGAAGTCCGCGGGGATGTCTCGCTGGACCCGCTGGAGGCGCGTGTAGCAGGGAATCATGTCTTTGATCTCGGCGACCAGCTCCGCGGCCTCCTCGTTGTCGAGCGGGTCGAACTCCCCCTTGTGCCACCAGTCGTAGGTCGCGGTCCCCCGAACGATCAGGGTCGGGTAGATCTTTAGGTAGTCGGGCTTCCACTGTTCCTGCTCGAACAGCCGGCGGAAGTCCTCGAGACACATCTCCTTGCTCATCCCCGGCTGGCCCGGCATCATGTGGAAACCGACCTTGAACCCCGCGTTCCGGAGCCGGCGGTTGGCGTCGATCGACGCCTGGGCGCCGTGGCCGCGGTGCATCTCGCGGTTGATCCGCTCGTAGGTCGTCTGGACGCCGACCTCGACTTTCGTCCCGCCCAGCTCGAGCATCCGATCGATCTGCTCGGGGTCACACCAGTCGGGCTTGGTCTCGAAGGTCGTCCCGATGTTCCTGATCTCGTTCGTCTCGTTTTCCGCGATGACGTCCTCGAGGTACTTGAACTCGTACTCCTCGGGATCCTCCGCGAAGCTGACGCCCTCGGCAGGTTCGGGCTCCTTGTCGACGTCGTAGTCGTTCATCGCCTCCAGGGCGCGTTTGACGAACCACTCCTGGTAGTCGTGACTGCGGGCGGTCATCGTCCCGCCCATCAGGATCAGCTCGACCTTGTCGACCGGGTGACCGATCTCCCGGAGCTGTTCGAGCCGCAGGGTCACCTGGCCGTAGGGGTCGTAGTCGTTCTGGACGCCCCGCGCCGCCGCGGGCTCCTCGCCCGTGTAGCTCTGGGAGCTCGAGAACTCCGAGTCGGGGCCGCCGGGACAGTAGAGACACTTCCCGTGGGGACACCGCTCGGGCGAGGTCATGATCGCGACCGGGGAGACGCCCGAGGCGGTCCGGACCGGTTTGCGCTGGAGCACCGCCTCCAGATCCTCGCGGTACTCCTGGGGCGCGTGATCAAGCAGCTCGGAGTTTTTCGGCACCTTCGGCGCCGAGTGTTCCGAACACGCCTCGAGTTTGGCCTTTTCGACCTCGTCGCGGTCGATCTCGCCGTCGAGGATCCGCTCGACGAGCGTCTCGCAAACCTTCTCGAACGCGTCGGTTTCGGTCGGTTCGGGCGTCTCGGTACTCACTATACGGAGTTGGTCCCGGAGCGTGAATAAGCGTGTCGGACTCGCTACTCTTCCGCTCGGGAGCAGTACGGCTTTGACCGCTCGCCCGCAACGGTAGCCTGAATGCGCGAGATCGAGCTCTCGTACACCGTCGAGCCGCCGGCCGAGCAACTCCGTGAGCGACTGACGCCGCGTTCGATCCTCGAGTACGCGGACGTCTACGAGGTTCGAGCCTGCGAGCCGACCGACGACGGGGCCGAAGCCACGGTCGCGATCGACGGATCCGAGATGACGGTGCAGTTTTCGGCGCTCGAGGACGGGTACGAGTACCGCTTCGTCGACGGCGAGATGTTCGCGGAACGCTACTCGCGGCTCACCGTCGAGGACGGCGAGGAGACACGCGTCACGGCGACGGCCCGGTACACGTTCGACTCGATCTGGTCGTTCGTCCTCGATCGACTCGGCGCGAAAACGGTGCGCCGGGAGCTCGAACTGACGATCACGAACCTGCTCGAGGACGTCAAGCGGGCCGAAGCGAACGACCCACCCCGGGAGGAGTGAGCGGCTCAGACGGCCGCCGTCCCCGCGTCCCGGCGGGTCCGCGTTCGGGGTGTAGCCGTGTCGGAACTGACGAACGGCGACCCGCCTCAGACCTCGACGTACTCGAAGACGGCTCCCGATTTCTCGAACGCGGCGATCGACAGCGGTCCGTCGCCGGGCGGCCCCATCCCCGGAGAGTGCTGGGGCATCCCCGGCGCCGCGATGCCGAGAACGTCCGGTTCGTCCGCGAACAGTTCCTCGACGGCCTCGAGGGGGACGTGTCCCTCCACGAGGTAGTCGCCGAACTCGATCGTGTGGCAGCTCCAGGCGTCCTCGGGAACCGACAGCTCGCGTTTGACACCCTCGAGGTCGTCGGTCTCGTTGACCTCGACGTCGAACCCGTGGTCGTCGAGGTAGTCGACGTACGCCTCGCAGCAGCCACAGTCGGGGTCGTGGTGCTGGACGACGTGCTCGACCGGGAGCGAGCCCGACCACGTCCACTCGTCGCTCCCGTCGGCCGACTCCCCACCGTCCACCTCTGAGTCGCCGAAACAGCCGGCGAGCCCGCCGACCGCGAGCGCCGCACCCGTCGAACACAGCCACCGTCGTGAGATACCCATGTGCGCCGCTAGCGAGCGCGCTCTCATATATCGTCCGCTCAGTCCCGCGTCTCGAACTCGAGGTCCTCGGATCGCTCGTTTTGCCGTTCGCGTCGCCAGCGGTCGGCGTCCTCGAGGGTCTCGGTTTCGAGCAGGCGATCGAGCTTGCGCTCGAACTGCTCGTCGGTCAGCTCGCCCGCGGCGTAGCGATCGCGAAGCCGTTCGAGGGCGTCGGTGGCCGACGGCTCCTCGTCGTCCGGCTCCTCGAGGGTCTCGGGGTCGATCTCGTCTTCCGTCCACCACTCCCGGACGTCGTCCTCGTCGCCAAACAGCAACGCGACCATCGGCACGACGACGATATACCCGAAGAGCAGCGCCGCGAGCCACCACCCCTGGCCGGTGAACATCGCGGCGAGCCAGATCCCGGTCACGAGTGTCGCCGTCACCTCCGTGGCGTTCTCGCGGAGCCGCGTCCTCGGGTCGGTGCCCATACGCTACGTGTGATAGCGACTGCCAAATGCGTTTCTGACCGGCGGCGCCGCTGATCGAGTCGCGGACAGCGGAGAAGGACGCGATTAGGCGAGCGTCTCGGCGAGGGCCTCGAGCGCGGCCTCGTGAACGGCGTCGCGTTCGCCGGGCAGGAACTCGATGTGGCCGTCCCGGCCACCGACGACCGTGACGCCGCCGTTCGGAACGCGCTCGGCGACCGCGTGTCCGAGGTCGCGGACGTCGATCCGCTCGGTCGTGCGGACGTGGAGTTCGTCCTCGCCGATACCGAGCGTCGCGGCGGACTCCTCGCGCTCGCGGCGGTGGAGCGCGTCAAGCAGCAGGATCGTCGTCGGGAAGTCGTAGCGGTGGGTGAACGCGTCGGTGTCGAGCACCGTCACGGTCAGCCCGTCGACCTCCCGAGTCGTACGGTTCTCGCGGGCGGTCTCGAGTTCCGTCTCGAGCTTGTCGCGGAACTGCTCGGAGACGTGGGCCGCGAGATCGGCGTTGCCGTCGAACAGCAGGTCGGCGATGAGCTCTCGTTTGTCCTTGTAGCTCTGGTAGAACGCTTCCAGCGCGACGGCCTCGCGTCGCTCGGAGACGTCGGTTTCGTCGTATCCGGCCTCGGTCGCGAGTTCGAGGTAGGTCTCTGGAGCCCCCTCCCAGTAGCTGACCGCCGGCAGGTGCTCGAGGTCGTCGCGGACGTCGTCGTTGACGTGGGCGGCGACGTTCGCGGCGAGGGCGGTCGAGGTCAGGTCGGCGACGTCGGCGCCGGCGAGCGAGGGCGCGACGGCGGCGGTCACCGCGTCGACGATCTCCTCGTCAGCGCGGCTGTCGTCGACGACCAGCGCCTCGGCGCCGTACAGTGAGAGCAGCTCGTAGCCGTCGGCGGACTCGACGGTCGAGCCGGCACCGACCAGCACGACCAGCGGCAGCTGCTCGTCGTGTCGGTCGCGGGCCTCGAGCATCGAGGTGACGTCGTCGGTCGCGGCGTCCATGTCGTACACCCGACCCTCGAGCGGTCGGCGCTCGAAGTAGTGGTACTCGGCGTCCTCGCGGGTGTGTTTCTCGCGGATCAGCGGCAACGCGGCGCGCTCGATGGCGGCGCCGGCGACGTAGCCGTCGGCGGTCGCGGCGTGGCGAACGACGACGGGACGGGCCTCCATGATCGCACGCCGGATCGCCGTCGCGGCGTCGCCGATCTCGTCCTCGACGACCGCGACCGCGTCGTGGTCGGCGAGCGGAGCGACGTCGGCGGGACGGGCCTCGCGCTCGATCGCGCTCTCGAGGCGGTCGACGACGGTCTCGCGGGCCTCGTCCTCGAGGACGTCGAGCGTCTCGGTCTCGACCTGCAGATCGCCGTGGTGGCGCTCGATCTCGCCCTCGAGGGCGACGACGTCCTCGACCTCGACGTCGGGGTAGGCCCGGACGCCGGCCTCCTCGAAGGCCGCACATTCGACGGTGCCGGTCTCGTCGCGCAGCTCGAAGACCGTCGGTCCGGAGGTCTGGCGGACGCCGGTGATCTCGCCCTCGAGACGGACGACGCTTCCGACCTGGTTGCCGATCGCGTCGACCGTCGTTCGCTTGAGCGCGGGCTCGGACTCGGGCTCGGCGTCGGCGGCGTCGTCGGTCGCCGGCGTCGAGACCGTCGATGACTCGGCCGCGACGGAACCGCTCTCGGCGGCGACCGTCTCGGCGCCGCCCGTCGACGGGCTCGCCTCGTCGCTCGGACCGGTGTCGTCGGCGCTCGCGCTGGGCTGGGAGTCGTGTTCGGGTTCGGGTTCCGGTTCGGACTCGGGCTCGGACGCTGCGTCGGCCTCGTCAGCCTCGTCGTCCTCGGGGAGGAACTCGTCGTCGGCCGTCTCGATCAGGTGGCCGCGGAACTCGCGTTCGCGCTGGCGGATCGACCAGCCCAGATCGACGTTCCCGTTGTCCCGAACGTCGAGCACCTGGACGAACACCCCGTCCCCGGGCTCCCAGTCGAGACTCTCGAGTCGCTTGTCCAGTTCGCTTCTGTGCAACAGACCGGTGACGTGGTCGCCGATGTCGACGAACACGCCGAAATCGGCGTAGCCGTCGACGGTTCCCCGGTAGTAGCGACCGGGTGTGAGCTGCGAGGGTTCGGTGCCGCGGAACTCGAAGACCGCGTCCTCCTGATGACTCTCGCAGATCTCGCCGTCGACAGACGTACCGCAGATGATACAGTTACCCATCTACACGAACCAAGCAGTTTCGCCCTAAAACGGTTGTCGGAATGCGTTCGCGGCGGTACCGTGCAATCCGCGCCCGGAACTACCCTGTGATCGACCGTCGTTTACTCGAAGACGGGGGAATCATCCTCAAGGGCCTCGACATCCTCGACGATCTTGCGGACGTCCTCGGGGAACAGCGACACCTGGACCTCGTTGCCGTCGTCGTCCTCGAAGACGAGTTTGACTCGTTTGTCGCCGAACTCGCGGGCCTTGGCGTCCTCGACGTCGAACAGCTTGACGGTCGCGGACTTGTTCTTCGGACCGACGTTTTTGATCGATCCCTCGTTCAGTTCGACCATGAACTCCTCGAGCGAAAGCGAGAGCATACCCGTCGTATGAGGTCCGGACAAAAAACGCCACGGCATCGGCTCGCGGGTTGCCGGCTCGTCGGCTCGGACGGATTGCTGTACGTCAGTCCCGGCTCCCACCAAAACCGCTCGTCGCGCCGGGAGCGTCCCGAGAGAGTTCATGCGGTCACTTTTAAGACGATCTCCGACCAACCGTTGGCCTGCTATGGAACTCACCTGGCACGGTCACTCGACGTGGCACGTCACCGTCGGCGACACCGACCTGCTGATCGACCCGTTCTTCGACAACCCGAAGACGGAGCTCGAGCCGTCGGACGTCGACGAACCGGACTACGTACTGCTCACGCACGGCCACGCCGACCACATCGCCGACGCGGGCGAGTTCAGCGACGCGACGCTGGTCGCGACTCCCGAGCTCGTCTCCTACTGCGAGGAGGAGTTCGGGTTCGAGGACGCCGTCGGCGGGATGGGGATGAACCTCGGTGGGACCGTCGAGTGTGACGACGCGTTCGTCACGATGGTCCGGGCCGACCACACCAACGGGATCATGACCGAGTACGACGTCGACGCGGGGATGCCCGCCGGCTTCGTGATCTCGGATACGAAACCGACCCAGGTCAGCGACGAGGAGTCGACGACGTTCTACCACGCGGGCGACACCTCGCTGATGACCGAGATGCGCGAGGTCGTCGGTCCCTACCTCGAGCCCGACGCCGCCGCGGTGCCGATGGGCGACCACTTCACGATGGGGCCCTGGCAGGCCGCCGTCGCCGTCGACTGGCTCGACGTCGACCACGCGTTCCCCCAGCACTACGACACGTTCCCGCCGATCGAGCAGGATCCCGAGCAGTTCGAGAGCGAGGTCGCGGGGACCGGCAGCGACGCCGAGGTCCACGTCCTCGAGGCCGACGAGCCGTTCGAGCTCGAGGCCTGATCCGAGCCGGAATCGCGACGTTCTGAGCCGTCCGAGCGCGCGCTCCGCGTTCCGGTTCTCGAACCGGACGATGTTGACCGCGAGAACAACGTTTACGGCTCCCGCTGTGGTTGTCCCGACTGCGATGTCGAAACAAGTTACCACCGTCTCCGAGGAGGGGTTCAGCGCGACGAACGAGATCGGCGAGTTCGAGACGACGATCGACGCCGAGGGCGAGGACGCGCCGGACACCCTCGAGAGCCTGCTGGCGGCGTATGCTTCCTGTTACGTGCCAGCGCTTCGCGTCGGGGGCCAGCAGCGCGACGCCGGCGACCTCGGTCGGATCGAGATCGAGTCGACGGGCGAGCTCAACGACGACGACAAGCTCGAGTCGGTCTACTTCGACATCCGCGTCGAGGCCGACGTCGACGACGACACCGGCCAGGAGGTCATCGACCGGGCGTTCGAGCTCTGTAAGGTTCACGACGCGCTGAAATCGGAGCTCCACGCCGACACCGACTTCGAGGGCGGCGCCTTCTAGAACCGAGAACTACTTTTTCACTGACCGCTGGGAACGTATATAGTGACGGGCCGGTTCGATTCTCGCGCGCGACAGACGTTGCTCGTCGTCGCCGTGGTCGCCGTCCTCCTGCTGGGGGGCTGTATCGGCGACGACGGTGCGGACGGGGAAGAGGAAGCGACCGAGCCCGACGCGCCGACCGGGGAGCTCGAGATCCACCATCTCGACGTCGGCCAGGCCGACGCGACTCTCCTCGTGGCGCCGTCGGGTGAGACGATCCTGATCGACACCGGCGACTGGCGTGACGACAGCGAGGACGTCATCGACTACCTCGAGGAGCGGGGCGTCGATCGGATCGACCACCTCGTGGCGACCCACGCCCACGCCGATCACATCGGCGGTCACGCCGCGGTCATCGACCACTTCGAGACACACCGGGACGGCGTCGGCGCGGCCTACGACTCGGGGGTCGTCCACACGAGCGCGACCTACGAACGCTACCTCGAAGCCGTCGAGAGCCACGAGGTCACGCTGTTTCAGGTCGCCGAGGGCGACGAGCTCCCGCTCGAGGACGACGCCGTCGGCGCGACGGTGCTGAACCCGCCCGCCGGCGAGTCGGGCGACGACCTCCACTACAACAGTGTCACCCTCTCGGTGGAGTTCGGCGAGTTCACGTATCTGACGACCGGCGACGCCGAACGGGACGCCGAGCGGCGGCTGGTCGAGGACCGGGGCGAGGAGCTCGGAGCCGACGTCTATCAGGCCGGCCACCACGGCTCGTCGACGTCCTCGACCGAGCC
>JGI2924J29684_1076741_pt1 | contig 11096 bp, 8 predicted proteins | sample BenlonsequencITS_FD_29684 | JGI IMG/M metagenome (IMG submission 29684)
TGATGCGGGGTGGAGCAGTCTGGCAGCTCGTCGGGCTCATAACCCGAAGGTCGTAGGTTCAAATCCTGCCCCCGCTACCAGTATCAGGTAAAAACGGTCGACTGCTTAGCAGTCGGCCGTTTTTTTGCGCGCGTAGATAATCGACTGCTCGCTTCTTTCAGAGATGTTGCCGTACTTCAAGCAAATTATCAGTGGTTATGTCCCGGTGCGATAGGCAGTATAGGTCGCTCAAAGGGGGGGATATGCGCCAGTTCAATCTGTTTGAAAGCACCTGGATGACGAGGACTTTTGGAAGGCCTTGCCGACATCCAATCGGTTTTTTCATCTATCTGGAGTTGGTCAGATTCTGGCTGCTGCTGCCCCTCGTCATATTCGAGCTCATGCTGGGCTATGTATGGCAGCGGTGGCTGGGATCGAGCGGCGCTGAGCCGGTTATCGCCGTGATTTGCGCGATTTATCTTGCGTTTGTGGGCGAGCGGCTGCGCTGGACCTTTTTCCACTACAACGACAACCGTTCCATATCCCTGTTGTGGTTCCTGCTGATGCAGGTGCCGCTCAGTGCTCTGATTCTGTTTTCGTTGCAACAGTGGGCGCAGGTGCGCCATTTGCACGTGCCTTCGCTTGGCCTTTCCGATTTTCTGGAATCGGCCGTACTCAACTGGAATGAGCTTGTCGATGTCGGCTGCTCGCTGCTGTGCGCGAAATTCGGTCGCGAGGGAGAGCGGTTTCGCTATCCCGTTTTCGCCTTGGCCGTAGTCCTGGAAGGACTTGTGTACTACGCGGTCCATCGCGGCCGCTGAGCAACAGGCAGGCAAGCAGCCGGGAGGCTGGATCCGGCAGCGTTGCCTGAACGGCGGCGCAGCGCTGCAGTATCCGTTTTGTGCAGGAGTTTCTTGCGGTCAGTCCGTCAGGGGGCGGCGGGTTCCAGCCAAGCCTTGATAAAGGTGGCCGTCTGGCTTTGCGGGCATGCGGCTACTTCGGCGGGCGTGCCCGAGGCGACGATCTGGCCACCATGGCGGCCAGCGCCGGGGCCCATGTCGATCACCCAGTCGCTTTGCGCGACCAGTCGCATGTCGTGCTCAGCCACAACCACGGTATGTCCCGCGTCCACCAGTTCCTGAAGATGGCCGCTCAGGCGATCCACGTCCGCAGGGTGCAGGCCGGTGGTGGGCTCGTCGAGGATATACAAGGTGTGGCCGCGACGCTGTTTCTGCAGTTCGGTGGCCAGCTTGATGCGCTGGGCTTCACCGCCCGAAAGCTCGGTGGCCGGCTGCCCCAGCCGCAGATAGTCCAGTCCGCTTTTCAGCAGGGTGGCGAGGCTGGCGGCGGGGCTGGGCTGATCGGCCAGAAAGGCATGAGCCTGCGCCACATTCATGGCCAGCACCTCGGCGATGGTCTTGTCCCGGTAGCGGACCTCCAGCACTTCGGGTCGATAGCGGGTGCCATGGCAGGCGGGGCAGGGAGCATGAACGCTGGGCAGGAACAGCAGCTCCACCATCACCGAGCCATTGCCCTCGCATGCCGGGCAGCGCCCTTTGGCCAGATTGAAGGAAAACCAGCCGGCATCGTAGCCTCGCTGGCGTGCCGTGTCGGTCTGGGCAAACAGCTTGCGGATCTGGTCGAACAGGCCGGTATAGGTGGCCAGATTGGATCGCGGGGTACGGCCGATGGGGCGCTGATCGATCACGACCAGCCGCTTGACCGGCTCAAGTCCGGCCGAGACATACCCCTGCGGTCGTCCGCGATCAGCTTCGGTCAGACGATCAGCGCCAGCTTCGTCGGCATCCTGCGCAGGGGATTGGCCCAGGGCCTGTGCCACGACGCTTGCCAGGACATGGCTGACCAGTGATGACTTGCCCGAGCCGGATACGCCGGTGACGGCAGTGAATACCCCCAGTGGCAGATCCAGCTTCAGATCGGCGAGATTGTTCCATTGGATGCTGTGCAATGTCAGCCATCCGCTCGCCTGACGACGCGGGCCTGCGGAATGGTGTTTTGATGCAAACAGATAGGGACGGGTTCGCGAATCAGCCACCTCGCGCAGTCCGTCCAGCGGCCCCGAATACAGAATGCGCCCTCCGGCCTCGCCGGCCTGCGGTCCGACATCGATCACCCATTCGGCCTGGCGCACGATATCCAGATTGTGTTCGACCAGAAACAGCGAATTGCCGGCGGCCTGCAAGCCTCGAAGGGCACGCAGCAAGGCCTGGGTATCCTTGGGGTGCAGGCCCGACGAGGGTTCGTCCAGCACGTAGACCACGCCGAACAGGTTGGAGCGGATCTGGGTGCCCAGTCGCAGTCGCTGGTATTCGCCGGGCGACAAGGTTTGCACGCCGCGATCCATCTGCAGATAGCCCAGCCCGAGATCGATCAGCACGTCGATGCGCTCCACCATATCGGCGGCTATCTGTCCTGCGGCGATGGCGCTGGCATGCTGGCTGCCGGTCTCGGTGGTGGCCAGCTTTGCACGAATGTCCTCCAGTGGCAGGGCGGTCAGCTCGGCGATGTTCAGGCCCTGGAAACGTACGGCGAGCGCGGCGGCATGGAGGCGTTGGCCGTGGCATTCGGGGCAGTCGGAGACCACCATGAAGGACTCGGCCCGCTGGCGCATTTTCGCGCTCTGCGAATGGGCAAAAGTATGCTGCACATAATGGCGCGCGCCATTGAAGGTGCCCTGATAGGCGGGTTCGATGCCTTGGGCGATGGCCTGGCGGATCTGGGTATGACTGAGGCCGGGATAGACCGGATGCTGCGGCGTCTCGTCGGTATACAGGATCCAGTCGCGGGTGGCGCGTGGCAGGTTCTGCCAGGGGCAGTCGACGTCCACTCCGCGGGTGATCAGGATATCGCGGAAGTTCTGGCCCTGCCAGGCAGTGGGCCAGGCGGCGATGGCCCGTTCACGGATGCTCAGGGTCGGATCCGGCACCATCGAGGTCTCGGTGGCGGCATGGACCCGACCCAGTCCGTGACAGGTGGGGCAGGCGCCCATCGGCGTATTGGCTGAAAACGCCTCGGCCTCCAGCCGGGGAGCGCCCGGCGGGTAGTCACCGGCGCGGGAATACAGCATCCGCAGCAGATTCGACAGCGTGGTCAGGCTGCCGACGGACGAACGCCCGGAGCTGCCACCACGCTGCTGCTGCAAGGCCACGGCCGGCGGCAGGCCATCCACCGTATCGACCTTGGGTACCGGCATCTGCTGGAACAGCCGACGTGCGTAGGGCGAGACGGACTCCAGATAGCGCCGCTGTGCCTCGGCATACAAGGTACCGAAGGCCAGCGAGGATTTGCCCGAGCCCGAGACCCCGGTGAATACCACCATCCGGTCGCGAGGCACATCGACATCGATATGCTTCAGATTGTGTTCGCTGGCACCACGGACCCGGACAAAGCCATGCTTATCGCCTGCCTGCCCAGGTGCCATGGAAGGTTGCGTATCTGCTACAGGTAGTGCAGGGGGCCTCATGTCGGTGGGACTGGTGTCGTGATGGGTCATGGTTCAGGCCGCTCCTTGATCGCGGAGCCGGCCCAGTTGCCGGCGCAGTGCGGGATCACTCGCATACAGATACAGCCCGCGGGTGGGTCGTGTCATCAGCACGTTGATGGCATTGAGCATGATCGCCTGGCGAATCTCTTCGGGATCGTCCAGGCCTTGCTGGCCGGCAAAGGCGGCCCTGTCTTCGTAACGCCCGGTGTCGATGCGGATGCGTTGCGAGGCTTCGTCCCAGCCCACCGAGGGGCCGAGGATCACCCCGGCGTAGTTCAGGTCGAAGCCCTGCACGGTATATACCGAGCCGACCTCTTCGATGGTATCGGGGCGTTCGGCCCAGGCCAGCGGTTCCTGCGGCAGCGATCGGTCCCAGCGCAGGTGGAAGCGGCCTTCGGTGATGAAGTGGTCCTTGCCATCCAGTGTGTAAGGATAGTCATAGGTTGCCAGCATCCGGCTCATGCCTGCGGTGCGATCATGGGCGCAGATGGCCTCGTACATCGATTGTGCGTCGTCGAAAATCCGAAAATCGAAGGATTGCTCGGCTGGCAGCGGCAGCAGCCGGCCGGCCCGGAATCCATGTATCCATTGACTGACATCGGCTTCGGCATGCATGCGGAATTGCTCGGTCAGCTGCACGTGTTTCACGACATGGCCGTGCAGCAGATCTTGCAGGCGCTGTCGGTTCCAGTAGCTCTTGAACTTCAGGACCTGGTGCGGATCGAAGACCAGTACCACCACCTTGGCCAGGGCCAGGATCTCCTGCAGGTGGTTGTCCTGCTCAAAATGGTTGTAGCGATCAGAGCGGCTCAGCAGTAGATGGGCCTCGTCGACAAAGACGACATCGGCCGTGGTTCCCGACTTGTGGCATTGATTGACAAAGCTGGTCGGCCGCTGGTAATCCCCTTTGCGTACCGCCGGCAGCGTTCCGGCTACCCGTTTGTAGAACTTGATCATCTCCGGATGATTGACCAGCATCAGGTTGCGACTGCCTGCCAGTGGATCATGTCCTTGCCGGTCACGCGCCAGTTGCTGGATGCGTTCAAAAGCGGCATTCACCACCACACTCTTGCCAGTGCCTGCATCGCCTTCGATGACCAAAGCGGCCGGGGAGGCGGCATGATGGGTACGGGCAAAGTCCACGATGTGATCGACCAGTGCCTGCTGGGCCTTGGTCAGTGCAGGACGGGACGGAGACGTGGGCGGAACGTCGGCCAGCGGCAAGGAAGTTGCGGGTTTTGAAGTGGTCATGTCCAGAGCAAATCAGTGTCGGGGATAAGTCGGAGCGGGCCGCATGCCGGCCATGCCAACACTTGGTCGTGTCGGATTGGCAGTTCTGACGGCCCTGGTGCAATGCCCCGGCTGCAGCGATCATACGCCTGGCCGACAAGGAGTCTGAAGGCAGGACAGCTGCCCGGCGTGGGTTCGCCCTTCATGTGGTCGGTGGGCACATGCAGGAGATCTTCGCAGGGGATGGCTGGCATCACGAGCCGGGGACGCTGCTACACTTGTCACGGTCGGCATTATCTGAAGGTTCTTGCAAGCATGAGCGACCCCATCCTGGATCTGGTCCGGCGTTGGCGTGAGGATCCTGGCGCGACATATCAGAGCTGGTTCCTGTGGGAGGAGCGGCTGAAGAATTTCCGGTCCATTCGTCGCGGTCTGCAGCAAGTCGTTGCCGAAATCCAGGAAGATCGCTTCGGTATTGCTTATCGTGGATCATCGCTCGAGACTGTGGTTCACTCGATCGCCGAGCAACGGCAGATCTTCAAGGGAGCCGATCATGCGTTCCTGTGGAAGCCCAAGCTGCGCATTCCTGATATCTACGAGCACTCTCTGAATCAGAAAGCGTTTGGCCGTCTGCTGGATACCTGCTTGTGCAGCCATGCCGAAGATGCTCTGGTTTCGGCCATCCATGCCATTGACGCGCAACAGATCAAGGGGCTGGGTCCGGCGGTGGCGAATCTGCTGTATTTCCTGCACCCGACCCTGATCCCGCCGTTCAATACGGCCATCGTCAAGGGCTACAACGCGTTGACCGGTTCGCGAGTCAAGCTGGGGCGCTGGCAGGAGTATCTTGCGATGCGCAAGGGCATTCTGGACTTGAATGAGCGCTGCCGTTCCTGGTTGTCCAATGATCTGGGTGCCATCGGCGGTCTGTTGTTCGATGTGGGCAGTGGGCGCTATCCGGCTCCGCCATTGGGTGACGATATCGCGGCCCGGGAGGCTTGGGCGCGTGATCTGCATGCCGTGCGCCAGCAGAGTGCGGCAGAGGTCCGGCGCTTGCAAGCCGAACGCGAAAACGACCATACCCATACCCAGATCCAGGGTTGGCTGCGTGATCTGGGGCTGGCTCTGGGCCATGAGGTATGGATAGCCGCCAATGATCGCGGCCGCTCGTGGGCGGGCGGCCGTCTGGGCGATGGTTGTCTCTCCGAGCTGCCGGGCTTCCCCTTGGGAACGCCCGGTGCGGCCGCGGTACGCCTGATTGACGTGTTGTGGCTCAATCGTGACGGTTGCAGCATCGTCGCGGCTTTCGAAGTGGAACACTCCACCTCGATCTATTCCGGCATTGTGCGCATGCTCGATCTGGCCCTGGGGCGCGAAGCGCATGCACTGGAGGGCCTGTTTCTGGTGGCTCCCGACAAGCGCGAAGCGGATGTACGCGATCAATTGCGGCGACCGGCCTTCAACAGAATCGCCGACATGAATGTGCGCTATTTGCCGTACGGGGCACTGGCTCAGCATCGAGAGGCTATGGCCCGCTTTGGCCAGGGCTTGAAGCCGATTCAGGCCATTTCGCATCTTTTGACGACGGGGTGATACCCGACTGCCTTCGGGTTGCCATTCGGGCGTTCCGATGGGAGATGATCTGGCCGCGACTTCCTGCGGCTGGCACAGCCCGGATGATGGGCCTATGATCCTTGGCACTGGATGTCGTCACGTTGTAGTGGCGGTCAATTTCCTCGAGTTCGGGAGCATTGCGGCCCCTGCGAGAATTCGGAACAAGGATTTGCACGCTTAATGATCAGCCGTCTTCGAATGCTCGTCCCGCTGCAGAGTCGTCAGTCAGATCTCTACAGCAAGTCGGGAGGTACGGCGGTTGCCGGCGCGGCTCTTGAGCAGGCCGCGCCGCGCCACCGCTGGCATGTGCTGATGATACTCAGCTTGCTGATGGGTTTCGCCTCGATTTCCACCGACGTCTATCTGCCGGCTATTCCGACGATGGCGCGGGAACTGGGTGTGCCGGTGGGCACCATCGAGCTGACCGTATCGGGTTATCTGGTGGGTTTCAGTCTGGGCCAGCTGATCTGGGGGGCCGTCAGTGACCGTTATGGGCGCCGCCTGCCGGTGGCACTGGGGCTGTTGCTGTTCGTGGCCGGCTCGGTCGGTTGCGCGATGTCCGGCACGGCCTGGGTGCTGATCGGTTGGCGTCTGGTCCAGGCGATGGGTGCCTGCGCCAGCGTGGTGCTGGCCCGGGCGATGGTTCGTGATCTGTATGCCGGCCATCACGCGGCGCGTATGTTGTCGACCCTCATGATGGTGATGGCCGTGGCTCCCTTGCTGGGGCCGATGGTGGGTGGACAGATTTTGCTGGCTTCGGGCTGGCGGGCGATCTTCTGGTTGCTGGCGGTGATCGGCGTGCTGACACTGCTGGCGCTGGCGGCCTTGCCGGAAACCCTGCCGCCGGAACGGCGCCATGCCCTGCCGCTGTCACAGGCGTGGGCCGGCTACCGCGCACTGCTGCGTGATCCCCGGCTGCGTGCCTATATGGGTGTGGGCGGTTTCTATTACGCCGGCATGTTTGCCTATATCGCCGGTTCGCCGTTCGCCTTTATCAGTTACTACCATGTGTCCCCTCAGGTCTATGCGCTGCTGTTTGCCGGCGGCATCGTCGGCGTGATGGCTGCGAATCTGTTCAACCGACGGATGGTGGCCCGCTTTGGCAGCGATCGTATTCTGCAATGGGGCGCGATGATCGCGGCTGGGGCAGGTGCAGCCGCGGCGATAGCCGGTGCCACGGGCTGGGGTGGTCTGGTGGGTCTGGCGATTCCCTCACTGCTGGTAGCCTCGATGGCCGGATTTATCGTGGCCAACGCCATTATCGGCGCGCTGGCGGACTTTCCCAGGCAGGCGGGCGCCGTATCGGCGCTGGTCGGGGCCTTCCAGTATGGTTTCGGGGTACTCAGCTCGGGTATCTTGGGGGCATTGGGCGACAGCTCCCCCTGGCCGATGACCTGCATCATGCTGCTCAGTGGTCTGGCCTGTCTGGGCTGCGCGCTGTGGCTGCGAGCTAGGCCTCGCCTGCAGTAAGCAGGCGGTGAAGGCGTGGCTTTTCACGCAGGCATCCGCAGCCGGTTCAGCGGCGTTGCAGACGTATCATCGCTTGTTTGCCATCGCGGTGATGGCTGGCCCCAGACGACCTTTCCCTGCGTTGCAGGGAACCCCGCGAGCCTTCGGATCGCAACGGCGGTGGCCAGCTCGGCCTCCACCCCGGCTCTGGACTGGACGCTTGGGAATATCCATGGGTCTCGTCGGCCGGCGAGCATCCCGAGATGCATTGATGTATGACGGAGCAGACGAATGCGACGCGAAGAACTGGTGGATCTCAATGCCTTCATGATCGTGGCCGAGGAGCAGAGCTTCACGCGTGCCGCGGCCAAGCTGGGCACCTCGCAATCGACCTTGAGCTATACCATTCGTCGACTGGAGGCCCGGATGGGCGTGCGCTTGCTGACACGGACCACGCGACGGGTGGCGTTGACCGAGGCTGGCGAGCGTCTGCTGCGCACCTTGAGTCCGGCGCTGGACAGCATTGCCGAGGAGATAGCCGCGCTCAGCCAGTTTCGCGACAAGCCGGCAGGACGACTGCGTATCACCACGTCCGAACATGCGGCCCAGACGCTGCTGGTGCCGGCGCTGGAGCGGCTGCTGCCGCAATATCCCGACCTGCATGTGGAGCTGGCCATCGAGTCCAGCCTCACCGATATCGTTGCCGAGCGCTTCGACGCGGGGGTGCGGCTGGGCGAATCGATTGCCAAGGACATGGTGGCCGTGCGGATCGGGCCGGATCTGCGCATGGCCGTGGTCGGCTCGCCCGATTATTTTGCCCGCCACCGCAAGCCCAGAACGCCGAAGGATCTGGCCGATCACTCATGCATCAATCTGCGGATGCAGAGCGCCGGCGGCGTCTACAGCTGGGAATTGCAGAAGGGGCCGCGTGAACTGCATGTACGCGTGGATGGCCAGCTGACCATCAATCATGCGGCGACCATTCTGCATGCCGCCCGCGGCGGATTGGGCCTGGCCTGCGTGCCCGAGAATCTGGTGCAGGACGCCGTGGCGGCCGGCCAGCTGCAGCGGGTGCTGGAAGACTGGTGTCCGCCGTTCCCCGGCTATCACCTGTACTATCCCAGCCGGCGCCAGCCATCGGCGGCGTTCCGCCTGTTGCTGGATGCGTTGCGCTATCCGCCCAAGGCCCTGGGCCTTGGTTGACACGGCAGGGGGATCGGGCATGCGCCCCGATGCCTCTGCCGTGCATTTCGTCAGCTGGCGCAGGGCTGGCCCAGCGTCGCCATATCGATCACGCAGCGGTGATGCACATCCGAACGCTCCAGGCGGTCGAAGGCTTCATTGATCGGGGCCACGCGGATGGTTTCGCAGTCCGGCAGGATCTGCTGGCGAGCGCAGAAGTCCAGCATTCAAGCTCACGGAGGCTGTCTGGTTGTGTGATATCAGAGGAGGCGGCCTTCGACAGGGTAGGCCGGATCGGTGAAGCCGGGCGTGGAGGCATGACCAGGGTGGACCAGCGCGTCCACAAAGGCTTCGTCGTCGGCGCCCAGCTTTACGTCCAGTGCCGTCAGATAGCTGTCCCAGTGGGATTCGGTACGTGGGCCGGCGATGGCCGAGCTGATCAGGCGGTTGTTCAAAACCCAAGCCAGGGCGAAAGCGATGGAGCTGATGCCCTTGCCGGCGGCGCGCGCAGCGATCTGTTGTGCGATATGCAGCGATTCGGCACGCAACTCGGTCTGTTTGATGCGGGGATCGCCACGGCCTGCGCGGGAGTCAGCCGGCAACTGGTCCAGCGAGGCATATTTGCCGGTGAGAATGCCGCGTGCCAGCGGGCTGTAAGGCACCACGCCCAGACCGTAATGCGCTGCTGCCGGCAACTGTTCGACCTCGGCACTGCGGTTGACCAGATTGTACAGCGGCTGGCTGACACTGGGCCGCTGGATACCCAGCTGATCGGCCAGTCTTGCCACTTCGGCGATGCGCCAGCCGTGGAAATTGGACAGGCCGTAATAACGCAGCTTGCCCTGGCTGATCAGGTCACCGATCGTGCGCAATGCCTCTTCCAGGGTGACACCGGGCAGGGCGCGGTGAAAATACAGGATGTCGACATAATCGCTGCCCAGTCGCTGCAGGCTGGCCTCGAAGGTCTGCATGATCCACTTGCGGGACTGGCCCATGGTATTGGCCTGATCGCCGCGACCGTATCCGAATTTGGTGGCAATGACCCATGCATCGCGTTGCGTGGCCAGACTTCTGCCGACCACACGTTCGGACTCGCCGTTGTTGTAGACATCGGCCGTATCCAGGAAATTGATGCCCTGAGCGGCAGCCTTGTCGATGATGCGCCTGGCGGTGGGGGCATCGGTGTCGCCTCCGAACATCATGGCGCCCAGGCAGAGAGGGGAGACCTTGAGGGCGCTTTGGCCGAGATAGCGGTAGTCCATGGATTGCTCGCGGAGTCGGAAAGGAAGAGGTCGCAGGCGGCGTTCGTCACGGTCGCGCCGGCCGCCGTCAGCTTCAACGGCTGATGGGCCATGGGCCTGGATCCCTTATCCTAATGCGCTGCCTGCAGGCGATACATCGAGGCAGGTCGAATGGTTTCATATCTGGTATTCATCAATTTCTGCAAATCACGGGCCGAATCCGCCGGTGAGCTTCTCTGCCGCCACGCGTGGTCAGGTGGTGGATGGATCAGGCGGAACAGGGGGGATTGAGCGAGTCCTCTGGCGCGTGGCAGCACATTCCGGTTTCATCAGTCCATGGGTTCCACGCCTTCGATATCGCAGCGGCCAAGGCCCGGCAGCGGGCAAGACTGGGATCGTGCGCTCAACGCAGCTGGACAACTGCGATGACATGGCAGGACAGCTTGAGGTCTGCATCTTTCCGCGATGGGTACCTGACCCTCGGCAGGGCCAGCCGATGGCATCTTGGTGCAGCATTCGTCCTACGGACTTTCCATGACTGTCACCTGGACCACTTGGTGCAATCGATGGTGCAATTTTGGTGCACAAGGGTGCGATTTGCAGGAATTCAAACAAGCTGCGACGGGCTTGAAAATGCTTGGACTGATGCAGGCTGCATTGCACACGAGATGTGCATCCTGTGTGCAATGCGGCCCGATTTTCAACTGCGTTCAAATACTTGTGTGCACGTGTGCGGGGTTGCGATACTGGCCGCAAGTGATGGATTTACAACGCAATGGCTGCGTTTGAGGATCTGTGCACAAGTGTCTCGTGGTCCCCCCGGCAGGACTCGTTTTGACCATATAAATCAATGCGATACATGCCGCCATGTGCACTTTGTGTGCAGTGCACATCCG
>JGI2924J29684_1076740_pt1 | contig 11081 bp, 8 predicted proteins | sample BenlonsequencITS_FD_29684 | JGI IMG/M metagenome (IMG submission 29684)
GTGCCGGACAGGCGATACGTATTTGAACCAGGAGTAGTATTTTATGGCGGATAAAGAGCTTAAATTTTTGGTTGTGGATGACTTTTCGACCATGCGTCGTATTGTGCGCAACCTTTTAAAAGAACTTGGATTTAACAATGTGGAAGAGGCCGAAGATGGCGTCGATGCGCTGAATAAGCTCCAGGCGGGCGGTTTTGGTTTCATTATCTCCGACTGGAACATGCCGAACATGGATGGTCTGGAACTGTTGAAAACCATTCGCGCTGATAGCGCCATGTCGGCGTTACCCGTGTTGATGGTGACGGCGGAAGCCAAGAAAGAGAATATTATCGCCGCCGCGCAGGCTGGCGCCAGCGGTTATGTCGTAAAACCGTTTACGGCAGCGACGTTGGAAGAGAAGCTAAACAAAATTTTTGAGAAACTGGGCATGTGAGGATGCGATGATGATGCAACCATCTATCAAGCCTGCTGATGAAGGTTCAGCAGGAGACATCATTGCGCGCATCGGTAGTCTGACCCGAATGCTGCGCGACAGCCTGCGCGAACTGGGGCTGGACCAGGCGATTGCCGAAGCGGCAGAGGCGATTCCCGATGCGCGCGACCGTCTGGATTACGTCGTCCAGATGACGGCGCAGGCGGCGGAACGCGCGCTGAATAGCGTAGAGGCCTCGCAGCCGCATCAGGATGCGATGGAAAAAGAGGCGAAGGCGCTGACGCAACGTTGGGACGAATGGTTTGAAAATCCGATCGAACTTTCCGACGCCCGTGAACTGGTAACGGATACGCGTCAGTTTCTCAAGGATGTCCCAGGTCATACCAGTTTTACTAACGCGCAGTTGCTGGACATCATGATGGCGCAGGATTTCCAAGACCTGACTGGTCAGGTGATCAAGCGTATGATGGACGTGATTCAGGAAATCGAGCGCCAGTTGTTAATGGTGCTACTGGAAAACATCCCGGAGCAGAGCACGCGGCCAAAACGCGAAAACGAAAGTTTGCTTAACGGCCCGCAGGTAGATGCCTCGAAAGCTGGCGTGGTCGCCAGCCAGGATCAGGTGGACGATCTGCTGGACAGTCTTGGGTTTTAAGTCTTTTTGACCTGATGGCGCTGCGTTTATCAGGTCCGAACCCATCAACCAGGCCGGATACGATACATTCTTATCGTATCCGGCCATCTATATTAACGCCATAAACCCCGCCTTTTTTACCGCTTACTCTGCCCATTGGCGTAAAGCGGTTCTGGCATCATTCTCGCTTATCGATCTATCCAGGATTTGCTGCGTGGCAGAAGAGAGCGACGACGACAAAACAGAAGACCCCACACCCCACCGACTTGAAAAAGCGCGGGAAGAAGGGCAGATCCCCCGTTCCAGAGAACTGACCTCACTGCTGATATTGCTGGTGGGCGTTTGCATTATCTGGTTCGGCGGTGAGTCGCTGGCGCGGCAACTGGCGGGAATGCTCTCAGCAGGCCTGCACTTCGATCACCGCATGGTGAACGATCCTAACCTGATCCTGGGGCAGATAATTTTGCTCATTAAGGCGGCGATGATGGCGCTGCTGCCGCTCATCGCAGGCGTGGTGCTGGTGGCGCTTATTTCGCCGGTCATGCTTGGCGGCCTGATCTTCAGCGGTAAGTCATTACAGCCAAAATTTTCTAAATTAAACCCGCTGCCGGGAATTAAGCGGATGTTCTCGGCGCAAACCGGCGCGGAGCTGCTAAAAGCGGTCTTGAAATCTACGCTGGTAGGCTGCGTTACCGGATCTTACCTCTGGCATAACTGGCCGCAAATGATGCGCCTGATGGCGGAGTCGCCGATTACCGCGATGGGGAACGCGCTGAATCTCGTCGGGCTTTGCGCGTTACTGGTGGTTCTGGGCGTGATCCCGATGGTGGGATTTGACGTTTTTTTCCAGATCTTTAGCCATCTGAAAAAATTGCGTATGTCGCGGCAGGATATTCGCGACGAATTTAAAGAGAGCGAAGGCGATCCGCACGTTAAGGGCAAAATTCGTCAGATGCAGCGTGCTGCCGCGCAGCGTCGCATGATGGAGGATGTGCCGAAAGCGGACGTCATTGTCACCAACCCGACGCACTATTCCGTGGCGTTGCAGTATGAAGAAAACAAAATGAGCGCGCCGAAAGTGGTCGCTAAGGGGGCCGGGTTGATAGCGCTGCGTATTCGCGAGATCGGCGCTGAACATCGGGTTCCCACTTTAGAAGCGCCGCCGCTGGCGCGCGCATTATATCGCCACGCCGAAATCGGTCAGCAAATTCCCGGACAGCTCTATGCTGCCGTCGCGGAAGTGTTGGCCTGGGTCTGGCAGCTTAAACGCTGGCGGCTTGCGGGCGGGCAACGTCCTCCACAACCTGAGAACCTTCCGGTGCCAGAAGCGCTGGATTTTATGAACGAGAAGACTACTGATGGATAATCTGGTCGCGATGCTGCGCCTGCCCGGCAACCTGAAATCGACGCATTGGCAAATTCTGGCCGGGCCGATCCTCATTCTGCTGATTTTGTCGATGATGGTGCTGCCGCTGCCTGCTTTTATCCTCGACTTACTGTTTACCTTTAATATTGCGCTATCGATCATGGTGCTGCTGGTGGCGATGTTTACTCAGCGTACTCTGGATTTTGCCGCGTTTCCGACCATCCTGCTGTTTACCACGCTGCTGCGCCTGGCGCTCAACGTGGCCTCGACGCGTATTATTTTGATGGAAGGGCATACCGGCGCGGCGGCGGCGGGAAAGGTGGTGGAGGCGTTCGGCCATTTCCTGGTCGGCGGTAACTTCGCGATCGGAATTGTGGTCTTTATCATCCTCGTCATTATTAACTTCATGGTCATCACCAAAGGCGCTGGACGTATTGCCGAAGTCGGCGCGCGCTTTGTGCTGGACGGTATGCCCGGTAAGCAAATGGCGATTGACGCCGATCTTAATGCCGGTCTGATTGGTGAAGATGAGGCTAAAAAACGGCGTGCGGAAGTGACTCAGGAAGCCGATTTCTACGGCTCGATGGACGGGGCGAGTAAATTTGTGCGCGGCGATGCCATCGCCGGCATTCTCATTATGGTCATTAACGTGGTGGGCGGACTGCTGGTCGGTGTATTGCAGCACGGAATGAGCATGAGCAGCGCGGCGGAAAGCTACACTCTGCTGACCATTGGCGACGGTCTGGTCGCCCAGATCCCGGCGTTGGTTATCTCTACGGCGGCGGGCGTGATCGTGACCCGCGTTAGTACCGATCAGGATGTAGGCGAGCAAATGGTTGGCCAGTTGTTCAGTAACCCAAGAGTGATGCTGCTCGCGGCGGCGGTCCTGGGGCTGCTTGGCATGGTGCCTGGAATGCCTAACCTGGTCTTTTTACTCTTTACCGCCGCCTTGCTCGGTCTGGCATGGTGGTTGCGCGGGCGTGAACAAAAAGCGCCGGAGGAGCCGCAGCCGGTAAAAATGCCGGAAAATAACTCGGTGGTCGAAGCCACCTGGAATGACGTACAGCTTGAAGATTCGCTGGGCATGGAAGTCGGTTATCGCCTGATACCGATGGTAGATTTTCAACAGGATGGCGAGTTACTTGGACGTATTCGCAGCATTCGTAAAAAATTTGCGCAGGATATGGGGTTTTTGCCGCCGGTTGTCCATATTCGCGACAATATGGATTTACAGCCGGCGCGCTACCGTATTTTGATGAAAGGGGTAGAGATCGGCAGCGGGGACGCCTATCCTGGACGCTGGCTGGCCATTAATCCCGGCACAGCGGCGGGAACGCTACCGGGCGAGAAAACTGTCGATCCAGCTTTTGGCCTTGATGCCATCTGGATTGAGAGCGCCCTGAAAGAGCAGGCACAAATTCAGGGCTTTACTGTGGTTGAAGCCAGCACCGTCGTGGCGACGCACCTTAACCACTTGATCGGCCAATTCGCCGCCGAGTTGTTCGGCCGCCAGGAAGCGCAGCAACTGTTGGATCGTGTCTCTCAAGAGATGCCTAAACTCACGGAAGATTTGGTCCCCGGCGTCGTGACCCTCACGACTTTACATAAAGTCTTACAAAACTTACTGGCGGAAAAAGTCCCGATTCGCGACATGCGCACCATTCTTGAAACGCTGGCGGAACATGCGCCGTTACAAAGCGATCCGCATGAGTTAACCGCCGTGGTACGCGTGGCATTGGGACGGGCGATTACGCAGCAGTGGTTCCCCGGTAATGAAGAAGTACAGGTTATTGGACTGGATACCGCGCTTGAACGTTTGCTGCTTCAGGCATTGCAGGGCGGCGGCGGCCTTGAACCTGGATTGGCGGATCGTTTGTTGGCGCAAACGCAAGAGGCGCTTTCTCGTCAGGAGATGCTTGGCGCGCCGCCGGTATTGCTGGTTAACCATGCGCTACGTCCACTATTGTCCCGCTTTTTGCGACGCAGTTTACCGCAGTTGGTGGTGCTATCGAATCTTGAACTTTCCGATAACCGTCATATCCGCATGACGGCGACTATTGGAGGAAAATAATGTATAAATGGCTCGCTTTGCTGCTCTTTCCCCTGACGGTACAGGCCGCAGGCGAAGGCGCGTGGCAGGACAGCGGTATGGGCGTAACCTTACATTACCGGGGCGTCTCCGCTTCGTCTTCGCCACTGTCGGCGCGCCAGCCGGTTTCAGGTTTGATGACGTTGGTCGCCTGGCGCTATGAACTGAATGGTCCGACACCCGCGGGCTTACGGGTACGTTTATGTTCCCAGTCCCGTTGCGTAGAACTGGATGGTCAGAGTGGGACTACCCACGGTTTTGCCAATGTTCCCGCTGTTGAGCCGCTCCGTTTTGTCTGGGAGGTCCCTGGAGGCGGTCGTCTCATCCCAGCATTAAAAGTGCAAAGCAATCAGGTCATTGTGAACTACCGCTAATCCCTCATCTTTTCGCCAGGCAGCAGAAAATTGCTGCCTGGCCCGCATTTTTGGCTTTGTCTTTTCAATAAATAGAAACGATGTTTTATAAATCGGTGACGCGCGTTAGCGGACTCTTTGTGTTTTTGCCATTTCTCTTTTGGATCTGGCAAATACAAAAAGGTTTCCTCGCGAATTAGCTTTTACTGTAGCCGTGTAATGACTCCCTGAATCCTGATGCCGGGAGTCTCCCCATTATTTGCAGGGTTAGCGGCAATGAAAACACGTAAAATTGGTTTAATTAACTATTTTGCCTATGGTTCTGGCGATTTTTTAGGGGCTGGCACGACGGCGTTAACCGCCGCATGGTTACTCTATTTTTATACGACGTTTTGTAACCTTACCCCGATTGAAGCCACCTGCATTTTCGCCACTGCCAGGGTACTGGATGCGGTTGTCAGTCCGCTTATGGGATTTTTAACGGACAACTTTGGTTCTACCTGGTTGGGTAAGCGCTTCGGGCGACGCAAGTTTTTTATTTTACTGGGGATTCCATGTGTATTTAGCTATTCATTAATATGGCTTAGCGGTATGGGATTCTGGTATTACCTGTTAACGTATCTGCTGTTTGATGTCGTTTATACCATGATTCTGGTGCCTTATGAGACCCTGGTACCGGAAATGACTGATGATTTCAAACAGAAGACCCGGTTTTCAGGCGCGCGTATTTCAATGGCGCAAATGTCCGCTATTCTGGCGTCATTCCTGCCGGGAGTCCTGCTGGCAGCATTTGGTAAAAATAATCCTGTCTCTTTCTTTTATGCCAGCCTGGTCTTTGCTGTGCTGTGCGCATTAATGCTGGTTTTTGTCTGGTGCTTTACCTGGGAGCGTCCGCGGGAGGCATGGACGGAAGCTGCGCTGCGCGCTGAAGATGAGAAGAAAAGCCTGACGTTTACCCAGAGCGTACGCCGCCTGGTCGTTGAACTCATGTCCACGCTACGTATTAGAATTTTTCGCCAGCATCTGGGGATGTATCTGGGAGGGTATATCGCTCAGGATGTATTCAATGCCGTCTTCACCTGGTACGTTGTTTTTGTGCTGATGCAGGATGCTTCCGTCGCCTCGAATTTACTGGGCACCATGGCGACGTTCCAGTTTATCGCGGTTATTGCGATGATCCCGCTTTGCATTCGCTTTGGGCCCGCGCCATCTTACCGGATAGTTGTCGTACTATTCGGCCTGAGTTCTCTTTCTTATGCATTGGTGTATTACACCGGGTTGAGCGATGCCTATGGGTTATTATTATTGGTGTCTGCGTGTGCAGGACTGGGACGCGGCGGCATTAACTACGTACCGTGGAACACTTACACCTATATAGCTGATGTTGATGAGGTCATTACCGGTCAGCGTCGCGAAGGCATTTTCGCCGGAATTATGACGCTAACCCGCAAAGCCTCACAGGCTGGCGCTGTTATGGTGGTCGGAATTGTGATGCAGCTTTCCGGCTTCGTCTCTGGTCAGAGTATGCAAGCCGCCGCCGTGAGCCACACCATTCTGTTGATTTTAAGCTGCGGCACGCTGGTTATGCTTGCCTTTGGCTTCCTGGTTTCCCTGAGCTTCAGACTGAATTTGCACACCCACCGTGTCTTACGCGAAGAGACTGCCAAAATGCGTGAGTCGGGCTGTACGACGCCGGAAAACATTACGCCACAGGCGCGTGCCGTGGTCGAGATGCTTTCAGGTCTGCCTTATGAATCGCTTTGGGGTAACAACAATATTGGTTATCTGAATCGTAATAAACCGGCTGCGTCAGGAGCAACACTATCCGCAGCGCTGAATTCGACATTAAACAGAGGTTAAGGAAATGATTGTTTATCCAGTCAAACACAGTCCGTTATTGCGTCAGCCTGAGCGTTTTATCGCCAGAGATGAACTAAAAGCCTTGATACAAAAGGTGACGTATAACCTGGTTAATATTAAAGATGACACGGGCGAATTTTTATTGCGACTGGACGACGGACGTGTGATCGATACTAAAGGCTGGGCCGGGTGGGAGTGGACGCATGGCGTGGGCCTGTACGGAATGTATCACTATTATCAACAGACCGGCGACCAGACGATGTGTAACATCATTGATAACTGGTTTGCCGATCGGTTTGCGGAAGGTGCGACGACGAAAAACGTCAATACGATGGCGCCGTTTTTAACGCTGGCGTATCGCTATGAAGAGACCGGTAATCCCGCCTGGCTACCGTGGCTTGAATCATGGGCCGAATGGGCGATGTATGACATGCCCCGTACCGATCACGGCGGGATGCAGCACATCACCCTGGCGGAGGAAAATCATCAGCAGATGTGGGACGACACGCTAATGATGACGGTGTTGCCGCTGGCGAAAATCGGTAAACTGTTGAACCGGCCGGAGTATGTGGAAGAGGCGACCTATCAGTTCCTGCTGCATGTGCAGAATCTGATAGATAGAGAAACGGGGCTGTGGTTCCACGGCTGGAGCTATGACGGCCATCATAACTTCGCGAACGCGCGCTGGGCGCGCGGCAACAGTTGGCTGACCATTGTAATCCCGGATTTTCTTGAACTGTTGGACTTGCCGGAAAATAATGCTGTACGCCGTTACCTGGTTCAGGTACTGAATGCGCAGATCGCCGCGCTGGCGAAATGTCAGGATGAAAGCGGTTTATGGCATACGCTGCTTGACGATCCGCACGCGTATCTGGAGGCGTCCGCGACGGCGGGTTTTGCCTACGGTATTCTTAAAGCGGTACGCAAACGCTATGTCGATCGGCGATATGCGTTAGTGGCGGAAAAAGCCGTCCAGGGCATTGTGCGGCATATTTCTCCGGAGGGCGAACTGCTGCAAACTTCATTTGGCACTGGCATGGGCCACGATCTCGATTTTTACCGCAATATTCCGTTGACCTCTATGCCTTACGGGCAGGCGATGGCAATGCTGTGTTTGACGGAATATCTGCGTAACTATTTTTGATGTATGCGGATATTCCGGGCGTATCCTTGTCTGATGGCGCTTTGCTTATTTGACTATGGCGCCTGACCCGGCTGCGTGGTATCAGCCTGTGGATCAAACAGGTGGTCAAGGATTTTTCGCATGACGGGTGCGGCGGTAACGCCGTCGCTTCCGCCGTTTTCCAGAATCAAGGCAATAGCGACCTTAGGGTTTTTATACGGTGCAAAAGCGGTATAAAAAACATGATCGCGCAGGCGAATGGGGATCATTTTCGCGTTGTAGGTCTGATTTTCTTTCAGGCTAAACACCTGCGACGTGCCGCTTTTGGCCGCAATGCCGTAGGGCGCGGTGTGAAAGAACTTATAGCCCGTTCCGTTGGGTGCATTCGCCATGCCATACATCGCCTGACGCACCAGTCCCCAGTATGGCGACGCCGGATCGGCTATCTGTGACGCTGTTCCGGAAGGACGATACGGAACCACCGTTTTGCCGCTCTCTTCATTGAGTAACAGGTGAGGGGCAATCACCTTACCGTTGTTGATGAGCGCCACCATCGCTTTTACCATCTGGATGGGGGTGGCAATCCAGTAACCCTGGCCGATGCCGACAGAAATGGTATCGCCCTGATACCAGGCTTTTTTATGGACCCGCTGTTTCCATGCACGGCTGGGAAGCAGCCCGTCATATTCTTCATTAAGGTCGATGCCCGTCGGTTTGCCATAGCCGAACTGAGACAACATCGTGTCGATACGGTCAATACCCATCATATAAGCGACCTGATAGAAAAAGGTATCCGCAGATTCCTCAATCGCTTTAGTGACATCCAGCATACCGTGTCCGGTTTTTTTCCAGTCCCGGTAATGCCGCTGCGTGCCGGGAAGCGTCCAGGTTGGCGCGCCAAAGAAGGTAGTTTGCGGCGTAATAATCCCGCTTAACAGCGCGGACATCGCCATATAGGGTTTAACCGTTGACGCCGGAGGATAAAGCCCTTGCGTCACGCGGTTGATCAGCGGCAGATTTTTATCGTGCAGCAGTTTGCCGTAATCCTGATAGCTAATGCCTTTTACAAAGGGGTTCGGATCGTAGCTGGGCATAGATACCATCGCCAGCACTGAACCATCGTGCGGATCTTCAACCAGTACGGCAGCACGCTGCCCGGCCAGCAAACTTTCAATGTACTCTTGTAAATGGAGATCCAGCGTCAGGTGAATGTTTTTACCCGCGATGGGGGGAACGTCTTTCAGCAGGCGGACAATACGCCCGTGATTATCCACCTCGACCTCCTGATAACCGGTTTTGCCATGAAGATCGTTTTCGTAGTAACGCTCAATCCCCTGTTTACCGATGTTATGGTCCGCCGCGTAATTCTCTGCCAGCCCTTTTTTATCCAGCGCTTTAAGGTCGTTATCGTTTATCTTTGACACGTAACCGAGAACATGCGCCAGCTCCGCGCCGTAAGGATACTGCCGATCCTGATAGCTATTGATCGTGACGCCGTTGAAATGAAACTGATTGACCGCAAAGCGTGCGATTTCAACATCCGTTAGCGCGTTTTTGAGCACCACCGGACGATAGCGGCTACTGGATTTTAGCGCATGGCGAAAGTCGGCGATATCATTGGGGGAGAGATCAACAATAGGGGTGAGCTGTTTTAGCAGCGCATCCATATCGGCAATTTTATAGGGCGTAACCGCGATATCATACCAGGTTACGTTACGCACCAGCGGAATGCCGTTGCGATCGTAAATGATGCCGCGCGTGGGCGCGACGGGTAGCATCTTGATATCGTTCTCATTCGAACGGGTGGTGTAGTAGTGGTGCTGACGGATTTGCAAGTTATAGAGGTTGAAGATCAGGATACCAAAGCAGACAATCACTACACCAAACGCCACAATCACACGTCTCAGGAAGAGTTTCTCTTCCGCATCAAAGTCTTTAAAAGTCATTACCTGTACCTGAACAATCCGCCGCCTAATGATACGGGGCGGTCAGCGCCAGGACAGGTAAAAGATGTTCCATCTCTCTATAGAAATGTGTCATTCCTTGTGATTTGTTACAGATATACCGCTGTGGCAATAAAAAGGCCTGAGTCCGTTACCCGGAGTCAGGCCTGATGATGTTAACGACGGCGCATTTACATGCGTTCTACGGTTTCGATACCCAACGTATCCAGACCCAGTTTCAGCGTCTTCGCCGTCAGTTGCGCCAGTTTTAGGCGGCTATTGCGAACCGCGTCATTCTCGGCGCTGAGAATAGGGCAGTGCTCGTAGAAGCCGGAGAACAGCCCGGCGACGTCATACAGATACGCGCACATGACGTGCGGCGTACCTTCACGCGCGACCACCGTCAGGGTTTCTTCAAACTGCAGCAGACGGGCAGCGAGCTGCGCTTCGCGATCTTCGCTAATGATAACCGGCGCGCTCGCCAGCGCCTGCTCGTCGATGTCCGCTTTACGGAAAACAGACAGCACACGCGTATAGGCATACTGCATATAAGGAGCGGTATTGCCTTCGAAAGCCAACATATTATCCCAGTCGAAGATATAGTCAGTGGTGCGGTTTTTTGACAGATCGGCGTATTTCACCGCGCCAATACCGACGGCGTTAGCCAGTTTTTCCAGCTCGTCAGCCGGCATATCCGGGTTCTTCTCCGCCACCAGACGACGCGCGCGCTCCAGCGCCTCATCCAGCAGGTCCGCCAGTTTCACCGTACCGCCCGCGCGAGTTTTAAACGGTTTACCGTCTTTACCCAGCATCATGCCGAACATGTGGTGTTCCAGCGGAACGGAATCCGGTACATAACCGGCTTTGCGCACAATGGTCCAGGCTTGCATCAGGTGCTGGTGCTGACGGGAGTCAATGTAGTAGAGCACGCGGTCGGCGTGCAGCGTTTCGTAACGGTATTTGGCGCAGGCGATATCGGTAGTGGTATACAGATAACCGCCATCTTTCTTCTGAATAATGACACCCATCGGGTCGCCTTCCTTGTTTTTAAACTCATCAAGGAAAACCACCGTCGCGCCTTCGCTTTCAACCGCCAGGCCTTTGGCTTTCAGATCGGCGACAATGCCTGGCAGCATCGGGTTATACAGACTTTCGCCCATCACATCGTCACGCGTCAGGGTGACATTCAGGCGATCGTAGGTGATCTGGTTTTGCGTCATCGTGATATCAACCAGCTTACGCCACATCTCACGGAAATAGGCATCACCGCTCTGCAATTT
>JGI2924J29684_1076739_pt1 | contig 11079 bp, 14 predicted proteins | sample BenlonsequencITS_FD_29684 | JGI IMG/M metagenome (IMG submission 29684)
CCCCGGCTTTGCCTCCGAGCATCCCGCCGACCCGGGCTTCTGAAGCTAAACGTTCAAGCTCGACAATTTGAGGTTGGGCAGAACGATGATCTGAAATGGCAATTTCGCCCGCCCCGATGACTTTCTCTATGAGAGCTATATCTTGCTGTAAGGTTGAGAGCAGAGTCCTCGCAGGTACTTGATAGGCACCACTGTATATAAAAGTACTTATCCCTTCATCTTCGAGGGCATAGGCCTTTGTTAGAAGCTCTGAAACGGACCGGGAAATTGAATCAGTTCCCAAGCAGCCAACAACCGTTGTCGTTCCACTGAGTGTAAGCAGCGACAGTTGAATTTCAGGAGTTCTGGAAGCAGGTCCAGCCTCCCCCCCACCGCCGCAAATATGTACATGGGCATCTATAAAACCGGGCGCCAGAGTTAAACCCCGAAGGTCTACCTCTTCTCCCTCGACAAAGTCAGGCAAACGAAGATTTTTCCCGATGGAAGCGATGGTCGATCCAACAATAAGGACATCCGTTTCCTCTATGTATTTCGGACTATAAATCTTAGCATTCTTTAGTAATTGCCACATCATGACTTCCTCCCTAGAGGTAGAATGCCCCAATTTTAGAATCATATTCCTATACTAAAAATTTTCTCTAAACAACATTAAAATCCTTTCAGCTTTAAGGCAAAGTCAAAATTTTCTTAAGCATTTCCGCCTTTCCATAAGCATATGGTTAGAAGTAAACGCCTAATGTAGGGAGGTTAAAAATGCCGAGAAGGACCTTTGTTTATGGGGCAACGATTCTTTTAGGAGCTAATTTATTGAATCGCCTCCTAGGTTTTGCTTATCAATATTTAATCATGGCACATATTGGCGGAGAAGCCTATGGTCTCTTTACTATGGTTTTTCCTCTCTATATGCTTGCTTTGGTTTTTACGACAGCAGGAATTCCCTTAGCTATTGCCAAAATGGTCGCTGAAGAAGTTTCTTTAGGGAGGGCCTACCAAGCCCGTTCCATCTTTCGTCTGGCCTTTTGGCTTCTTACGGTTTCAGGAGGTTTTGTTTCTACCAGTCTCTATTTTCTTACCCCATACATAGCTCATAGAATTTTCCCGGACCCCAGAGTTCTTACAATTTTTCAGATTTGTACACCTGCTATCTTCATTGTCTCAATCTCATCGGTCTTTCGTGGGTATTTTCAGGGACTTCAAAATATGGTTCCTACTGCAGTGAGTCAAATTTGCGAACAGGTAATCCGCGTCACCGTCGGGTATACAACGGCAGTCCAACTTCTCAAAGTCGGTGTTGAATGGGCGGCAGCAGGATTAGCTATAGGTATGCTGGCAGGAGAAGCCGTCGGATTGTTCGTGATTATCATTCATTACCAAAGATCAAAAATAATCTTAACAGAAAACAGCGGCCCCCATCCATCTTCACGGCATATTTTAAGCCAATTATGGCATCTCGCCTCCCCAGTCACAGTCGGCAGGTTATTTTCTACGGGACTTTCTGCCTTAGATGCCATGCTCATCCCTCAGTGCCTTCTCACAGCCGGATACAGTGCTCGGGAAGCAACAACGTTGTTCGGGCAGCTGGGAGGTTCCGCCTTTACCTTACTTACCTTCCCCAGCGTTTTTACGTTTGCCTTAGCGACGTCGCTTGTTCCGTCAATTTCTGAAGCAGCGGCACAACGCCAGTTTCACATCCTTCGTGCCCGCAGTTCCGAAGCTATTCGCTTAACGATCATGATTGGTATCCCCTGTTTGGTTATCTTGTTTTATTTTTCTCAACCACTGACCATGTTTTTTAAAAGTCCGGAAATCTCACCGGTTTTACGAATCTTAGCTTTAGGAGGTATTTTTTCATATATACAGCAAACAACCACAGGAATTTTACAAGGTCTCGGTAAGGTCCAACTTCCGGTACTTCATTCCATCATAGCTGCTGTACTGCGGATTCCAATTTTAATCTATCTCACCAGCCTTCCTCAATGGGGGCTTCGGGGAACAGCCTGGGCCTACGTGATTGGTTTTATAATCATGGCCGCCTTAAATCTTCAAGCAATAACCAGAAGCAGCGGTATGCCTATTGACCTTCAGCGTTTTCTCCTCCAACCCTTTAGCGGGGGGATCGGCATGTTGTTATTTTTTCATACTTTAGACCCTAAATTAGGAGGTCACTTCATTGGCTATAGCTTTGAATTTTGTTGCGGACTCTTACTTTACGCTTTAATTTTAGTTTTTAATGGCGGGATAACATTCTCCGATTTAAGACGACTGCCCTGGCTTGGTAAATATTTAAAACCTTAATGGCTCATTTCCGCCACCGCCGCATCGGACCTCCCCATTGCCAATACGACAAAAGCAGTGTCAAGGCAATAAATAGAATAATCAGAAACTTATAGACAAAATAAACTCTGATCATTTTTAAAAAAACTAGGATAGCTCCTAATAATACCGGAATAACCAATAATTTAATAACAGAGCCGGAGCGCTCTTTATTTTTATAACTTGGATACGATAACAATAAAGCAAAAATCAAAACATAGGCAATGAAAGACATCATGTAACTTCCTCCCTTGACAAAATGAAATAATATATCCAGTATTTGAGCACCATAAAGCTTTTAAAAATGTAAATACTATCATTGTACGGAAAAAGATAAGAGGGAGGAGATTTATATATGAGTCGTCGCAATAGAGATGCCGGTATTTTACCCCAATCGGTTTTAGAACAGTTCAAATGGGAAGTCGCCGATGAATTGGGACTTAGTGCTAAAATCCAATCTCAAGGCTGGGAAAACATGACTTCTCGTGAATGTGGACATGTTGGCGGTAGAATCGGCGGAAGTATGGTTAAAACAATGATCCGACGAGCAAAAGAATCTCTGAACACCCCCGTCTGAGAACCGTATTAGTGCTAAAGGAGTACAGATTAAATCTGTACTCCTTTACTTTGTCTTGACAAGTAATTCCTTCCATATGGACAAACAGTCGAAATCCGTTAAATCGCTGTGAACAGGGGTTATAGACACATAATCTTCCTGTATTGCCCTTAAATCCGTGTCATCTTCGTAATCCTGCATCATACTACCGCTTTGCCAAAAATACACTCTGCCTCTAGGATCTGTGCGTTTTTCAAAAATATTTTCGTAAACGGCTTTACCCAGCCTTGTTACTTTTAGACCGCCCCACTCCTCACGGGGTTTTCCGGGGATGTTTAAATTTAGCAAACCATGATGCTCCAGTTTGAGGAAACGATCTAAGTTCTCCACAAGGTAATTCGCTGCAGGTTTAAATTCCTTATATTCGAAACTAGCCAGCGACACAGCGATAGAAGGTATTCCCAGTAAAACTCCTTCCATAGCCGCAGATACAGTCCCGGAATAGAAAATATCCGTCCCTAAATTTGAGCCTTGATTAATCCCAGAAATCAAAAGATCCGGCTTAGGAATTAGTTCACCTTGGACAGCAAGTTTCACACAGTCAGAGGGAGTACCGCTGATAGCAAAGCCTTTAATGGGATCTCTGAGTGGATACTCTGTCACAAACAAGGGATTAAATAAGGTAATCGAATGGCCTGTTGCTGAACGCTGACCTTCCGGAGCAACAATGCTGACATCATGGTCAGTACACTCGCTAAGAACCTCATAGAGGGTTTGGAGGCCTGGAGCGAAATAACCATCATCATTGGTCAATAAAATATGCATACTTCCTCCTATCAATCTACTTCATAGATCGAAACAATCATTTTATCATCTTTTTTGGTCAGCCCAAACATCAGACGGTAATCTTTCAGGTTTTTATTAAGAAAATCAATGACTTTATAAAGTTCACGATTCAGACCGACTTTCTGGGTAGCTATAAGCTCAAGTTTTCCCGGACGTTCTGATATAGGAGGTGTTGGTCTGTCATCCATAAAATAGAATACCTCTTTCTTAACTTCTATTACCTTGAATTAAGGAAAAAGCTTCTGATCTGGTTATCGAATTCGATTTAAAAATTCCACGGACTGCAGACGTCAATGTTTGTGAACCCGCTTTCTTTACACCGCGCATGGTCATACACATATGCTCTGCCTCAATTACCACCAGAACTCCTAACGGTGTAAGTTCACCCATAATGGCATCAGCTATCTGCGAAGTCAGTCGTTCCTGAAGTTGAGGTCTGCGTGCATATCCTTCAACGACACGGGCGAATTTCGATAAACCGGTAATCTTTCCCTTTCTGGGAATATAGGCAACATGGGCCTTTCCATAAAAAGGTACCAGATGGTGCTCACACATCGAATAGACTGGAATATCTTTGACAATCACCATTTCCTCATGTTCCTCTGAAAACTGAACTTTTAAATGCCTGCTGGGGTCTTCATGCAGCCCAGCAAATACTTCGGCATACATCCTGGCAACACGTTTAGGTGTATCAAGAAGCCCTTCTCTCTCAGGATCCTCCCCAATAGCTTCTAAAATCATATATACAGCCTTTTCAATCTTTTCTAAATCCATCCCCATAATTATATCTCCTTTGCACGATGATCCCTCATATAAACTAAAGCTGTCCCATAAAAACGTGTGTTTGAGGAATAACCCGGACATTTTTAAGTTTTTCGAGAAAAAGTCGCTGCCAGTCTAGAATCTGGCGAGGTTTGGGACTTTCGATACCGTTGATCTTTGTGACAGGTTGAAGTATGGTTAGCAGCGATGGATCAACATTCGCAATTAAATCCCGAGCATTTTGAAGATCTTGAAGTTTAGCTTTCTCGTCAACCACTATTTTTAGGAATACATTTTTGCTAAGACTTTTGCGCAGGAAATCTTCATGAACATTCCAAAAAACCTTTTCCCCAAAAGGCAATTTTATATCCATACTAATAATATCGACAAATGGCAATATTTTGTCAAGTTGTTTAGGGAGAGTTCCATTAGTTTCCAGATAGACCGGGAGATTATACTCACGTATTAAGGGCAATAGCAATTGCAGTTCATCCGCCCATAACAGGGGTTCGCCGCCGGTGATGCTTATAGAATGATGCAGAGAAAAATCATAAGACCTAAGCAACTCGATCAATTCATTAAGTTCAATAGGATTTTTTAACATACGAAAATCTTTTGAGCCAGGAATTGATTCCATCCTACACTTTTCCGGAATGATCGTCTCGGTATCACAATAAGGACAGTTTAAGTTACACTTGGGCAGCCGCAGGAAAATTTGTCGGGCACCGACATAAGGGCCTTCCCCTTGAATGGATGAAAACAGTTCAGTGACCGGTATCTTAAGCATCACACTACCCCTCGAACCTTGCAGCGAGCAAGGCCTATGGATGAGATTTCATCACAATAGCGTTTGGCCACATTCTCCCCGAATTCATAAATGTTATGAACCTGAAGATCAGTCAACCCAATTGTAGGAATGGGTGTATTATGATTAGAAACATTTAAGCCGCAGTGAATGAGCGTTGAGACAGGTGAGAGAGTTGCAATACTCACAGATAGTTTTCGGTCCCCGTCATAGATGTCATCACCGGTTCGCCTTAGTGATTTAACACCTAAAGCTTCTAATTCCTCTTTAATGGTGGCAATCAATAATCGTTGCCTGATAATTGTCTTTTCTAAATCCATTTCAAAATGTTCGACGATAAAATGCAGCATGTCTTCGCTGTAGATCCAATCTTTTGCTGCGACATCCTCCATGTCCACCATCTCATTTTGTTCCACCCGGCATTTTCCTCTAAATACGCAGATACTATCCCCCATCAGGCCAAAGTTTTTGTAGGTAAACAACGATTGGAGCTGACTCCCATCGTAGTCGAGAGGATTTTGGTGAATATAATATCGCAAAATTTTTCCCTCTTTTCACTGTATTCAAAATTCCAAAAACTTAGGATAAATTGTTAAGGAACCGTAAACAGCGTATTTGCTAATTCTTGGGCATTATTGGCTATGAGCGCTCGTTTCATTCTTAAGCAGCTCTCACAGTGTCCGCAAGGCTGCACTCCGTTTTCATAACAACTCCATAGTTTCTCAAAGGGTATGCCGACTCTTAACCCTTCCCGGACTATTTCTGATTTTGAGAAGGTTGCGGTGGGACTGGCAACCTTCACTTTATTCTGAGTAGAATATTTAAAGCATTCATCCATGGCCGCCATAAACTCTATAGAATTATCCGGAAATGTAGCCGCTTCCTCGCGGTTAAAACCGGTAATTATCGTCGCCTCTTCGCCCATATTTTCAGCGAATACAGCAGCTATGTTCATAAATAGGCCATTACGATTCGGCACCCAAACCTGACGGGCACTTTCGAGAGCCTCTCCTTGAAGATCATCGAGTTGTTCATACATTATTTGCGGTAGTTCATGAGAACGATTGACCAAGGCAGTACGCGTTTGCTCCTGCAGAAACGGCAAGGCAACAATTTTATGAGGAATATTATAGTATTTAGCAATCTCGAGTGAGGCTGATAATTCCTTGTCCTTAGCCCTTTGACCATAATCAAAGGTTAGTGCTAAATCAACAGTTGCTTTTTCTAAAAATAGTGCCAAGGACACTGTAGAATCTAAGCCGCCCGATAATAGAACAATGCCGGACAAAGGTCAATCCTCCTTATAAACTGCCCAAGCATCTGGGGCTTCAAATACTTTTACCCAGGCTAAGCGTTTTTCCTCTAAAACGAGACTTCTCTTGAATTCTTTAAATAAAAAGTGGGCTATAAGCTCAGCCGTAGGATTGATTCCTTCAGGTCCAAAAATCGGCAAATCATTGAGCAGGCTATGATCTAACAAATCCAAGGTTTTCTTAATGACCTGTTTAACTTCGCTGAAATCTACCAGCATCCCTAAGTGATCTAGTTTACTGCCTTCGATACACACTACAACATTCCAACGATGTCCATGCAGGTTAGAACACTTTCCTTTATAATTGCGAATAAAATGGGCAGCATCGAAATGCGCCTGAACACATACCTGAAACATAGTTAACTCCTTATTTGACATATTAATCTCTATATTAACATTTTTATTTCCAAAAGAAAACGTACCTCAATTAAAAGAAGAAGGGTTTCCCCTTCTTTTAAGCTAATTTTAAAGCTTTATTATAACAATCAACGGCGGTATCATACTGATTCATCTGATCGTAGACATTTCCCAACAGGGCCCACCCTGCAGAATGATTCGGGTCTATTTCTATAAGTTTATTTAGTGAGTCTATGCACTCTTGCCAATTACCTTTGCGTGTAAGGCATACACTCAGATTATAGAGAATCAGCGGATGGTCGGGACTTAATTCCAAGGCCTTGTTGTAATATTCTGCCGCGCGTCTTGCCTTACCTTGATGAACAAGGGTAAAGGCAAAATTGTTTAGTATAATAGGATCTTGGGGATAAATTTTGATCGCCCGATCGAGAAGGTTTAACGCTTCTTGAGTTTGACCTTGATTTTGATAAACCGCCGCTAAGTTGCTTAAGGAATCGTAATGATCCGGTTCATATTTAAGGGTGAATTTATAATATTGGATTCCCTTTTTTATCTGTCCGGTTTGAATATAACAGTATGCCAACCTTGCCGCCAAATCGGGAGTTCCTCCATAGCGAAGGGCACGGTCAAAGCTATAGCAGGCGTCGGACAATTGCTCTAATTTAAGATGCATTTCCCCTTTTACTTCCCAATATGATGATTCACGCGGTTCGAGCTGACAGCACCCTTGAAAACACCTCAAAGCTTCTTGATATTCTTCGTGGTAGGCATAAATAATACCTAGACGATAATAGATGACTGCATTTTTGGGCTCTGCCCGGCAAGACTTATCAAGTGCTTTGACTCCCTCTTTCCAATCCCCCTGTTCCAAATGACAATCCGCGAGTATTTCCCAGTATCCCCCATTTTGCGGTTTTAATTTAATGGCCTCTTCGATAGCACTTTTAGCTTGGACAATTAAACCTTGCCCAAGATAACAGCGGGCCAAAAGGCTAGAAATTAATGCTGATTCCTCATGTTCCTTTCGGTCTAAGGTTTCCAAATAATCTCTCGCTTCTTGAAAAGCTTGAACTTTAATTAATTGTTCAATCTCGTTACGTTTAAGCTTGCCTCCGCTTTGCTTTAATAAATCTATCCATTCCTGAATCGCCAAATCAGTTTTTCCCATCAAAAAGTGCCATTTTGCTTGCATTGAATTCCATAAATATGTTTTTTTAAGGGATGGCCTTTTTTGTTTGACGTTTGAGGCCAAAGGAACACCCATAGTCTCATCCCCTTTATTCATTTACTTATTTTTCCATTTTTATCATTCTCCTTTTTTTCCTTTTCTCCTCCAGCCAAACTCAAGAATCGAACGTCAAATGGTTTGCGGATACGCGCTTATTCATTAGGCTGGGCTACTATTTCCTTTGCACTCGTCAGATTTCTTTAAATCGTCTTTAAATTATGCCATTATAAGTTATTAATTCTCATAAAAAAATAATTTTAGCTAAGCAGGCACTTATACTTGAGAGCGAAGACACTGTCTGCGCACGAATTAGCTTTTCTTGCAGTATACAACCAGAGGTTATACTTTCTAATAGTATAAAAAAAAGCGTGCTGCCGCATGCGTTCAGAAAAATAATTATCCGCAGTTCGCAATTGATATACCTTCTTAGACAATGAAAAAGGACTTGGTATAAACCAAGCCCAAAAAGTTAAAGGACGCATTATTGCGTCCCGTCACAGTTTGAACAGTAGCCATAAAATTTTAAATCATGGTCTGAAACTTTAAAATGGTTTCGCTTCATAATCACTGCTTCCAACGACTCTAACAAATCATCATCAAACTCTGAAACATTCCCACACTTTAAGCATATGAGATGATGATGGTGATGGTGTTCATCCTTACGGCTAAACTCATAACGGGTTCGCCCATCTCCAAAATCGTTCTTTATCAAAACTCCAATGTCCGCCAGTATGTCTAAAGTCCGATAGACCGTCGCTAAACCAATTTCCGGATTTTCGTTTTTAACAAGCATGTACACTTCTTCAGCGCTTAAATGACGATCAACATGTTCAACGAACATATGTAAAATTGTTTGTCTCTGAGGAGTCACCTTATAGGAGTGATTACGCAATAGGTTGCAAATATTTTCAAAGGCCCCCATATTCTCCATCCACGTCCCTCCTATATATTTCCTATTATAATGTAAAGTTTTTGCTTTGCAAAGAGGTTTCAATCATTATTCGCGATTAAACACCTCAAAAATAGCAAATTTCAAATAATCCGTCTCCTCACTTCCTAAAAGAACCGGATGATCTTTACCTGCGCGGCGAAATTCTACTAAACGCAAGATCTTATGGGCATCCCTTGCAGCTTCCTCCAGCATTGTTTGAAAGCGAAAGGAACTTAAGTGATAGGAGCATGAAGCTGTAACCAAAATTCCGCCATCTTTAACCAGTTTCATACCTTGAAGGTTAATCTCTTTATAGCCGCGAAGCGCACCCTCCAAGGCTTGTCGACTCTTAGCAAAAGCTGGAGGATCTAAAATCACGACATCCCAGCAATTTTTTTCCTTAACTTGTTGCCTTAAAAAATCAAAAGCATTGGCCGCGACAAAATCAGTTCGATGAAGAAATCCATTAAGCAAGGCATTTCTTCTGGCCATTTCAATGGCTTTTTCAGAGATATCGACACAAGTTACCTTTTTGGCTCCATACATGCAGGCATGCAGCATAAATGAACCGGTATGCGAAAAGCAGTCTAACACCTCAGCTCCATCCCAAAATGGATTTTTGATTTCTTTGCCTTTTTTATCCCTGGGACATCCGTCTGAGTCCCTATAAATTCCGTGACTCTCGCCCCATCCAGTCATTATTGGTTTTAATGAGGCTCTATTCTCACGTTGATCAAAGAAATATCCGGTTTTCTGTCCTTCGGCGACATCTACTGTAATCTTTAATTCATTTTCGCGAAGGGTTACTTGGGTATCAAAAGGCATATCCACAAAACCAACCCGTTCCTCCAAGCCTTCTAAACGCCGAACAGAGACATCACTTCGTTCATAAATCCCCCGCGGGTTGAAAATCCTCTTTAATGCCTTAAAAATCCATTGGCGCCGTACTTCCATACCTAAGGCCAGTATTTGAACTACCAGAACATCTTCATATTTATCTATAATTAAACCGGGTAAAAAGTCTGCTTCGCCATGAACCACCCGACAAGAGGATATTTCAGGCAAAAGCCATTGTCTTCGCCTCCACGCCTTCCGTATTTTTTCCAAAAAAACTTCTTCATCAATAATAGTCTCAGAATAAGAAAGTACTCGAATCATTAATTGAGACACGGGATTATAAAATCCTTGGGCCAGGAAATGTCCGTCGTGATTTAAAATATGTACAATATCTCCCCCCGAAGGCTCTCCTTCGACTCTGTCAATTTCCCCGGGATAAACCCAGGGATGCCCCTGTTCAAGCCTCCGTTTGCGATTTTTTATAAGAAATACTCGCGGTATCGACATAATGATTCCCTCTCCTTCGAAAATAATAATAAGTTCATATCTTAAAAATATACCGTGAAATCGAAAGAAAGGAAAGTTTTATTCACTTTCCTTTCTTTTTGAACGTTATTCTGTTAGAACTTCCGAAAAGAGTAACATTTCCAATACCTTTTTAAGAGAAACGATCTCTGAGAACCTCAACAACTTCTTCCGCACTCCGACCAGAGGCATTAATCACCGGCAGTTTAAGCGGCCACTCAGGCGATAAGTTATTGGTTCCGTCACCTTTGACAACGACCGCCTGAATATTATACAATGCCTTTCCTTCTAAAGGAGTGGTTTTAAATCCCGAAGCATGTAATGCTTGAGTGACATTAGTAAGCCCATCTTCAACTGCTATTAATTTATACATTTTTTTCACCTCTCCTCGAATTAAGTTTAGTTTTCCACCGATAAGTCATCTTATCCAGAGATAAATTTCCTTAAAAAGTATAGTTTTCTTTAAATAAACGCTGATAATCTATGGATAATTTCTCATTTTGTATTTGTACCTGTGGCGTTAGACAGGGAAAAATCCCTTCCACTGAACAAGTTAAAAAGCCTTTCGTTTCTACCGTTAAATGGATCGTATTTTTTTGCGGCGGGG
>JGI2924J29684_1076737_pt1 | contig 11076 bp, 14 predicted proteins | sample BenlonsequencITS_FD_29684 | JGI IMG/M metagenome (IMG submission 29684)
AATTCTTAAGTCGATCCTCGAAGGTCATCAGGGACGGCAAACCTTGCATCTATTGACTCAATTGCCGGAGACTGTTCTGGTTAAACTCCAAACCATGGATGAAAACGATCTAAAACTTTTAATTTCCAGAGTCGAGCAGGAGAAAGAGAAAGGGGGAAGATGATCATGTCTTTTAATGAAAAAATGAAAGAGAAAACATGGTCTCCATGGGCAGCAGGATTTCTTTTAGGATTGACGGCCATCGCTTCCTATGTTTTAGTTGACAAGACTATTGGTTCCTCCGGTGGCCTAGAAAGTATTGACAGCATTCTGCTTAAAACCTTCCATTTTAACTTAGCCAACTCTATGTATTTTAAATTTCAAATGCCCCCTGTCGTGAGTTTTCAAATAATCCTCTTTATTGGCATGATCCTTGGCGCTCTTGCCTCAAGCCTATGGTCACGGGATTTCAAATTGCGCTTGATGCCAGATCAGTTATGGACGCAGAACTTTGGGCCCAGCAAGTTAAAACGATGGATACTGATTTTTATTGGGGGCATCATCATTGAATACTCGGCAGGTATCGCAGGCGGATGCACCAGCGGTTTAGCTATATCAGGGACAATGCAGCTTTCACCGGCAGGCTTATTATTTATCGTTGGTTTATTTGTGTCTGGAATTATTACCACTAAACTTTTATATGGGAGGGACTATTAAAATGACCACCTATATTATTCCTTTAGCGATTGGTTTTTTCTTCGCCTTTGCGCTGCAAAAGGCCGGCCTAGGTCATTATCATCGAATTGTTAACCAATTTCGTTTTAAAGATAACACCATCATGAAATTTATGATGACGGGGATTTCAGTGGGACTTGTGGGTCTATATGCCTTGAAGGATCTGGGCTTTATTCAATTAGATCAAATGTCCTCCACCTATATTGTCGGCAATCTTCTGGGCGGGCTTCTGTTCGGAGTTGGTATGGCTTTAGCCGGAACATGACCAGGTACGCTGATCACAGGTTGTGGTCAAGGAAATTTGGACTATTTAATTCCGGGGGTTTTAGGTTTTTTGGTCGGTGGAGTTCTCTTTGGTGCCACTTACCAGTCCATCTTCTTAAAAATTTCCACCATTGGTGTCTATGGACAGCAATCCCTTGAGGAACTTCTTCATGTGAACCATTGGCTGTTTATCTCCCTCTTCGTTCTCTGTACGATTGTATTTTATGTGGGCTCCAAAGTCGCTGAAAACTCAAAAGGTACCCCTGCTGATGACTCTGTAAAACCAGTTAAGACTCTGAATATAAACTAAACGTTGTTCTGTTAATGTGGAAAGGAGGTCTGACTATGTCCAAAGTCTATACTTGGGACCAATTGTTCAGCCGCCGGCAATTTATTAAAGGCGCTGCTGCCGGTGCTGCGTTGGGTGCATCGGCGGGCTTGGGGCTCTTAACGCCGGATAATATGTTGGCTGTGGACCATTCGGCGTCAAAGGCAGCGGCCAAGAGTACTGAGTCCCGGAAGGTCACAACGATTTGTGAGCAATGTGTCTGGCGCTGCGGAGTCATTGCCAAGGTCGAAAACGGTACTGTAAAAAAGTTAGAAGGAAATCCGGATCATCCTAATAATATGGGCAAACTTTGCCCGCGGGGAAATGCAGGAATTGAAACGTTATACAGCCCTGACCGCATCAAATTTCCTCTTATTCGGGCGGGAGCACGTGGAAGCGGATTATGGCGCAGAGCTTCCTGGGATGAAGCCTTAACTTATACGGCAGATCAGATGAAAAAAATCAAAGATAAGTATGGCGCTAAAGCAATGATGTTCAACTCCACAGACAATCTGTCCCAGCCCTTTTTTGAGATTTTACTGAAGGCATTTGGTTCCCCTAACTATGGCACCCAGAGAAGTTTATGCTTCAATGCTATGACCACCGGCTTTTTATATACTTACGGTGTTCCTCAGCCGGGTACGGATTATAAACACTGCAAGTATATGATATTTATGGGAAGAAATCTGGCGGAGGGAATTTCCAACAATGAAACCCAAGAAATGATCGAAATGATTGCCAGGGGAACAAAGGTTGTGGTTCTTGATCCGCGTTTCAGCAAAACAGCGTCTAAAGCTGCAGAATGGCTGCCAATACGGCCCGGAACAGATTCCGCTTTCTTTTTAGCAATACTTCATGTCATTATTAAAGAAAAACTGTACAAGGCAGACTTTGTAAAAACTTATACTCAAGGCTTTGATGATTTGGTCCAAGAGGTCAAAGAGTATACGCCGGAATGGGCGGAGCAAAAGTGTGAGATTCCTGCGGCAACCATAGAAAGGATTGCCCGGGAGTTTGCTGCGGCTGCTCCTGCTGCTATTGCCCATCCTAACTGGCGGACATCGAATTTTAAGAATTCCTTTCAAACGGAGCGGGCCATTGCCGTACTGAATGCCCTGATCGGCAATTGGGCCCAGCCAGGAGGACTAATTCCTGATCAGGAAATCAATACGGCAAAGCTTGGGGTTTTGTCTCATCCCCCCTTTCCCCAGGCCCAGGGAATACGACTTGACGGGGTACCCTGGCAGTATCCCTTAGTTCCTTTATCTTATGGTGTAATTCAAACCATGCGGGATAATATCTTGTCTGGTAAACCTTATGAGGCTAAAGGGTGGTTGATTTCTCGGCAGAATCCCATTCTTTCGATACCGGAACGGCAGAAAACCATCAATGCCTTTATGAAGTTGGATTTTGTCGCTGTTATTGACATTCAAGCAAGCGATACTGCCTATTATGCTGATGTTATTCTACCTGAATCAAGTTATCTGGAACGCTATGACGGTTTAATCCCTATTGGCAATAAAATCTTTATCAGACAGCCGGTGATTGACCCTTTATATGATACAAAAAGCAGCTTGATGATTTACAAAGAACTAGCTGAGAAATTAGGCCTTGGTGATTTTCTCCCTTATAAGGATGAACGGGATCTTTTGGCTAAACAGCTTAAACCCTTCCCAATCACCTTAGATGAATTAGAAAGGGCCGGGCATTATGCTATCCCAAATTTTCACGAAGACCATTCTAAAGACTTCGAATTTCAAACCAGCAGCGGCAAAATTGAATTAGCATCGAGTATTATGGCCCAAATGGGCAAAAAGGCCGTGCCCACTTGGGATGAGCCGCCTCGTCCTCCCGAAGGCCGTTATTACCTCCTGACGGGAAAAACAGCTCAGCATACCCAGATGTTTACTCAAAATAACCGCTGGTTATTGGAAGTTTTTCCGGAAAACCGGGCTTGGCTGCATACGTCAGTAGCTGCCCGCCTGGGAATCAAGACGGATGATGATGTTGTCCTGGAAAGCGATGTAGGAAAAGTGACAATTAAGGCCCAGGTTACCGAAGGAATCCGGCCGGACTGCATTTTCATGGTCGGAGGATTTGGGCATGTCAGCAAAGGACTTAGATCAGCCTATAAACTTGGAGCAAGCGATTCAGCACTCCACAAGACCGTTACGGATCCACTCTCGGGAGGTTCGGCTTTGAGTGAGACGTTTGTAACCGTAAGTAAGGCGTAGGAGGGAAAACTATGACAGTTCGCATGGGATTTGTCATTATCACTTCGCGCTGTATCGACTGTGATGCCTGTATGGTCGCATGCCGCGCCGAAAATGACGTGCCCATTGGTAAAACGCGCAATTGGGTCAAAAGCAGTGGTGTTCAGGGTAAGTTCCCAAAGATTACAGAAGTTTTTCAACCGGGAAATTGTATGCATTGTGACAACCCTCCTTGCGTTTCGGTATGTCCTACCGGAGCATCTCAAAAACGTTCCGATGGTATTGTCATTGTTGAAAACAGTAAATGTATCGGCTGCAAATATTGTCTTACTGCTTGCCCTTATGATGCTCGTTTTGCCAATCCGGAGACAGGTAAAGCGGATAAATGCACCTTTTGTCTGCAGCGTTTGGAAGAAGGCTTAAAGCCTGCCTGTGTTCAGACTTGTCTTGGAAAATCACGGCAAGCCGGTGATCTCAATGACCCGGACAGTGTCGTAGCCAAATTAATTGCCAAATATCCTGCCCGTCAGCTTTTGAAGTATGTGGGAACAGGCCCCAATATTTATTACATTGATGACGTCGTCCCGGAAATACCGGAGGGCAAATAGGTGGTAAGGAGGGTTTGCACGTGGAAATAACTTGGGGCTTATTAATTGTCATTTACCTTTTTACTGCTGGCGTAAGTGCCGGAGCTATGATTACCTCGAACCTGGCCTTGCTCTTTGGTGGTAAAGATTTTGAGAGGGTTGGGCGCTGGGGGGCATTCATCTCGCCCTTTCCAATTTCTTTAGGTTTAGCAGTACTTCTGCTGGACTTAGGAAGCCCTTTTAACTTCTATCGTTTATTTATGACCTTACAGGTTCGTTCCCCTATGTCGTATGGGAGTTGGGCGATTCTTTTGTTCACCCTGCTCAGCGTTGTTTATCTTTATCTTTGGCTTCCTCAAAAGTTTCAAATGGTTGAGGATACTAAATCATTGGAACAATGGAAAAAACGGTTGGCTAAGGTAATCCCTTTTTTGTCAATAGGCGTGGCATCTTATACCGGTCTCCTTCTCAATGCTGCCGCGCGCCCTTTGTGGGGAGCGCCCTTGCTGCCGGTGCTTTTTTTAGTATCAGCGTTGTCGACTGGGGTGGCCGCCGTAATATTTATCTCATCAGTAACACCCTGGCAGCGGGCAAAGTATCATGAATTGCATCTATTGACGAAAGTGGACGCTTTACTCATTGTTTTAGAATGCTTTATACTATTAGCAATGATTGTTATGGGAAGACTAGGTTCTATAAGCGTTGCGGAGGCTTATGGAACTATGATTTACGGTGAATTTGCTCTGATTTTTTGGATTTTGATCATTGGCCTTGGATTGGTGATCCCTTTTTCACTGGAATACCTGGAGTTGAAAGAGAAAATCCCGGTCCGTTGGACCCTGCCAGTAACTATCGGCAGCAGTTTTCTAGTACTCTTTGGGGGGTTCTTTGTCCGCTATATCATCACTTATGCCGGGCAATGGAGCCGTTGGTTTTAAGACGACTTGGAGATCGTGGGAAGAAGGGGCTGAAAAAGGATGACTGGGCCAATAGAATGCACAAGACGGACAGTATTGCGGTTTGCTTGGGCCGGAATGGTTGCGGTAGGTGCTCTGAGCGTCAAACCACTTCTTGACTATCTGACAAGCAACGAAGACCAGCCGCGCTCGCCCTTAGTGTCTTATGACAAGAGCCTTAAGGAAAAAACAGACTGGCAGCATGTTCCGAATTCACGGGTTTGGGTGAAGAAGGATGATCAGGGCATTACTGCATTGGTAGCAACTTGTACTCATCTCGGCTGTGAAGTGACTTATCATGCGGATAAAAAAGAATGGTTGTGCCCATGCCATGGCAGCATTTACGATATAGAGGGCAGGCCCATAGCCGGGCCTGCCCCTAAGGCCTTGCCAAGGGTAGCCGTGGATCGGAAGGCGGATGGTTCTTTGATCATTAATACGGAGAAACACGTGGGATTGGAAGTACGGCTATGAGGGAATTAAGTGCAACACAAACTATGGTCCAGAAGCCAGTCCAGACGTCTGACCATGATCTGAAACAAAAACAACCGGCACCTGAGGGGTCGGCTCGGAATTCCAGACACAGCTTTGTCGATCACCTCAGACCACGATCTATTCCAGAACGTGCACTTTCTGTTTTCTACACCTTCTGCCTCGGGGGCCTGTCATTTCTGGCATTCCTAATGCTGGGGGTTACGGGACTCCTTTTAATGTTTCATTATCAACCGGGTGAAAGTACTGGTTACAGCAGCGTTCTTACCCTGGGGTCAGTAATTCCTTACGGGGGTATCATCAGAAACTTGCATTACTGGTCAGCTCAACTTATGGTCGTTACCGTTAATTTACATATGGTGAGGGTGGTATGGACTCATTCTTACAAGCCTCCAAAGCAGCTCAATTGGCTCGTCGGTGTTGGACTGCTGGTACTTGTTTTGGTTTTGGATTTTACAGGTTATCTGCTCATTGGTTCTCAAGAAAGCGGTGCCGCGGCAACGGTTGCAGCCAATATCCTTAAGCAAATTCCGGTTTTGGGAACAGCACTGGCGCATATTGCCTTAGGGGAACCAACCGCTTTGAGCGGCAGCACCTTGGTCGTCTATGTTTGGCACTGTGTGGCCTTGCCTTTCGCGGCGTTGTGGCTGCAGCTCTATCACTTTTGGCGGATTCGCCGTGACGGCGGAGTACGTCCTCTCTAAGGAAGGAGATACCATGGCTCGTTCACCCCTTAATGATCTTAAAGAAAGCGAAGGAATTGCTGCACTGATTTTTCTGATCCTCTGTACTTTGTTGGCCTTTATAATCTCGCCGAAAGTGGGGACGAGTAATTTAGCTCCGGCAGTTTCTCATGCCACCGCACCCTGGATTTTTGGTCCTTTCCAGGTGTTGCTCTTATATCTCCCGCCTTGGTTGGGAGCTTTAGCAGTTCCCGCCCTAATCATTTTTGGAGTGGCGGGGGTGCCCTGGGCTGCCCATTATTGGGGAGACAAATGGGGAAGGGGGATTTTCAGCGTTCTTTTTAGCTCGGTCCTGATCCTTCTGTTTTGGTTTATGGTGAAAGAATTGTGGTGGACACATTTATGAAAAAAGCTCTGATCTTAGTAAGCCTTTTCGTGGGTCTTGTCGTTTTAATTCTCCTTATTCAAGGCAGAACTCCAGATTGGGCACAATATCAACGGGAGTATTTTAAAGAACAGGCAGCAACATTGCATGCACAATTAAATTCGACTAAAGATGAGGCGAAGAGAACTCAACTGAAGCAAGAAATCAAGAGTTTTCAGAATCAGAAACCTGAAATCATTGACCTGGTTCTTCCTAATGGGAAGGTTGAGCGCTGTAAAACCTGTCATATCGGTATAGAGGAGATTTCCAGCTCCCATCCCAGCAATACGTTTGGCTGTGTCGCTTGCCATGGCGGAAATCCTCTCTCTCTGGATAAAGGGACCGCTCATGATCAAATGTATGGAGGGGGGCATCCGGGCTCCTTGAACACAGCTTCTTTAAGCTGCGGAGGAACGGCTGAGAACGGGATGGCTTGTCACTCAGGTAATCAGGAAGCGGCGAAAAATGAAGTCGATCTCGTGAAAACGTCGATTATGTCCACGAAGGCTGGCGAGCTCAGTGTTGTACGCAGGATGTTCGGATTTGATAAAACGAATGAGGTGCCAGGGCTTGTCAAGGGGCAGACAGCAGCCCTTTATCCCAATCCTCTGCAGGGACAGCCTAATCAGAAAGCGTTTCAGCAGAACTGTCTCAATCAATGTCATCAAAACGGAGGGGAAATCCCCGTTTTTCCAACGTCCAATAATCTTTCTCCCCAGGGCAGCCAAACCGGAGCTAAATCTCAAACAGAGAACAAGATCACGGCGAAGGGTTGCGAGGTATGTCATGTTTTAACGAACCCTATGCATACTTATATCGGGACAGATACGACTATGAGATCCGCTGATCTCGGCTGGGGGATGACCCACAGCCTGACAACCCAAATTCCTTATACCCAGTGTAATCAGTGCCATAATCAAGGAAATCATGACCCGCTCAAAATGAGTTTTGCGTTTCGTTCGGATATGACTAAAGTCATTAGTGACTGGAAATCCGGAGATACAAATTATCTGGATAGGGTCAAAGATTACTATTTGCCCGGTGAAATTTTCGCTCAATGTGAAGTCAGCCTGGATTGTATTGATTGTCATACAAGGCAGGACGTCATGGGAGACAACCTACTTCACACCTCACAATATGAGGCTGTTCACCTTCAATGCCAAGACTGTCATGGTACAAAAGAAACTCTCCCTAAGACTAAGAAGATTGTAGATCCTAAGGACTTAGCCTTTGAAGAGCAACTAACCAATCCTAAATTTCCTGCTCTGAAACTTGGAGATGAGATTCTTGTTACAGGAAAAGGGGAGGAGCTGCCCTTTATCCGCCATGAGGGAAATAGTTGGGTCCAGACCAGTCGTGTGACGGGCAAAACCTTTTCTATTCCATTAGTTTATGGAAGCAATTGCAAGCAATCCCTTTTGGAGCAAGGAGCTGATTCTTGTCACAAATGTCATGATCGGAGCGCCTCACATCCCTGAGGTGATCGTTTGTCTAAGCTTATAATAAACACAGAGGTTATGAATTCTATTTATTATCCATAACCTCTGTGTTTTATTTTTATATTTGATTTAAAATAATGGCAGTAACACAGTCCAACCGCCACAAATTCTTGCATTGTTCTTCGGAATCTTTTTACCTGTTCTCCTCAAAGGAAAGGTTCACAGGCTTTTCTGGCAATTCACTGCTGAGATCGACATCCGTAGCCGGAACATTTTTGTCAACGATGTCAAAGGAAACGTTATCCATCCATAATTCCCCCGTGCCGCTGAGCAGCATACCGATATTGATAATTGCGCTGTTTTCCGGCACATCAAGCACCACCGAATAATGGTTCCAGTCCGAATCGCCCGTTATAGGGCGGTTTTGCATATTATCAATTTTGATCACATTTGCGGTTATGCTGTCAATCCTCATCCAGAGTCCACCCCAGCCAGTCACACCTCTTGCTTTTAAAAACCCTGATAAACGCACTCTTTTTCCAATATAGTTTTTGGCTTTGAACTGCTGCATTACCGCATAGTAGTCGCCTGTCTCCAGTTCTGTACTGGTGCTTTTCAAAAGCACCGATTTTGTTCCCTTAAAAAACACTTCTTGGTCAAATGCAGCTTCAAATTTCCCTGGAGCGGTTCCTGTTATGATCCATCCGGGAATTTGCTGATTATTTTTCATATCGTTCACCTCGTTTATAGTTACTAAGTGGTTTATGACACGGCGATATTTTCCGGGAGGAAGCGCGTATACCTTCTTAAATGCTCTTGTAAAGGCCTCTTGAGATTCAAAACGGCAATAGAGAGCAATATCCATAATACTAAACTTCGATGACAGAAGAAGTTTCGCCGCTAAAGTTAACCGACGGCTTTGAATATGCTCCTTTAACCCCAATCCGGTCTCGCGCTTAAAAATGCGAACAAAGTGATATTTTGAAAATCCGGATACTTTTACAATCTCATCCAATGAGAGCCTCTCGCAGAGGTGTTGTTCAATGTAAGCGATGGTGTCTTGAATACTTTGAGAATAGTTCATTGGCGGCTCCTCCTAGATGATAGTATAGTACCAATTAGAAGACTTTTTTTGATTTATATTGCTCAAATTTTAGTTATCTTGCAACTCTTGGGTGTTTCTTCTTGCAGGCGGCTTTTCCCAGGCAGATAATTTAAGCAAATGTTAAGGAAATGGGAATTAAAGAAAGTAGTTCCAATGGGTTGACAAAACAGGAATATGCGAATATATTGGAATTACAAAATACCCTTACGGGGTATATGGGGTAAAGTTAAAATTGCTGCTTCACTTAGTTCAAGACGGACTCATCTTCAAATATCAAGTGTGCTTAACGTACAAAAGGAGCAAAGAGCTAGGAATCAGGATCTGAATTCTGAATATCAGGCTTTGAGCCGTGTAAAGCAGTAGTTATGAAGTAAAGTTCATTAGGAGGATTGAAGACAATGCCAAGTTATGATTTAATTTGCCAGTCATGTAATCATAAGTTTTCTGTCTTTTGCAGCATAAGCCAAAAAGACCATCAAGTATGTCCGGTATGCGGAAGTGACCAAATTAAACAGCGGTTTACTACGGTCAATGTTCTGGGGAAGAGTTCGGGCGGGGGGGCTTCCGTAGGCTCAAACTCAGGTCCCCAGCGCTTTGGCTGAGCAGGCTGCTAATGAGGAACCGGGTGTTCCTTTAATGCCGCAGGAATAAGGAGGAGAAATGGAATGTCAGCGTTTATCTTGGAAAAACTTTGCCGGGGGTGCAAACGCTGTGTTAATACCTGTCCCGAACAGGCTATTGCCATGCTGTCACATTTGGCAGTGGTAGATCCTAAGAAATGTGTGGAATGTGAAGCCTGCATGGAAGCTTGTATGCATGGCGCGATTACCTTTGTGGAGGCCGGTGAGATGAATGCCAATGGAGGATAAGGGACAAGAACAAGAAAAGGAAACGCTATTAGATCAACAGGAAATATTGCTGCAACTTCAGGACGTTGAGAAAAAGTTGGCTGATCTTAAAGCTCGTTGGCCTTTTCACTCTGTGCAGCCGCGAATGGTGGCAGAACGAGAAGATTTAGAAGAAGAAAGAGACCGTTTATTGGGTATACTAAAGTCATAGGAAGTTGTTTAGAAGAATCTATTGTCCGTAGTCAGGGAAATTGAATTAATTAAGATAAAGCGAGGGAAAAGTCATGGATTTAAAGTATGAAGTTAAGACCGATAAACCTTTTATGACAGCAGTGGAGGACTTAAAGAAAACATTAAGCAACAATAGTTTTGGCGTTTTATGGGAGCTTGACTTTAAAGACAAGTTAGCAGAAAAAGGGTTAGATTTTCAAGGGCATTTTAAGGTTTTGGAGGTCTGCAATCCTAAACAAGCAAAAGAAGTACTGGAAATTCAGGTTGAAGTTGGCTACTTTTTGCCCTGCAAAGTCGTTGTCTACGAAAAGGAAAACAGTGTTTATATGGGGATGCTTCGCCCGACCTCTTTGATTGGTATGTTGAAAGAAGAAAAACTATTGAGTATTGCCGAACAGGTGGAAGAAGTGATAAAGAAAGCCTTAGATGAAGCGATCTAGACTATAGATGAGTCATCTCGGCTGGAATTATGGAGTGTAACTTTAGAGACAGAATGAATGGATAAGTTTAAATCATTGAATAAGAAAGAAGATTATTTACCTGTCTCTTAAAGTAAATAATCTTCTTTCTTATTTTTTAAGCTCTTTCACAACCGTTAGTTGAAATAACTAAAGCCTTTCGGGAGCTTTTTTACCGACAAACTTCGGAAATTCGCTATAGAAAATGCTAAATTGATCATTCGACAATATTTAAATGTTTTTTGTTTAATAAGAAATTATACAAATATTGAATAATAAGCACAAGTACAATGAAATAGGCGTAGGGTGGGCGGCCAAACCTCCGGAAAGGGGG
>JGI2924J29684_1076736_pt1 | contig 11073 bp, 12 predicted proteins | sample BenlonsequencITS_FD_29684 | JGI IMG/M metagenome (IMG submission 29684)
CACCGATCGACTTGGATTCGCCAAGTCTTGGATCGACCAGTTCCTCAGTCCATATTTGCAAAAGTTATCTTGATCATTAGACCCCGAGGTACTTCACGCTGGCGGGTTCCACCCGCAGACGGTACAGGAACTGGCGGACGTTTCGTGGAGTCCACCACACTCCGGACACTGCTTTTTGTTATACTCTCGTTCCCACCCTACCTGTTCTACCGAGTGACCGCGGTCAGTGAGGAATTGATCGAAGACGTCGTCACCGGCACCATTGGGTGAGGTTGCCATACGTGTGTCAATAGAAACCAAACCACTAAAATCATGTGGTCGGGGAAGAGATAGCCGGAACCGTCGGATGGCCGGCAACCTGTCCGGTGGGGCCCGATGGGGCGCACCCTCGAGTTTTTCTCTGTCTCGCCACAAGAGAAGAGCATGAGCGACCTGCGCCTCGACGCGACCCAACTCGATCGCTACTCGAGACACGTAATCATGGACGAAGTCGGCCCCGACGGACAGAAACGGCTGCTCGAAGGGTCAGTCCTCGTCGTCGGTGCTGGCGGGCTTGGATCGCCGGCGATCCAGTATCTGGCGGCGGCCGGCGTCGGCAGACTAGGGATCGTCGACGACGACGTCGTCGAACGATCGAACCTGCAGCGACAAATCGTCCACGGCGACGCCGACGTCGACCGGCCGAAAGTCGAGAGTGCCGCCGACTACGTGGACGCACTGAACCCCGACGTCAGCGTCGAAACACACGAGACGCGACTCACTCCGGACAACGTCGCCGATCTCGTTGCCGACTACGACGTCGTTCTCGACGCCAGCGACAACTTCGCGACGCGGTATCTGCTCAACGACCACTGCGTGCTCACCGGGACGGCGCTTTCACACGGAGCGATCTATCGATTCGAAGGACAAGTAACGACGTTTACGAACGAACGGACCGGCTCGAGCGATCCGCCGTGTTACCGGTGTATATTTCCTGAAGCACCCGAACCCGGCACTGTCCCCGACTGTGCGACCACTGGCGTCCTCGGCGTCCTCCCCGGAACCGTCGGCTGCGTTCAGGCGACCGAAGTCGTCAAGTACCTTATCGGCAAAGGCGAGTCGCTCGAGGGACGACTCCTGCTGTACGACGCGATGGACATGAGTTTCGAAACCGTCGACGTACTTTCGAACCCCGATTGTCCAGTCTGTGGTGACGACCCCGAGATCGAATCAGTTGAAGACGTCGCCTACGACGGGACCTGTTCGCTGGCCGCGGACTAAGACTGGCCACTGTCCGTTCTGGCACACCCGCGACCCGAAGCGGCGACACCGGGAGTTCGGGACCCCGAACCGTTCCAGACGGAGTGCTGTAACTAGTCACCGCCGAACGCCGACTCCGTGGACGGATCGCCGGTAAGTGACTACAGTAACCCGTCTCATACGGTTTGCTGTCAGTCAGTGCCGGCGCGACCGCGAGCCCGCCTGCGGTCGCGCCGGGACAGCGGGACAGCAGTCCGTCTCAGAGGCCGGGGACGCCGAACGCACCGATTCCGACGCCGACCGAGTGGAGGACAAACAGGAGCACGAGCGCCGCGATCCAGGCGACGAAGCCGATGACAGCAGCGTCGGTCCAGCCGCCGGGATAGCGCCAGTTGATTACCCAGATCCACGCGAGCAACGCGACGAGCGGCCCGAGGAGTGGGACCCAGGATGTCAGTGCCCACGCGACCGCGCCGAACAGTGCCGTCCAGACCGCATGGGTGTAGTCGTCTTCGCCGACGACGACGCCGGCACCGACGTAAATCGCCAGTCCGCCGACCAGTAACGCGACGACGAACGCAACGAGCGAGCCGATGAGAGCGACCATGTGCCGTCGTTTCGAGCGGCGCGATTATATATTTCTGGGTGAGGTTCTCGAAGAGTTGTTTGTTTCGAGCGTCGGCAAATCGGGGATCATCGCTGCTGGCGTTGTTTCGGCGGATCGAACTCGGTGAGTTCCGGCGAGGGAGAGTCGCGTCCGTCTACTTCGGCGGCGCGGTACCGGCGGCGGTAGCGGGCGATCTTGCGGTAGAGGTAGTAGCCGACGACGAGGTTGAAGCCGATCACGTAGACGACCAATGCGAGACCCTCGGGAAGGGCCGTTGTGGCGGCGATGACGTCCCGTCCGAGGGTGACCGTGGCGTTGTACGTCGCGTGGACGAACGCGGCTACGAGCAGTCCCTTGACGACGAGCGGTCCGGCGTACTGTGGATTGAACTTCGCGAGTCCGAGGTAGTAGCCTGCGATCGCCGAGTAGATGACGTGGCCTGGGCCGACGAGCGCGCGAACGGTGGTGATTCCGGTCGCGGCCGCGAAGAGGCCGGCTTCGGCCTGAACGACCTCCATAGAGATGTAGAGTGCGTTCTCGATCGCGGCAAAGCCCAGTCCGGCGACCGCGCCGTAGACCGCGCCGTCGATGACTGCGTCGAAACTGTCGCTCCGGTAGGCGAAAAAGCGGACCGCGAGCAGTTTGACGGCCTCTTCGACCGGCCCGACGACGACGTAAAAGAAAAGCACTCCGCCGATCAACGGGAGCAGATCGAACCACGGCGACAGGAAGGAGTTGACGACCGCTGCGAGCGTCGCAAACAGCACTGCCAGTACGAACGTCGCGACGAGCAGGCCCAGGGGTTCGTTGGTCGTGATGTCCGTGTACCAGATAAACGCCGCGAGCAGGGCTGCCGGGACGACTGAAAGGCCGAAGAAGACACCGAGGAACGGCTCGTCGAAGACGAGAAACGCGGGTTGTGCGAGCAACACGACCGTGATCGCGAGCGCGACTGCGATCACGATCGACTGGAGCGCGTAGCTGATCCCGTTGTAAACGACGCAGGCGACCAGGTCGATCGGCGACCGTGGCTCCCACGTCGCGACGTCGTAGAGATCGGTCGAGCCGTCGTCGGCCCGTTCGACCGGGTCTCGCTTCCGTTGCATACCTGCTGATTACACCGTCAACCGTTTACATCTCCGGGCCGGACACCGCTGGTGATCGGGACCGTCGAGCGAGACTCGGAATCCACAAAGGCCCCGTCGCCGAACCCGTGGATATGAACGCGAACGGCACTGCCGACCGACGACCGACGCGGTGCGAGCGCGAGGAGTGGTGAGTTCCCGATGACGACGAACACCACCGCCCGCGTCCGTGGCATCTACACGACGGCGATTACGCGACTGCTCGAGGGCGACGGGTTCGAGGTCGTCCAGGCTTCCGAACCGATTCAGGAGCGGTTCGACGACGAGTTCGACGCTGCCCCCGCGGACATCCTGATCGAGACGACTCGCGACAGACAGGGTGTCGAGGTCACGGGCGCTCCCGACGCGGTGGCGGCCGTCCTCGAGACACTCGAGGACGTCGGGATCGACACCTTCCGCTGGGAAGACGAGACGCCTCGCGGTGCGGTCTTCGACGGGGAAGTGATCGACGCGGCTGGCGGCAGCGGCGCGGTCGTCGACCTCGGAGACGGTCGGCGAGGCTACCTGAAGTACGACGACGTCGACGGCTACGTCGACGACGGCGATCGTTACCGCCTGCAGGTCCGCGAGCCGACACCGCCGTGGGACGACGACGACGAGCCGCGAGTGAGTCCGACGCTCGCGGTGAACGGCGGGCTCTGCACGCTCTCACAGGATCGGACGGGCGTCTCGGCGAGCACGAACGGCGAGAAGGCGACGGAACTGGTCGGCATGACGGACCTGCTCTCGCCCTCGCGTCCAGAGGGGTGGGGGCTGCGCTGGAAGCGACCCGCGACCGACGCCGACCTCGAGGCGATGGCGGCCGCCCTCGAACGCGCGACCGAGCGCGTCGAGGACCTCGAGGCGACGATCGACGACGCCCCTGCAGAGCCGGGCGAACCGGGTCGGCTGACCGCGCCGCGGCGGACGGCCTGGTGCTGGTTCGGCCGCGAGTCGCGGTTCGCGCTGGACGATCACCGACGCGAGGTCGAGTCGACGATGGCGGGCCACCACCGGATCAAGGCCGCCGATCGTGCCGCGAGTGCGGCCGTCGACTTTACAGAGGCTGTCTGTGGATCGGCGGGCGAAAACACCGAGTTCCCCTTCGACGCCGTCTCCCACCAGTTCGGCCCGACGACGGGCGATCGACTCGAGATCGGTCACGGGAAACCCGACGGCCGACGCATCTCGTTGGGCGACGGCGACGTCACCGAGTGGGACGTCGACGGCTCGATCACCCTCGAGCGGTCGATGCGCGGCGGCGGTAGCTACGACGCGCTGGGCGTCCCCAAGGAGGAAGGGGACGTGGCCGTCACGAAGTTCCGCGAGGGCCGGTGGTGGTATCCGACGACGTACAAGTCGGCCGACGGCGAGACGAAAGGAACCTACGTCAACGTCTGTACGCCCGTCGAACTGTTCCCCGACGCGGTTCGGTACGTCGACCTCTACGTCGACGTGATCCGGACGCCCGATGGCACTGTCGAAATCGTCGACGACGAGGAACTCGAGACGAAGGTTGAGGCGGGGCTGGTTTCCGAGCCGCTGGCAGAGAAAGCACGGAGCGTCGCCACAGCCGTCGAACGCGCGCTCTCGAAGTAGTCGGTCAGGCGAACTGCGTCTGGCTGACTGTCGCCCCACAGAGTGGACAGCCGTGGTGCTCCGTGGCCTCACGCATCGCGTCGGTCACGGGGATCGTCCGTCCGCAGTCTGGGCAGACAAATTCGTGAGTGGGCATCGTGTTCCGACCTCCGTCTACATCGGCCACCCGCGTCGACAAGGCGAGAGTGGCCATATATAGAGGGAGTTTATTTGCGGCCTCGAGAGCGATGGAACAGCTACTACTGCTCGGATCGACGACTGTGGGGTCGAACTGCTCTATCGGGTCTGTGGTCCGGTTCGGCTCGGCGGTCGGCGGTTAGGAGGGACTAGTCAGAGTGAATGGCCGGTTCGTAGTCGTCGATCGGGTCCTCGTCGTTCCAGGTGAACGCTGTCGCGAGTTCCGGGCCGGTCACGTTGTGCCAGACGCTAAAGAGCGCGGGAATCAAGGCAGCGATCGGATCGAAAAACGCGACGGCGAGCGCGACGCCGAGACCGCTGTTCTGGAGTCCGACCTCGAACGCACAGGCTCGGGCACGGTCTTTTGCCATGCCGGTCAGGTAGCTGACACCATAGCCGGCACCGAGTCCGAGGCCGTTGTGCAAGACGACCGCGAGGAAGACGACGGCGCTCGCGGTGAGGATCTCTTCGACGTCGAGGCCGACGACTGCGGCGACGATGGCGACGATGGCGATCACGCTGATCGCGGGGAAGATCGACAGGCCCACTTTTGCCGCAGTCGGTGCGTACTCGTCTAACAGCAGTCGCAGTCCCAGTCCGGCGACGACGGGTATCAGGACGATCAAAACGATCTCCTGGGTCATCTTGGCGAACGTGACGGTGATTTGTTCACCGGCCAGCAAGACGATCCAGACTGGCATCACGAGCGGCGCAGCGATCGTCGTCACGGACGTGATCGTCACCGAGAGCGCGATGTCACCGCGACCGAGATAGGTCATCACGTTCGAGGCAGTTCCACCGGGTGCTGCGCCGACGAGAACCAGTCCGACGCCGATCTCCCAGGGGAGACCGAGCGTGACGACGAGGACGTACGCGAGTACCGGCATGACCACCCACTGAGCGAGCGCGCCAACGAGAACGTCTCGTGGCCGTTCCGCAATCCGGCGGAAGTCGTCGGGCGTAAGCGTCACTCCCATTCCGAGCATGACGACGCCGAGAAGCACGGAAATGTAGTCGCCGATCGGTATGAACGTCTCCGGCGTGTGAAGTGCGACCGCGGCGACGATCACAACCCAGACGACGACGTACTTGCTCGTCACGTTTCCAACCCGTTCCAGCACGCCGATCTTGCTCGTTCTCTCCCACCAGTCATACAGTTTGCTGTCAGTTATTTCCGGTGCAACCGCGAGCCCGCCTGCGGTCGCGCCGGTAACTCGGGACAGCAGTCCGTAGCAGTGGTACGATCCGTCTCCACTCCCAGCAATTGAGCTACCCACCGCTGAACAGTAGTTGCTGAAGTAGCCAAGCGACGATTGTCGTTGCGGTCGTTGTCTCGATATGGTCGAGACAACTGAGGCAACGCAGGTGACTCGTGCAGCGTCGTCGATGCGGTTTCCAGAACTTGAGTTCGGGATCGCTGCGAACGGCACCTATCCGAGCGAGGACTTCCAGCAAGTTCTCGCTCGGATCGCATTCGACAATGAATTCGCCAATACTGGTGCGAAAGCCTATCAGCTCGCCCGTGGCGACGATATCGCCAGTGATGCAACTGCTCGAAATCCACTCGCACGAGCGCTGCTCTACCATCTACGTGGACTCGACGCGGACGCGGTCGACGATCAGTTCGACCGCGTCCGCGACGCAATCCTCGACGAAGCCACTCGCAACCGCGTGTTTACCAGGCCAGTAGATGTCGCAATCGACGTTCACGACTGGCTTTATTACGGGGACGAAGAGACTCCTCACGTCTGTACAACGAATCCCGCGCAGGGCACCGATCGCGCGTACAAGTTCGCTACCGTCTGTATTGTCGATCCGAGCATCCGATTCACGCTCGGATCGGTAGCCCTGGAAGGCAGCGATACCGACGAGTTGGCGGATGCACTCCGCCAACTCGTCTCAGACATCCGCGAGTATGTCGAAATCAACCGCCTTTATCTCGATCGTGGCTTCTATCGTGTTCACCTCGCCCTAGCGCTCGAAGAGCTCGACGCTGAGTTCCTCATGCGTGCGCCACAAACACGAAAGGGACAGCAATTTATCGATGACCACGACAGCGACACGTCCATCGCAGAGTACAAGATGGCTCGGTCGAATCCGCCGACGGGCCGGACGACAGTCCGGCTCATCGTCGTTCCGTATCGAACACGAAATGACCACCACTTCTGTCTGGTTACCAACCACGATCTCGACGTCGGCACTGACGTCGAAATCGCTCGGCCACTGGCTGAAGCAGATCGCCGTCGGCGGGGAATCGAAACGTCCTATCGCAAGATTACGGAGTTTCTCCCGAGAACGTCGTCACCGACGTTCTCAGTACGGCTCTTTTACTTCCTGTTCGCCGTCGCGCTGTACAATCTGTGGGTGTTGACGAACCTGCTCGTGACGTCCCGACCGCCCTGTTTCGCGCGTTTCTCGGGCAAATACCGTACGGGTAGCGGTTATCTCGACGACTGACTCGAGCTGAGCAGCCCGAGTCAGTACGCCCCTCAGTACTGGTAAGACTGGAAGAACAACGGCTGAGGAAACGATTCGACAGCTGTTACGCTCTCTGGACAGCACTGAGAACGGTTTCACGAAGCCGGAGTTGAGAACAAAACATCAACAGTCGTATCTTTCCTGATCGAATCAGCAACCACTGTAAAGCCGTGGGTTTTCTCCCGCCCTTTGGATAAGAGACCGTCGTACAGACTGTTGGCCGCCCACAAAGCGTTTCATCTACCGGGTACGCTTTGAGATAGGCGAGTGGCAAAGGGGGTCGTCAATTCATGGGCGGAAAGCGATTAGAGTCGGTGCTCGAGCAAACCAGAGGGTTCGTTCACTGGATCGAACTCATCGCAGCAGGAGTCTTTGCTGTCCTCTTTGCAATCGGCGTCGCGGACTTGATTCTGCTGATTTTGCAGTCTATTCGAACAGGTGAGATAACCGATCCGGAAGTCGTAATCGAGTTTATCGACGTTGGACTGTTGCTTTTGATCATCGTCGAAGTCTATCAGACAGTTCTCGCGTACATCGAAGAAACCGAAACCAGACGAATCGTACAACTCGTCATCTACGTTGGCATCATCGCGATGGTTCGGAAGATCATTACGTTCCGGACCGAAGAGTACGCGACACCGGAAGACGCGTTGTTCGCTGCAGGGGCCTACGTGCTCGCGATATTCTCACTCGTCGCGCTGTTGTGGGTCTGCGATTGGGAGAGCGACGACAGGAAACCAGTGTGACTGGCTCGGCGTAACAGCGGGCCGTCTCACTGATCCGGTCTCCTGTCCGTCAGTTCCTGCGCACCCGCGACCCGAAGCGAGCACACCGGCAGATCGGGACAGCAATCCGTACGAGTTCGAGTCGACATGCGAGGGCTGGGATTTGAACCCAGGGACCCCTACGGGAGCGGGTCTTAAGCCCACCGCCGTTGGCCTGCTTGGCTACCCTCGCACAGAAAGCACTCGTCAGTTGCTCCCCGGTCGGCATGTGCGTTTCGGTGTCGGCTCGCTGTCGTCCCCGACCGGGTTAGGGGAGTCGATGGCGGCACAGCCACAGGGTGACATCCTCCGCGCCCTGAAGGACGCGGCTTCCCGTACCGCAGGGTGGGATATTTGCTGGTCTACGATACGACCTGTTCTCTCGTGGTGAACGTCCCGCTCTCGCGGTCGAACAGGTGTACCGATGGCTGTGTCGTTCGAAAGGCGCTCGCGCCTTTCGTGATGACGAGAGACCTTAAGATCTCTCGAACCACCACACAGCCGTTACTCCTATCCTCGCCGTGAGGACTCGGAGTTATCTTCTGGCGCATATTCTCCGCCCCGTTACAATCTGCGTTGGCTACCAACTCACACGACGAGCAGACGTACAGGCCACGTTCGACACGGTTCGACGTCGTATCGTCACCACACCGTGAACACGTCTTCGAGGTGTTCCACTCGTTCTCTTTCAGCACCTCGACGCCACGAACCTTCCCTTTGTATTCGAGGTACTGGTAGAGACGGTCAAACGCCCACGAGTGCAACTTCTTGTTCCCCGTTTTGCCCCAGTCTGAGTTCCGCACGTCTTCAGGCCAGCTCACCGCGAGCGTGCCAACACCACGTTCGACACACTCGGTGATGATGGTGTCCGTGAGAACGTGGTAGAAGTGGGTTTCACGCTCTGCGAGTTTCTTGCGTGCCCACATCGACGTCTCTGATGGGCCGTTCTCACCCTCAGTCTCGTACGCTGCTCGGGTGAAGTAGTGTTTGGCTTCTTTGAGCGAGTTCCCGGGGTAGAGGACGTATTCGTCGGGGAATGCGACCGTGGCGATGTTCGTGATGCCAAGATCGATTCCAGCAACGCCGCCTGCGGCGTCGTTGGTTTCGAGTTCGACTTTACAGACGAAGTGCAGTTCCCACTCGTCACCGTTCCAGACAGCGCGAACGTTCTGTACCTTGTTGACTTCCGAGAGATCAATGTTGGGACGAGTCTGGTACTCACAGAGGATGAAGTCCGACCAGTGTTCTTTGAGGTTCGAGCCTTTCGAGAGACGAACGCGGTTGTTCTTTGGGTCGTGTTTGAACCCGTCTGCTTTGAACGTGACTGTGCTCTTGGGCCGGGTGTCGCCGTGTTTGCGGTAGCCGGGCGGATTCGCCTTGTCGTCTGTCTGTCGCAGATCGAACCACGACTGGAACGCGTCAGAAAGTTCTTCGATGACTTTCTGACTGGATTGTGCATTCAGGTCTTTCCAGCACGACTGGTTCTTCATGTACGCTTTCAGCGTCCTTTCGTCCGGGATTTCGCCTGTTGCGTTCCAGATACGGTCGGCTGTCCAGCGTGCGACGTTTCAGATTTTCGAGGCGGAGTCTCCGAGCGAGTCGAGGCCATCGCGGACTTGTTGTTGGTTCTGGAGAGAGCCAACGTAGGTACGAGTGACCTCGATCGCCATATATCGCCTATGTAGATAATCCGACTTAATGGTGTGGATGATCGTGGAATATCCAGCCAGCCACCGACAGTGGATTGTGTCGTTCAGCGACGCGATTCACGCCCATCGTAAACGGTGGGATTCTCTCGCTGTTCAAAGATAGGTCGCGGCTACGCCAGCACGTCGAGACAGGGGCTTATCAGTCGATCGGCTCGAGCGTCGACGTTTCGTCGTCGTGGTCGGACTCTGGCGGGCGTGGCAGACCGTAGCTGACGCCGGTCAGTTCGACGGAGCGTTCCCAGAGTCGACGAGCAGTCTCACCGTCGTAGGATGCCGTCGAGGAGGACTGGCGTTCGGGTGGGCCACGCAGAGCCATGAGACCGCCGGGGCCGTAGTACGCGCCGCCTTCGACGTCCGGTGCAGTCACAGCGTACAGCGTCGGCAGTGCGCCGTCTTCGGGTGACTGGGCGACGGCGGCGTTGGCGAGCCGTCGCGTTGCAGTCCGAAGCCACGACCCTCGCCCCTCGATACCGCGAAACTGGAGGCTGGTGTCGGCATACCCCGGATGGACAGCGACGCTCAGGGCGTTCTCGTCGCCCGTCCGGAACCGCCGCTCGAGTTCGTAGGCAAACAACACGTTGGCGAGTTTCGACCGGCTGTAGGCGTCCCACCTGTCGTAGGACGCCTCGCCGTGGAGGTCGTCGAAGTCGATCTCGCCGCGTTCGTGCAACGCACTCGAGACCGTGACGACTCGCGCTGGCTCCTCGCCGTCGGTTGCCAGTCGCTCGAGGAGCAGGCCGGTGAGTGCGAAGTGACCGAGGTGGTTGACGCCGAACTGGGTCTCGAACCCGTCTTCGGTCGTCCGGCGTGGGATCGCCATCGTTCCGGCGTTGTTGACGAGGGCGTCGATCGCAAGTCCTGTTTCGAGGAGTCGGTCGGCAAACGCCCGGATCGACTCGAGACTGGCGAGGTCACACTCCTCGATTCGAAGGTCTGCGTCGGGAACGTCCCCGCGAACGTCGCGAGCAGCCGCCTTGCCACGCTCTCGATCTCGACAGGCCATGACGACCGTCGCGTCCTCGCGTGCGAGCTCCCGGGTCGTCTCGAGGCCGATGCCGCTGTTTGCGCCGGTGACGACGACCGTGTGGCCTGCCAGTTCGGGGACGTCGTCGGCTGTCCAGCCCATAGCTATCGTATAGGCTCCGTCAGTAAACGTTGCACGCCAAACCCTACTCGGCGTGGACGCTCACGGACTCGAGCAAGACGTCTTCGATCGGCCGGTCGTTCTCGTCGGTCTCGACGGCACCGATCGCGTGAACGACGTCCATCCCGTCGGTCACTTTGCCGAAGACGGTGTGGCGGCCGTCGAGGTGTGGCTGGGCGTCGAGCGTGATGAAAAACTGCGAGCCGTTGGTGTCGGGCCCCGAGTTGGCCAT
>JGI2924J29684_1076735_pt1 | contig 11070 bp, 9 predicted proteins | sample BenlonsequencITS_FD_29684 | JGI IMG/M metagenome (IMG submission 29684)
CTCACCGGTGAGACAGTTCAGAACCGAGAGGACGTCGATCTTTTTCATCGCGAGAATCTCGTTCAGATCCGTCGCCGTCGCACCGCCGCTGGCCTCGAGGTAGAGGTAAACGAGCTTGGCCTGCGAGGAGGCGATTTCGTCGGGAAGCGGATCGAGCTGGGTCGTGGTGGAAAGTTGTTGTTCCATCATCGTACTACGAGCCACACCGACTATCTATATAAGTCTATGGTGCATGCGAGCAATATTGTGGAAACAGTATAATGGACCTAATACTATTCTTATTCTTTCTATTGTCCAGCTAAGACGAACCTAGGTAACAGGATAGAGTCTTTTGCCACCTCTCTGCCACTAATATCGACCGAACTATGAATTACGGCGATCGCTTACCACCGGTAAATATTCCTCGGATATCGTTTCTTTCGTTCAACTCGCTGAAAGCCACGGTTCAATAACGAGCGGGCTATCGAGACGTGATCCCAATCGACAGTCCGTATAAGGATAGTAATACTTCGCAACACAACATGTTTGTCACGGGTCGAGACTACGGCGGGAGCGCGCGACGCTGATCGGCATCCGCTGTCGGCGGCGTGTTTAAGGGTCTGCCACCGGAATCTCTCCCCATGCTGAGGAGCTTTCGGATCGGGTCCCTGTTCGGGATTCCGATCAAACTCGATCTGACGTTCTTACTGGTGTTGCCGTTGTTCGCGTATCTCATCGGCATCCAGATCGGAGAGGTTACGGGTATTCTGAACATCGCTCTCGACGCCGGGATCGAGACGGCCGCTGTTACCGACGGCTTCACCCCCTGGATACTCGGTTTCGTCGCCGCAGTCGGACTGTTCGTCGGAGTCGTGCTTCACGAACTCGGCCACTCGCTGACCGCCCAGCGGTACGGCTTCCCCATCGACTCGATCACGCTCTGGCTGTTCGGCGGGATCGCCGCGCTCTCGGAGATGCCCGAGGACTGGCGCCAGGAGTTCAACATCGCCATCGCCGGGCCGATCGTCTCCGTGCTCGTCGGCGTCGGGTCGTACGTGCTGTTCGTCCTCACGCCCGAGGCCTTCGGCGAGGCTCGGTTCGTCCTTGGCTATCTCGCCGTGCTCAACGTCGCACTCGCCATTTTCAATATGATTCCCGCGTTCCCGATGGACGGGGGTCGCATTCTGCGTGCGTTGCTCGCTCGCGGGCGCTCCTACGCACAGGCGACCCAGCAGGCCGCAAGCATCGGCAAGATGTTCGCGATCGCGATGGGACTGTTCGGACTGGTCGCCTTCAACATTATTCTCATCGGCGTCGCCTTCTTCGTCTACATCGCCGCCTCGAGCGAGGCCCAGCAGGTGACAATGAAAGCCGCCTTCCAGGACGTGACGGTCCAGGATATCATGACGCCGGCGGGCGATCTCCACACCGTCGAGCCGGATACGTCGGTCGCGGACCTGATCCAGCGAATGTTCACCGAGCGCCACACCGGTTACCCGGTCGTCGAAACCGACGCCTTCGGCGGCGAACGGCTCGTGGGACTCGTCACGTTGTCGGACGCCCGCGACATCAACCCCGTCGAGCGCGACGCCTACACCGTTGCCGACGTAATGACCACCGATCTGAAGACGATCGAGCCGAGTTCGGACGCGATGAGCGCGATCGAGCGGATGCGCGAAAACAACATCGGACGGCTCCTCGTCGTCGAGAGCCAGAACGAGTGGGGTTCCGAGGACGCAGTCGGCGAGCCAGCCTCGCGAACGAACGGCGACCTGGTCGGGCTGATCTCGCGGTCCGACGTGATGACGGCCTTCGATATCGTGCAAAAGAGCGGCACCGTCGATCCCTCGAACCAGCCCCGAGCGGGCGACTGATCGGGACCTCGGGAACCGGATCCAACATTCTTAACCGCGGGCATAGCCGAGGGCTCACCGATGCCACCGGCCATCGAGACGACGGATCTCGTGAAGGAGTACGGCGACTTGCGCGCGCTCCAGGAGCTCTCGCTCACCGTTGAGGAGGGCGAGTTCTTCGGGCTGCTCGGTCCGAACGGGGCCGGGAAGACGACGTTTATCAATACGCTGGTCGGTCTCGTCCGAAAGACCGGCGGCGAGGCGCGGGTCTTCGGCCACGACGTTGAGGACGACTACCGACAGGCCCGAAACGCGATCGGGCTGGCTCCCCAGGAGTTCAACGTCGATCGTTTCTTCCCCATCCGCGAGGTCCTGATGCACAAGGCCGGTTACCACGGGATTCCGGAAGACGAGGCCGGAAAGCGGGCCGACGAGGTACTCAAGCGGGTCGGAATCTACGACAAGCGAAACGAGCGCTTCGACTGGCTCTCCGGGGGGATGAAGCGTCGACTGCTGCTCGCGCGGGCGCTCGTGACCGACCCCGACCTCCTGATTCTCGACGAGCCGACCGCCGGCGTCGACGTCCAGCTGCGCCACGACCTCTGGGAGCTGGTGACCGAACTCAACGAGGAGGGAACGACGATACTGCTGACGACCCACTACATCGAGGAGGCCGAACGCCTCTGTGACCGCGTCGCGATCATGAACGAGGGCCACAAGGTGACCGTCGCCACCCCTGACGAGCTCAAGACCCGGGGGACGGACACGATCTCGGTTCGGCTCGAGGACGCACCGTCGGTCACGCCCTCGGTCGGCGGCTACGCCCACGAGGCGACTCTCGAGGACGGCCGCCTCGAGGTCCGAGTCGACGACGGCGGCTCGACCGCACCGCGGCTGTTGAACGACCTCGAGGCCGCAGGCCACGAGATCGCCGACCTCGAGATCACTCGGACCTCTCTCGAGGAGATCTTCGTCGACCTGACGCGACAGGACGATCGGACGACGACCCGATCCGACGCGCCGACCAACGAGGGGGCAACGGAGGACGAGACGGCCGAGGACGACGGGACGCCGACGCGGGAGCAGGAGGGGGTCGCCTGATGCTGTCGGTCGGCTTTCGTGCGCTCTTTCGACGGGAACTCCTCCGGTTCATCCGCCGACCCAAGAACACGTTCATGCCGCCGGCGATCACGAACGTGCTGTACTTCGCCGTCTTCGGGATCATCCTGGGCGGCCGCATCGACGAACCCGTCGCGGGGATCGGCTACATCCTCTTTCTCGTTCCGGGGCTGGTCGTCCTCGGGACGATCTCGAACGCCTTCGAGAACGCCTCGTTCTCGATCTTCCACGGGCGCTGGAACGAGTACATCCACGAGACGCTGACCTCGCCGCTTTCCTACGCCGAGATGGTCGTCGCCTACGTCGGCGCCAGCGCCGTCCGCGGGCTGATCGTCGGGGTCATCATCGCCGTCGTCGGCCGGCTGTTCGTTCCGATCTCGATCGAGAACGGCATCTTTCTGGTGGCGACGATGGTCGTGATCGCCGCGCTGTTTGCCGCCTTCGGAATCATCGGCGGGCTCGTCGCGCGGGACTTCGACGACCTCACCGTGATGAACCAGTTCATCCTGCGGCCGCTGGTGTTCTTCGGGGCCGTCTTCTACTCGCTGACAATGCTGCCGGCGACCTGGCAGACCGTCTCCCTGCTGAACCCGATGGTGTACATGGTCGACAGCGTCCGGTACGGATTGCTCGGCTACTCGGACATGCTGGAGATCGCGCCGGCAGCCTACGCCGAACTCGCCCCGTACGCGTCGCTGGGCGTGCTCACGCTCCTTACCGTCGGGGTCATCGCGCTCGACGTCTACCTCTTCAAGATCGGCTACGGACTGACCGACTGAGCCGCGACGGCCGACCGTTCGCTCAGTCGTTCCGATCCGCGACTTGTACTAGCTGTTTGCCGACGTTCTCGCCCTCGAACAGCCCCATGAACGCGTCGGGCGCGTTCTCGAACCCCTCGACGGCGTGTTGGCGGTAGCGCAGTTCGTCGTCGGCGATGAACGTCGAGAGCCGTTCGAGCGCCTCGCTCCGTCGGTCCTCGTAGTCCCGGACCAGCAGTCCCTCCACGCGTGCACGAGACTCGATTAGCTTGGCGAGCTTTCGCGGCCCCGTCGGGATCTCGGTCGCATTATAGAGGGCGATCTGTCCGCAGACGGCGACGCGGGAACGGACGTTCAGCAGGGGCCAGACCGCGTCGGTGATCGGCCCGCCGACGTTGTCGAAGTAGACGTCGACGCCGTCCGGACAGGCCTCGGCCACCGCGCCGGGCAGGTCGTCGGTCGTCCGGTAGTTGATCGCGGCGTCGAACCCGAGCTCGTCGGTCAGCCAGTCGATCTTCTCGTCGCTACCGGCCGTGCCGACGACGCGGGCGCCGCTCAGTCGAGCGAGCTGCCCCGCAACCGATCCCACGGCACCGGCTGCCGCCGAGACGACGACCGTGTCGCCCGGCTTCGGCTCGGCGACGTCGGTCATCCCGAAGTACGCCGTCACGCCGGGCATCCCGAGGACGCCGAGCGCCGTCGAGATCGGACCCCGATCGGGATCGACGCGACGCAGCTCCTCGCCGTCCGCGACCGCGTGCTCGGCCCAGGGAAGCTCGCCCGTCACGACGTCGCCGGACTCGAAGCCGTCGTCGTTGGATTCGATCACTTCGCCGACGACGCCCGCCCGCATCGGCTCGCCGACGTCCCACGGCTCCGCGTAGGAGTCGGCGTCGCGCATCCGCCCGCGCATGTATGGGTCGACCGACTGGTACAGCGTCCGAACGAGCACCTCGCCGTCTCCGGGAGTGGGTCGCGCGACGGTCACGAGTTCGAAGTTCTCGCGGGTCGGTTCGCCGGACGGGCGGCTCGCCAGTCGCCACTGCCTGGTCTCTGCCATACCGACCCCATGTACACGCCGAAAAGTGAAGGTCCGCTTCCCGGCAGCCCGCTCGTCCGCAAGACTGGCTTCGGCGTCGGCCGAACGGTCGCGGACCGACGCTCACAGACCTCGAGACCGCATCAAACCTTTTTGACCCTGTCCGTGTGAGTTGTGCTATGGGATCGACTCGGAAGTTCCTTGAGGAGCTGCTCGCCGGCAACCAGCGCCACGTCGAGTCGCTCCCGGAGAATTACTTCGCCGAGGTCCAGACGGACCAGCATCCCGATACTGTCGCGATCTGCTGTTCCGACTCACGGGTGCCACAGGAGCACATGTGGGGGTTCGACCATCCGGGAGTGATCTTTACGCCGAGCAACATCGGTAACCAGGTCTGGGATGACGACGACGGCGATCGGATCGTCGACGGCGGAGTGCTTTACCCGATTCACCACACGGACACCGATGTCGCCGTCGTCGTTGGCCACACCGGCTGTGGGGCCATCACCGCCGCGTACCAGGTCGCGACCGGCGGCGACTTTCCCGGACCGAAAGGCGTCGATAAGTGGGTCGAGATGCTGGTACCGGTCATCGAGGAGGGTCTCGAGAGCGACCTGATCGACCGCGAGATGAACGAGTCGACGGTGATCAACCAGCTCGTCGAGTACAACGTCGACTACCAGGCAGGGTTTCTCCGGGAGTCCGACGACGTTCCCGATGACGTCGGCGTCTACGGCTTCGTCTACGACTTCCAAGGCGTCTACGGCAACGCGTACGGACGGGCGTATCTGGTCAACGTCAACGGCGAGACCGACTCCGGACGGATCACCGAGTTGATCCCCGACGAGTTCGCGACGTCGACCCAGAGTTTGCTGTACTGATTCGACGGATCAGCCCGACGGTCCGCCCACGAACCCCGAGGTCGGTACTGTTTTGCCACTTGTGGTGAAACGATCGGTCATGCGGGCATATCTCGAGTCCGACATCGGCTTCTACTACACCGTGGGGGCCTTCACGACCGCAGTCTTCGTCGTCGCCCTAGCGGCACTCGCCGTAATCACACCGGCCGGCATCGGTACCCGGGAACTCGGCGGCCTCGTGGTCGGCTTCGCGCTGTTCATGATAGTGTACTTCGTCTCCGTGACGGTACACCAGCTCGAGGACCTAGAAGAGCTGTGAACTCGCGGGTGAACCGACGAGACGTTCCGCGCTCCGCTCGATGCGGGCCAGTTTCGTTGGGTCAGTCCGAACTTGCGGGTGCGCTGGCCTGCTGTGGGGTCGGTTCTGGCGCCGGGCGTTCCCACTCGAGGCCCCCCTGATAGTGGAAGACCCGGTTGTCCTGGGTAGGATCGATGACGGTCAGGTTGGCGATCCAGCCGTTTGCCACCAGCCGTTCGACGTTCTCGTGTTCGCGGAGAATCTCGGTGACGCGCTCGACTGGCGCGTGGATCACCGCGGTCAGGCGGAGCGGCTGGTGGTAGGGCTCGTCGTCGGCGGCCTTCAGCGACTGTAGCGGGAGGCCGGTCATCAGATCGCCGCCGTTGCCCTGGACGACGCCGACGTTACCAACCGGGTTTTGCGTGACCTTCGAGCCGCTGCCGTAGACGTCGTTGTCGACGGTCGCAAAGTAGTATTGGTTGTTGATCCATTGTGTCACGACGAGCGGTCCCGCCATGATCAACTCGAGTGCGTCACCGTCGGGGTCGGTCGACCAGTCGTAGGAGTGAAGGAACGCGCGGCCATCGAGGTCCTCGTCGTCGGTCAGTCCGCGAGGGCCAATGACGAACGAGGCGTTGCCGGCCAGACCCCACTCGGGTCGGGTTTCGCCCCAGTCGACCGCGCGGCGTGCCGTCTCGCGGATGGGATCGCTGGGGTCGGCGTTCGTCAGCGATTCGCTGCGCTCGGCGGCTGCAGCGCGACGTGCTTGCTCGAGGTCGTCGCGCAACTCCTCTATGTCCTCGTGGTGGCTCTCGGGAACGTCGCCGTCGAAGAGGGTGATCTCGTCGGTCGTCGTGTTGTGTTCGGCCCCGACGAACACCGTGTCCTCCGGGATCGAGAAGTCGCGCTGGCGGAGCTCGGCTTTGACGCTTTCGTCGTTGCAGATCTTTGCGAGTATACGCGCGTTCGGGCCGCCGGGGTTGCCGGCACAGGCCCCACAGTCGAGGCTCGAGTCGAACGGGTTGTTCGTCGTGTGACTCGCGTGACCTGCGAAGACGACCAGGCGAGAAAACTCCGTCCAGCCCATGAGTTCGAAGGCAGTCTGTGCGTACTCGACTTTCTCGTCGTCGCTCATCCGCGGGTACTCGAGCGTGGGAGAACAGAACTCGTGGGTGCTCGGGACGCGCTCGTCGACGGCGGTATCGAGTTTGTAGAGGGCCGACGGGGCGAGCGTCCGTGCCACCATCACCGACCCGTAGGCGCCGCCGCCTCCTTCGACGAACGGGAAGGCGGCGACGGCGTTGGTCTTGAGACGCTTGAAGTGTTTCCGAGTCGCGCTCACCAGCCCGTGCCACTGGTCGTGGGTCGTCGTCTTTTCACCGCGGTCGGTCTCGGGTTCGTCGGCGATCAGGTGTTGTGGCTCGACGATCGGCGGGCAGGCGTCGGCGACGACCTCCGAATCGTGTTCCTTGTACTGCATCGGGATGCCGAAAAACCCTGCGTAGCCGTGAGTCTCGTAACTGCCCTGTGCTTCGATGTGGCGGCGGATGATCTCCGAGCGCGTGTCGATACAGAAGACGAGCTGTGCGTCCGGGCGCTCGTCGTCGCCGTGGGACGACTCGGTGACGGAGTCGTCGACGTCTTCGAGGAGACGACGACGATAGCTCTGCTCCCAGGCCGACAGCCAGATCTCCTCGAGGGGGGCGTCCTCGTCGGCGGTTGCAGCGGGATCGTCGCCGCTCGCATCGGCGGGCTCGATCGGGGCATCCAGCAGGTCACAAAGCGCCAGCCGCACGGCCAGGTATTCGGACAGCGTGATCGGGTACTCCGACTGCCACGGATCCGAATCGTCCTCGGTGCGTTGCTTGATGAACCCCGTCCAGCCGGGCAGCGCGGCGAGGTGGAACTCGAGAACGTCATCCCAGCGCGGGTCGGGGAGTTCGCCGAGTGCGTCCTCCAGCACCGCCATCGCCGTCTCGGGGAGGTCATCGGGATCGTCGCAGCCGGGCACGTCGCCGTCATGGGGAGCGAGTTCGCGCCAAGCGGCGTAGAATCCCTCCTCGCGGTTGGGCATCGACCAGTTCGCGTGGTCCTGGTCGAGAAACGCGGCGAGCCACTTTGCGAGCACGCGGTCGACGGTTTCCGTTGCGTCGTCGGTCTCGTTGCCCCGCTCTGTTTCGCGCTCGGCCAACGTCTCGAGGTGCGTCTCGGGATCGTCGTCGAGTTCGTGGGCGGCGAGTTCTGCGCGCAGTATTTCGGGATCGATCCGACCGTCCTCCCAGGCCCGACGAAAGATTTCGGGACGCGGGTAGCCGCGGCCGCCGAACAGCCGCTCGCCTTCGGCGACGGCTTCGTGAAACGGCCGGTCTTCGAACCCCGAGAGCGGGTTCGCGGTGACGAAGGAGTGGAGCGGCCAGACCGAGCCGATTCGGTCGGCGACACGGTCGATACTTTTGACGATGCGGTCCTGGGTCGCGGTTCGAGTCTGGGTTTGAGTTTCCTTAGGCGTCATCGTAGTCCTCCTTGCTGGTGAGCACGGTAGAGGGGGCCGGTTGCGAGACGTTCAGTAAGGCAACGTAGAGCCGCTCGCTGGAGCGGTGCCAGCCAAGCTCCGTCGCGAGATAGGCGCCGACGAAGCCGGCGACGACGAGGTAGTGAACGACGGTTAGTTCGGTTGGCGCGTAGGTCATCGGGACGTCCGCTGCGAGCATCGTCGAAACGGCGTTGAATGTCACCGCGTATGCGCTGATTGCGGTCAGCACGACCAGCGGGACGCTAACGAGCCTGATCGACGACGGGAGCGTCGTCCGGTGGAGAATATCCCGTGCGGCGGTGAGCGTCGTCAGCACCACGACGAGGGTCAACACGATACCGCTGTTGAGAGTCACGCTCAGTCCCGACAGCTTTCCGGTGAGCAGCATGAAGATCACGCCGCCGCCGACGGCCGTGAGGAGGCTGACCGCGACGCCGGAAAAGCCTAGATGGGTGCGGTCCTTGTCCGTTGGAACCGTGTGCTCGACGGGAGCTCCGGACGAGAGGAAGAGATAGGCCTTGTAGCAGCCGTGCAAGATGAGGTGGGCGATCGCAGCCCCGAAGAAACCGAGGCCACACTGCATAATCATAAAGCCCATCTGCGCGATCGTCGAACTGCCAAGTTCGCGTTTCACGTCGGTCTGGACGAGCAGCATGGCCTGTCCCAGAAGGGCACTGAACGCACCGACGAGGACGACGACTGACATGACGTACAGGTACTCGCCGACCAGCGGAGCGAACCTGGTCAGCAGGATGCCGCCCGCGTTGACGAAACCGGCGTGCATCAGCGCGGAGGCCGGCGTTGGCGCGGTCATCGACGATAGCAGCCAGCCGTGAAACGGGAACAGTGCCGACTGGACGATCGCTGCGAGGAAGATAGCGGCGACGGCGACGATCACAACGGTCGTCGAAATCCCGTCGATGTCGGCGACAATGCCCGAAACGGAGGTAGCGCCCGTCGCCCAGACGAGAGCGACGAGCCCGGTCGAAAGCAGCGCGCTGCTGGCGAGAAAGTACTTGACGGCAAGCACGCCAGCAGCGCGGGCCTGTTTCCAGTCGCGGTCGTGACCGATCAGTGATGCCATCAACAGACCCATCGCTAGCCACATCGTCGCGAACAGCGCGACGTGATCCGCCGCGGTCAGCGTCATGACCACGACCGTGAAGGCCAGTATCTGGCCGAAAAATCGGTCAACGCCGCTGTCGCCGGTCATGTACCGGCGCGAGTAGCTGTGGACGATCCCACTGAAGAAGGTGACCACGACCCACATGACCGCGGTCAACCCGTCGATGACGACGAGGTCGGGGTGCCCCCATTCGTACCCACGCAGGGCGGTCAATACGAGAACGCCAACGCTACACAGAAAGAGCGTCCAGACCGCCCAGGTCGACGCTCGCGGAATCGTGGGGGTCCGTTGGGTCGTCGTTTCGGCGAGTGTTCCAGCATCGGATGGTCGCGTGTCCTTAGACATTCTTCGATGTATCCTCCGACCAGCTCGGACATCCCGAACACCGCACCACGATCACAGGCAATACTTACCGGGCCGGTCGTATTCAGAGTTATTTTGAACATGGTGGTTATTATAACCACTGGTTCGAACAAATTGTTCGTGTCAACGGGACCCACAGATCGGTCCGGTCATCTGGGGAGTCTCGCTTCTGGGGCCGCTCGCCGAGAAAGGTCGAACGGGATCGGCGGCACCGTCCGCACGAGCCACCCGCATCTGGCTACCGATACGAGTTGACCCTGTATAATTCATCCGATCACGAACGACCTGTCCGGATAGGCGGTCCGAATCGAACGATTCGCCACAACCGTCCGTACGCTAACACGGTCGGATGCAAAACGAACGCGCCGATACCGCTTCGGAGAGTGAGGAAAGACCGCTGTTCACGGCACAAAGAACGTCACTCCCCGGAAAGCTCGTCGAACGAGGTCGATTCGTGACTGCGGACGAGTACCTCGTCCGTGATCGTTAAGCCGATGTCCGCCAGTTCCTGTGCGACCGGCGTGATGTCCCGATCGGTCTCCCCGACGGCCGTGACGAGGAGGTTCTCCTCGCCAGTGACGAGTTCCTGGACCGAGATGACCGCCGGAATGGCGAGTATCTCTTCGATGTAGTCCCCCCGATCGGGGATCGGAGCCGTACAAAACAACAGCATCCGGATCGGGTAGCCGGACTTCGTGTAGTCGATGTCGGCGCTGTATCCCTTGATTATCCCCTCCGCTTCCAGGCGCTGAATTCGCTTTCGGACCGTACTTGAGGAAGCGTCGGTACGCTCGGCCATCTCGCTTGAGGAGAGGTTTCGGGCTTCTTTTTGAAGCGCATACAAGATCTCCCGGTCGGTCGCGTCGAGATCGTACTCGGTCATACGTAGCGTTTTCCGCGGGAAATATAAGGGACTTCGGCCATCAGAACTCCCGAGACACTGATGGAAATGACGAAGCGGCAAAGCGTCCGGTAGCCGCGTTGCTGTCGTCCGATGAGCGTGCGAGCGGAACGCACGATGGGCTACGAGTCGCAGGGTTTATACGTCCCGCACTCTTCTGTTCAGAAGCAATGGCGAAAGGAACCGTTGATTTCTTCAACGACACTGGCGGCTACGGATTCATCGAGACTGAGGACGCGGA